>WNFP01015390.1_pt1 | contig 11038 bp, 11 predicted proteins | sample 5400201 | NCBI WGS metagenome assembly WNFP01 (sample SAMN13153355, study PRJNA577476) | soil metagenome | isolation source: 115 cm saprolite under Madrone tree | place: USA:California | collected 2016-06-14
CCGAAGTCGTAGAGTCCCTTGAACATCCAGAAGGGAATGCGCAGATCGTCGAAACCGAAGCCGGGCGGCGGCAGCTCCTGCTGGAAGTGCCACGAGAGATCGAGGTTGTTGACGCGGTCGAGCAAGCGGAAGCCGTCGGACTCGCCCCAGATGATCTGCTGGCGACCGGCTCGTAGGCTGAAGCCGGAGAGCGGCCCGCGGAACTTGATGTCGACGTAGGCCTCGCGCAGCACGCTCTCGAACTTGAGGGCGTCGCGGGCTCCCTTGTTGAAGTCGCTGAGGTCGTTGAAGCGCGGGTCGACCTTCTCGCCGGTGAACTCGCGCTTGGTGGTGACGTCGGGCGTGTAGTCGTACACGCTGTCGTATACGCCGCGGTACAGCAGGAAGAGATGCGATTCGGAAACTAGATCGGAGAGGTCGAAGCGATCGAGCCACTTGCCGCCGCGCTGCACCCACGCCCAATCGACGCGGATGCGCGCGGTGTTCCGCTGCTGGATGAACTGGTACTGGTCCCAGTCCGGATGGCGGACGAGCTCCTGGGATTGGAGATTTCCGGAGATCTCGAACGGCCCGAACTTCTGCGTCGCGAACGCGACCCCGGCCGATCCGAGAACGGTGAGTGCCACCATGACGGTTCCCAGCGCGCGCCGCGTGCTGCCCATCAACATGGAACCTCCTCCGCGCGCCTCAGCGCGCGTGTGATCTCAGGCTGCGTGCGGCCCGGGGGACACCGACACGCTAGGCGCTCTAGCGTATGGACACATGTATACGCAACTGGCGCCCGACTCGCGTCGGTCCGGTGCTCGCCTCTGCATACGTGGGCGGCGGGCGCGACGCGGAGAAGCGGGCTTCGTTGGATCGCAACGCGACCCAGTCGGCGCGTCCGACGTCGTCTGGTTTGCAACAACCCAATCGCGGCCCAGTGGCGTAATTTACTATTGCGACGCGGGGCCGTGTCGGTGTCGCCGGATGGCGACGTCAGGCGGAAAGGGCGGTCGGGGGGCGGTGCTCGGCGCGGGTGGCGGTCGGAAATCGCAAGGTGAAGCACGACCCGCGGCCGGGCTGGCTCTCGACCGGTGACGGCGGCGATCGCTGCCGTCGACCTGGCGGAACATCTCGAAAATGATCGCCTGGTCCTCCAGCGTGATGCCGACGCCGGTGTCGCTGACGGCGATCTCGAGCGTCGTGCCGTCGGTGGCGAGACCTGCACGCACCGTGACCGCTCCGCGCTCGGTGAACTTGAGCGCGTTGTGGACGAGATTGCGCACGATCATCTTGAGCTTCGCGTGGTCGCTCTGCACCTCGGGACGATCGCGCTCGACGTCGAAGCGGAGCGCGACACCCGGCTTCACCCACGAGACCGGAATCTGACGCTCCAGCTCGTCGAGGAGGCGGGCGACGTCGACCGCAGCGACGGTCACCGGCAGCGCGCCCGACTCCATGCGGCTCACGTCGAGCGTCGCCTGGATGAGTTCGAGCAGCTGCCGCGAGTAGTCGAGCACCTTCACGGTCACGTCGTGCTGGTCGGGGGTGATCGGGCCGAAATCGCCGTCGCGAAGCAGCTCGCTGTAACCCATGATCGCGTTCAGGGGCGTGCGCAGCTCGTGCGACATCGTGCCGATGAACTCGGACTTGAGACTGTTCGCGGCGCGCAGGTTGCGCACGAGCCGGCCGTTCTCGATCGCGGCGGTCGTCTGATACGCGATACCGGTCAGCAGACGGCGCACCTTCGCCGGGTACGGCGTCGACCGCTTGCGCGACCCGGCGAACAGCGCCCCGATCACCTCGCCCCGGCGCGTCAGCGGCACGGCGAGCACCGAGCTGAGACCGCCACGCTGCAACCATTGGACGGGCATCGGCGGTGACTTGTCGCCGCTGTCGCCTTCGGCGTAGCCGGTCCGGAGGGCCTCGGTGAGAACCGGGAACTCACGCAGGTCGAAATCGAACTGTCGCGCCTCCTCGAGCACGTCGGCCCGGCGTACGTCCGTGCCGGCAGCGATGCGAAACGTCTTGCGGGCGTCGTCGAGGAGGAGGACGTTCACGAAATCGCAATCGACGAGCGTGCACGCGAGCGCTGTCAAGCGCTCGAGGGGATCCTCACCGTCGAGATTGGCGTCGAGGAGCTCGGCGGTTTGCACGAGGGCGGCGGAGGTCTCCGCCTCCTCGCGTTGCGCCGCATGCAAGCCGGCGTTCTCGATCGCGACCGCGACCTGCGTCGCGATGCCGACGATGAGCCGCCGCTGAAACGGCGCGAACGCCTCGCCGCGCGCGCGATATCCGGAAGCGAAAAGCCCGAGGGTCCGATTGCCGCAGCGCATCGCCGCGAAGAGGCCTGAGCCGATCTTCCACTCCTGGAGGGCACGCGCGCCGGGACCCATCGTCGCGTCGGAGACCTCGACGAGACCCTCCGCCGCGATCAGCGCCCCGAAGTCCCAGAAGCCGCGTCCGATCGCAGCGTCCGCGGGGATTCCGAGACCACGGCTCGCCAACAGCCGGTACCCCGACGGCGCGGCGGCGTCGACGAGGATCGTCGCACACCAGTCGGTGCGCAAGCGCTCGATCGCGACGTCGTGCAATCGGCCGATCACGACGCCGGCGTCGAGCGACGTAGTGAGCGCGCGACTCACCTCGAGGAGCCCGAGCGCCGCCTCGGCCGTGACGCTCAGCTCCGCGTTGGCGGCCGCGAGGCGATCGCTCGCGGTCGCGAGGTGGCGGTTCTTGTCGCGTAGATGCTGCTTGTAGAAAAAGCTGTGATGCGCGACGCATACGAAGATGAAGACCGACGTCGCGAAGAGCGCCGCCGGACCCGAATGGGCGAGCACCTCGGTGCCGCCGAGCGACAGCAGGAAGGCGTAGCAGGCGGCGGCGAGCGCGGTAATCACGATGCCGCACACACCCGACACCATCGTCGCCGGCACGATCGTCATGAGAAAGAACTGCCGGAAGAGCACGCGGTGCGGCCCGAGCGCGGCGAGGCCGACGGCGATCGCGACGGTATCGAGAACGAGCTGGACGTAGACGAGCTTGTGCGGATCGCACCCGCGTGCCAAGGCGCGCTGATACAAGACGCTGAGCGCGGCGGTCACCGCGGCGACGGAAACCACCGGCAGCCATGGCAGCTCGATGCCGCCGACGAAGCTGATGATCGGAACGCCGAGCGCGACCGCCGCCGCCGTCCGCAGGCGGGTCAGCGACAACCAGACGTTGATCGCCGTGACGTCGGAGTGCTCGAGGGCGTCGACGCCGCTCGCGCCAGCGCGGTCGGTCGGGAGGCCGGTCGTCGGCAAGCCTTCGGCGCGCACGCCCGCAGAGCAGCAAGGCTCATGCCACGGAACTCGCCTGCTCCTGCCGAGATAGCCTTCTAGTATTAGGAGCTTGCGGTCGACGAGGGGAGCATCGGCGGGGCGCGAACGCCGCGAGTGTCATCGCCGTCATTGAGATGACGCGGGCTGTTCACGCGCGTGCGGCGGCGGCGCTCGTCGTCAGCGCGAGCGATCGCCGCCGACGCGTCGTCGCAGCTCGTCGAGCGCGCGCTCCAACGCCCGGTGACGCCGGCCGAGGTGCACGAGAAAGAGCGCGAGCAGCACCCAGATCGCCCCGTAGGCGCTGAAGAGAAACCAGAAGCGATCCGGCTGCGTCACGGCGTCGCTCCGCCGACCGCGGCGCGGCCACCGAGGGCGTCGACGTCGTCCTCGAGCGCGCGCAGCTCGTCCTCGAGCCGCAGCGCCTCGAAGCGCCGCCACACGAGCCACAGAAAGAGCGACGTGAACGCGACGAGCGTGACGACGAGGGCGACGATCATGCGCGCATCCTGGATCCCACCTTGTCCCGCCGGCGCCGAGATCACCGACGGGTGCATGCCGCGCCAGAGACGCACCGAGACCATGATGAGCGGCACGTCGAGGACGCCGACGATCGCGAGCACGGCGGCGTAGCGCGCGATTTGCGGATCGTCCTCGCCCATTGCGCGCAGCACCAGGTACACGGCGTAGATCGTCCACAAGATGACCGTCATCGTGAGGCGCGGATCCCACGTCCACCAGGTACCCCAGATGGGCCGCGCCCAGATCGGGCCGGTGCAGAGCACCATCGTGCAGAAGAGCATCCCGACCTCGACCGCGGCGCGCGCGAGGCGGTCGTACGTCGCGAGCATCGCGACGAACGCGAAGCCCGGAAGCACGGTGTCGGCGACGGGCGCGATGCGAGCGCGAATGGTCATCTCAGCACCTCATTCGAGTACCAGCTGCTCGAACAGCATCCAGCCCGCCACCGTCACGATCACGTCGAACGTCGCCAGGACGCGCAGCCAGGCGGCGGCGGCCGAGGCGCCGCCGCCGGCGAGCACGATCCGGCTCGCCTCGACCGCGCAGATGACGACCGGGACGAGGAGCGGCAGCACCAGGAGCGGCAACAGCAGCTCGCGCGCGCGCAGCCGCACGGAAATCGCGGCGAAGAGCGTCGCCAGCGCCGAGAAGCCGATGAGCCCGAGCGCGTTCACGAACGCGAGCTCGAGCGGCGCGGTCGGCATACCGGTGCCGAGCACGAGCACGAGGAGCGACGTCAACACGACGTCGGCGATCGCCAGCACGACGAGGTTGGCGACGAGCTTGGCGACGAAGATCGCGCCGCGATCGACCGGCCCGAGGAGAAGCCCGTACCACGCGCCGCTCTCGCGCTCGACGAGAAACGTGCGCTGTACGGCGAGAAGGCCGGCGAAGATCAGCGTCACCCACAGCACCGCCGGCGCCGCGGCGCGTGCGCCCTCGGGATCGAGCGCGAAGGTGAACGTGAGCAGGATCAGCACGACGAGCACGATCAATGCGGCGATCGCCTCGCGTGTCCGCAGCTCGAGCAGCAGATCCTTGCGCAGGATCGACCACACGGGTCAGGCCGCCACCGCGCCGGTCACCTGCCGGTAGGCCGCCTCGACCGATGCCGTCGCGTCCGACGGCGAGGCTTCCCAGACGACGCGACCCCGGTGGAGGATCACCGCGCGCTCGGCGATCGCCGGGATCGTGGAGGAGCGTGCGCGCCAGCGCGAGACGTTGCTCCATGCCGCGCGAGAACACGCGCACTGACCGCGTCGCGTTCGCCGCGAGGCCGACGCGCTCGAGCCACGTGTCGGCCGCGTGCTCGGGACGAGGCAGACCGTAGAGCCGGCCGTAGAAGACGAGGTTCTCGCGTGCGCTCAGATCGGGGTACAGGAAGCTCTGATGGCCGAGGAGGCCGATCCGGCGGCGAGTCTCCGCCGACGGCTGGCGCGAGCCGAAGAGCGCGAGGGTGCCCGCCGTCGGCGCGTAGAGCGTCGCGCAGATGCGCAGCAGGGTGCTCTTCCCGGCGCCGTTCGGCCCGAAGAGCGCGACCGTGTCGCCGCCGTCGACGCGTAGGGTGAGGTCGCGGAGCACGCGCACGCGGCCGAACGATTTGGCGATCGTGTCGGCGTCGACGACGGTCATTGTGAGAAACGTACCGTGTTTCGGAAAGAAATGCGACGCGTGATCAACGACGGGGAACGTCGGCGCGACGGCGATCGAGCTCCGCCAACGCCGCGAGCGCGCGCGTCTCGTACGTGCGCCGCAGCGCCGCGTAGTCGTCGGACGAGAGCTTCCCCATCTGGAAATCGAACTCCGCCTCTTTGATCGCCGCGTACGCGAAGTCGCGCTGCTTCTCGAGACGGTGGCGCTCGGGGTCGACGGGTCGCGTTTCGGCCGCGTGGTTCGCGGCGACGCGCAAGAGCGGCGCCGCGATTCCCCACGCGACGGCGGCGATGACTGCCAAGCCCGCGGCGTACGCGAACGTGCTCGCGTCAGGCATCGAAACCACGCAGCTCGGCGTCGAGTCGCGCCCGCAGCTCGGGATCGTCGTCGGCCGGCGTCGACGGACCCACCACGGGTGGCGGCCGCCGCCAGCGCCGGGTCAGCACGACGATCAGCACCGCCGCGAGCAACACGACCGCGAACGGCATGATCCACGCAATGAGATTAAAGCCCGTCGTGGTCGGCGCGGCGAGGATCTTCTCGCCGTATTTGCCGGCGAAGTACGAGAGCACCTCGGGCTTCGTCTTGCCGAGCGCCAACTGCTCCGCGATCTCGTTTTGCAGCGGACCGCGCGACGGACACTGCAAGTGGTTGCAGGCGTGGACCGTGAGCCCGCAGCCGCACTGACACGTGAGCGACTCCTCGACGTCGGTCTGGCTCGCGCTCATCGGCAGATCTGCGAGCGGCGCCGGCGATCGAGCGTCACTCGCTCCATACCGCCAGCCCGCGCTCCTCGACCGCGAGCGCGGCAGCGAGCGCACGCTGCTCCGCGGCCGTCGGCAACACCGAGACCACGGTGCCGAGCACCATCACGACGCCACCGATCCAGATCCAAATGACGAGCGGATTGATGAACGCCTGCAACGTCATGAGCCCGCTCTCCTGGTCGTAGCTGCCGAGGACGAGATACAGATCCTCGCGCCAGGTCGTACGCATCGCGACCTCGGTCGTCGGCTGCTGCTGCCGCTTGTAGAAGCGCTTCTCGGGAAACATCGTCGCGATCACGCGACCACCGCGCGCGACCTCGATCTCGGCGAGCATCGAGGCGACGTGCGGATTGTCGGCCTGCCGCATGCCCTTGTACGTCAGCGCGAAGCCGCCGACCTCGACCGTGTCGCCGGCACGCATCGTGCGCTGCTCCTCGACGCGGAACGCCGCCGACGCGGCGATGCCGACGAACGCCAGCACGACACCGACGTGGATGATGTAGCCGCCGTAGCGGCGACGGTTCTTGTTGACGAGATGGACGAGCGCGGTCGCGGGCGGCTCGCCCATGAGCGCCTGGCGCGCGCGCGTACCGCGGTAGAACTCGAGGACGATCGTCGCGATCACGAACGCGGCGAGCGAGAAGCAGACGATCGCGTAGTAATTGCCGACGAGCCCGGCGCCGAGGAGCGCGACGCCGGTGAGCACGCCGGCGACGATGGGGATCGTGAAATTGCGGCGCAGGTTGCGCGCAGTCGACCGCCGCCACGCGATGACCGGCCCGACGCCCATCATGAAGAGGAGCGCCAACCCGAGCGGCGTGTTCACCTTGTTGAAGAACGGCGGCCCGACCGTGATCTTGATGCCGCGGACCGCCTCCGAGATCACCGGAAACACCGTTCCCCAGAAGGTCGCGAACGCGATGCCGACGAGCAGCAGGTTGTTGAAGAGGAACGCGCCCTCGCGCGACAGGAACGAGTCGATCTCGTTCTCGCTCCGCAGGAGCGGCCGGCGAACGTAGAGGAGCGCCACGGAGACGGCGATCACGACGGCGAGGAACCCGATGAAGAACGGCCCGAGCCCCGATTGCGTGAACGAGTGCACCGACGAGACGACGCCGCTGCGGGTGAGGAAGGTGCCGAAGATCGTGAGCGTGAAGGTGAGGAGCACGAGCACCATGTTCCACATCTTCAGCATGTTGCGCTTCTCTTGGATCATCACCGAGTGCAGGAACGCGGTGCACGCGAGCCACGGCATGAACGCCGCGTTCTCGACCGGGTCCCACGCCCAGTAACCGCCCCAGCCGAGCACCTCGTACGCCCAGCGCGCGCCGAGCAGATTGCCGATGGTGAGAAAGAACCAGGCGAAGAGCGTCCAGCGCCGCGTCGTCCGGATCCAGACGTCGCCGAGACGGCCGGTGACGAGCGCCGCCATCCCGAACGCGAACGGCACCGAGCAGCCGACGTAGCCGAGATAGAGCGACGGTGGATGGATCATCATCCAATAGTTCTGGAGGAGCGGGTTGAGATCGGCGCCCTCGCGCGCCGGCACCGGTAAGCGTTCGAAGGGGTCGGTGACGAAGACCGTGAGCGCGAGGAAGAAGATCGCCGTCGTCATGAGCGTCGTGGTGACGTACGGCATGAGCGCCTGGTTGCGGTCGCGATTTTGGAGATGCACGAGCGTCGACATCGTCGTCAGGAGCAGCGTCCAGAAGAGCAGCGATCCCTGTTGTCCGCCCCAGAGCGCCGCGGCGACGTACTGCGTCGGCAACGTCGACGACGAGTACGCGGCGACGTACTCGAGCGAGAAGTCGTGCTGCAGGAGCGCCCGCAGCAGCACCGCCGTCGCGACGACGACGAGCGCGTTCACGGCATACGCCGCGGCGCGGCTCGAGGCGACGACGTCGGTGCGACGGAGCCGGGCGCCGGCGACCGCGGCGAGCACCGCGTAAACGGCGGCGACGAGCGCCAGCCGGAGCGCGAGCGCGCCGAGCTCGATCACGTCTTCGGCACCTCCGCCTCGTACTTCGACGGGCAGCTCGTCATCAGCGTGCGCGCGCGGAAGACGCCGTCGTGGGCATAGGTGCCCTCGACGATCACGTCGCGTCCTTCCGCGAACATGTCCGGCAGGACGCCGTTGTACGTCACGTCGACGCCGCCGCTTCCGGCGAAGTTCGCGAGGCGGAACTTCAGATCGAGCGTGCTCGCGTTCCACTGCATGCTGTCGGCGGCGACGCGGCCGGCGACGCGTACACCCTCGCCCGCAACCGCCTCCCGCCGCGACAGGAACTCGTCGATGGTGAGGTAGTAGACCGAGGTCTCGCGCACGCCGGTGTAGATGAGGTAGCCGACGGCGACGACGATGATGAGCGCGCCGACGATGAACCGGCGGTTGCGGTACATATTGTCGAAACTGTACTCGGCCGCGAACGCCGGTTCAACCGCGACCGCCGCGGACGCGTGATCGCTCGCGAGCCCCTCGCCCCGCGAGCGGCGGCTCCAGCCGTGACTCGCCGCGATGCGACGTGGATGCGCCAACGTGGCGCCGGGGACGGGCGCGAAACGGCGTCAGGCGAGCTCGTCGTCGTCGCCGCCATCCGCCGGCAGCGCCGCGGCGCGCGGGTCTTCGCGCAGCACGGCAACATCGTCCGCATCGGCGCGGCTACGGGGCGCGACGCACACCCCGCGTCGCGACGCACGGATGAACGCGATCAGGTGCCGGACGTCGTCGGTCGTCGCCTCGGCCTCGAGCCGCGCGAGCGCACGGCCGAGGTGCACCGGCCGCGCGAAGAGCATCGTCACCGCGCGGCGGATCGCGGCGATGCGCGGCGCCGTGAAGCCGGCCCGGCGCAAGCCGACGACGTTGATGCCGCGCACCGTATGGGTGCCGTCGACGACGCAATACGGTGGCACGTCGCGACTCGTCCGCGAGAGGCCGCGCATCAACGCCAGGGTCCCGATCCGGACGTGTTGGTGCACGACGCAGTTGCCGGAAACGAACGCGCGATCGGCGAGCTCGACGTGCCCGGCGAGGAGCGCGCCGCCGGCGACGATCGTATGGTCGCCGATGCGGCAATTGTGCGCGACGTGCGAGTTCTGCATGAAGTAGTTGCCGTTGCCGATCACGGTCGCGGTGCCGGGGACGGTGCCGCGATGCGCCTGCGCGTGCTCGCGGAAGACGTTGTCGTCGCCGATCGTGAGGAAGGTCTCGGCGCCGCGAAACGCGAGGTCTTGCGGCTCGCCGCCGAGGACGACCCCCGGGTGCACGACGTTGCGCGCCCCGAGCGTCGTCGCGTCGCGAATGACCGCATGCGCCATGATCCTCGTCCCGGCGCCGATCCGCACCGGCCCCTCGATGACGACGTAGGGACCGATCTCGGCGCTCGGATCGACGACCGCCTCGGCGCTGATGATCGCCGTCGGATGGATCATCCGCTGCCGCCTTCGTCCGTGTCGTCGCCGCCGTCATGACGGTCCGCGGGCTCCGCGGGTACGCGGTAGCGCTCGGTCACCCACGCGCCGAGGTCGATCAGCCGGCAGCGCTCCGAACAGAACGGGCGAAACGGATTCGCTTCCCACACGACCGCCTCATGGCAAGTGGGACACCGCGGCGTGAACGTCACCCCAAAAGCATAAGCCACCCCCGTCGCGCCCCGCAACGCCCGAGGGGCGACGATACACGGTCAGATACTTATGAGCCGAACTGGCCGAGTTGCGAACGAGAAGGCGCGCCGGCTGCTACTGAGGCGAGTTGCGAGCCAGACGAGGCGCGAGGGAAGCAAGCAGCGCAGGCGTAGCAGCGCTACGCCGAGCAGCGCAGCGACTGAGCAACGAAGTATGGCGAAGCAAATCGCCTCAGTAGCCCAGGCTGCGCTTGCGCGCACGCAGATTCCGGCGGCTGCCCTTGCCCTTCGTGAACCCGCGGCCACCGAAGGAGTCGCCGCCGCCGGCGAACGGATCGCCGGCCGCGAACATGTCCCGCGGCGCCGACAGCTGCGGCGATGGGGCGGGACGGGGCGCGCTGGCGCGCGCGGGCGGCCGATCGTCGGCGTCGTTCACTCGCAAGCGGCGCCCGCCGAGGTCGTGACCGTCGAAGCGTCGGATCGCATCCGCTGCCTCCGCGTCGGTTCCGTACTCGACGAAAGCGAACCCGCGTGACCGGCCGGTTTCGCGATCGGTACCGATGTGGACGCGAACGACGCGTCCCGCCGCGGAGAGAAGATCCGCGAGCTCTTGCTCGGTCGTGCTGAAGCTCAGATTGCCGACAAAAATCTTGGTCGAAATGACGATCTCCTTTGGGTGAGGGGTTTCGCGCTCTGCGTGATGAGATGGCCTCGGGGCGTGCCTCGTATAGCGGATGGACTCATTCTATGCCAACAGCCGCGGCGGTACTGGGGCGATTTGCGTCGCCATACTTCGTTGCTCGGTCGCTGCGCTGCTCGGCGTAGCGCTGCTACGCCTGCGCTGCTCGCTTCCCTCGCGCCTCGTCTGGCTCGCAACTCGCCCCAGTCCCGGCCGGGGCAGCCCCGTCTCGCACGCCACTTAACCGAGTGCCGCCGCTGCGACCCACTCACCGCCGCCACATTCTTCGTTCCGCGAGAGGCGTGGCGTCAGGTCTCCACGGGCGGGTCGACGGGGGCTGTGGTCGGCGGCTCGTGACGCATGCGGCCGCGGCGTCGGCGACTCGCGCCGCTGCGGCGCCGCGACTCGGCCTCGGTCGATCCGGCGGCGCCACTCGGATCGGCGGCGTCCTGACGATTCACGCCGATCGCCTCGGGATCGCGCCCGTCGACGCTC
>WNFP01004648.1_pt1 | contig 11037 bp, 7 predicted proteins | sample 5400201 | NCBI WGS metagenome assembly WNFP01 (sample SAMN13153355, study PRJNA577476) | soil metagenome | isolation source: 115 cm saprolite under Madrone tree | place: USA:California | collected 2016-06-14
CTCGGTCTGCCGGGCCGGCAGGAGGAGTTGCTGGAAAAAGTTGTCGCCGCGGGCAAACCGGTGGTGCTGATTTTGTTCAGCGGCAGGCCGCTTACCGTTCCCTGGGCGTTCGAACACGCGCCCGCGGTGCTGGCCGCATGGTTTCCGGGAGTGCAAGCAGGAAATGCGATTGCGGACGTGCTCTTTGGCGCTGCCGCTCCCGCCGGGCACCTGCCACTCAGTTGGCCGCGGTCGGTAGGCCAGGAGCCGCTGTATTACAACGCTCTCAATACCGGACGGCCCGAAGCGGACCCTGAGCATCCGCCAGAAAAAGGCGAGAAGAAATTTCTTTCTCGTTACATTGACGCGCCGAATTCGCCGCAATTTCCGTTTGGATATGGACTGACCTACACCACGTTCAGTTACGGCGTTACGCAGACCAGTGCGAAACAATTGGCGTTTGCGAGTTTGCAGAACGCGCTTGCCGAACCCCCGCATCAGTCACGAGTTGTATCGGTGAGCGCCGAAATCAAGAATAACGGAGCGCGCGCGGGCGAAACCCTGGCGCAACTTTATGTCCGCCTCGAAGGGACGAGCGTAGCGATGCCGGTGCGCATGTTGCAGGGCTTCCAAAAGGTTGCGGTGGCGGCCGGTGAATCACGCAAAGTTACGTTCGAGCTGAGTGCCGATACTTTTGCGTTTTGGGGCGCGGAAAATAAATTTGGAGTTGAGCCGGCTCACCTGACTGTCTGGATCGCGCCGGACAGTTCGGCAGGGGAAAGTGCAACGTTAGAAATCACCGACCACTGAGCCCGAAAAGCGGAACTCAGAAGTTTCCGGCACGGTGGAGCAGCGGTCAAAAATTTCCAAAAAAAAAGAAGCTGCCAACCGGGACGTGATTCGTGTCCACGGTTGACAGCTTCCGGGGTGGTGAAGAAGACCGGCAGGGGTTAGTCGCCGGACGACTCCACGGGGTTAAAAGCTGAAACGAGCTCCCAGCGTAACGACGCGGGCGGCGAGAGCGCCCGTAATCGTGCCGAAGTTTGCGTTGCCAATGTTGTTCGAGATTTGGTTCGGGTTCAGGTTCAAATTGTTGAATAGATTGTAGGCGTCAACCCGGAACTCAATCCTGGCGTTTTCGCCGAGTACCGGCGCTTTGGGCAGACCAAAGGCTTTGGCCAGCGTCAGGTCCACGCCTTTATATCCGGGCAGGTTGAGCGAATTGCGATGGACGCCAGGAGCCTGAGGAACCGCGGTTCCTGAGTCGGTACCGCTGAAAGCAGTGAAGGCCGGCGTGGAGAAATACGCGGCACCGCCATTAGGAAAGTTCGAGTTCGCGACAGTTTTGAATGCATCGTTGTTGGTGCTGGTGCCGGCGCCGCCCAGGTTTGCAGCAGGGAACAGCGAACCGTAACCGCATTGTCCGCAATAGAGGCTTCCGCCAGTGACGCTCACCATAGGAGTCCATGGGAATCCAGAGTGAACATTGAATATCCCGCTGAGGGACCAGCCACCGGCGATCTTTTCGATCCAGCTGTTGCTGCCGTGAAAGAAGACCGGCTGCCACACGCCAAAAAGCTTGAACCCCTTGCCTACGTTGTAGTCACAGCGCCCGTAATTCAGGCCGAGGTCGAACGGGTAGGGCTGCTCGGAAAATGGCGCGGAACTCGTGTCCATGCACTTTGACCAGGTGAATTGCGCATCGGCCGAGAACTGGCGCGCGAACTGATGCTTTAGTTCAGCGAGCATCGCGTTATAGTTACCGCGACCGTTCAGACTCCAGTTGTCCTGCCCGCCGATCTGCGGGTTGAAGGGGTCACCTAAAGTTGCGGGGACGGCAAGCGGGTTCTGATGGAAGTAGATGTCACGAGACAAGCTTCCTTGATAACCCAGCGATGCGATGAGTTGGTGACCCAGATCGTATTGGACGTCCGCCGAGTAGTGATGGACGCGCGTGGTCGGCAGGGTGCTGGGGAAGATCTGAACGTTAACGGTGCCGGTTGTAGGCAGTCCATTCGGCCCAAATGTTACAACCGTGTTGGGGTTCGCCGGATAGCCGTTAAGGTTGTGCGGATCTGACGAAAGGGCGTAGACAATTCCTGGATTCGGCGAGGTCGGCGTCGCCATGACGAAACTCGGTATCACCGACAATCCAGGATTCTGGACGATATTGGCCGAAATAGCGATTTGTTCCCCGTTATAGTTCAAGCCGTAGCCGCCGCGCACCACCAGTTTGTCGTGGAAGCGAGCCGGGCTCCAGGCAATACCGATCTGGGGGCCGAAGTTGTTCTTCTGAGCGTTCCATGAATCGTCCTTCCGGACGACCAAGCCAGTCAGGAAGTTCGCCCCAGCACCGGGGATGGCTCGGAACATGTTGTCCTGTTTTGCGTATAACGGACCAAAATAGGACCAGCGAAGGCCGAAATTGATGGTGAGGTTCGGGCGAAGTTTCAAATTATCCTGGACGAAGAAGCCCAAGATATTTTCGCGGTCGTCTTGGCGAACCGTGGTTGGCAACCCGGTATTAGGATTGAAGTTCGTGTTGCTTTCCTGATGCGGCGCATCGTTGAGGAAGTCCCAGATGTTAAAGAACCTATAATTGGGCACGCCCTGACTAGTATTGTTTTGCAGGTAAAGGAGGTGGGTGACTTCCGCGCCGAACTTAACGGTATGGCGCCCATAAATCCTGGTGGCCACGTCCTTGAAAGTGTAAGTCCACTGGTCCAGAATGCTGCCGACGTTCGGCCCAAAAGAATTGAGCGTAATGGCGCCGGTCGGATCAATGTTGTCCGAGGGAAATCCGACCGGAGACTGCGGGTTGGAGCTGATCTCGTTCCAGCGCCAGCTGGCGGCATTCACGCGAAATTCGTTGAGGAAACTAGGCGAGAAGGTATGATCCCAGATTGCCGACAACGCGTTATTGATCTGCGAATGATGGAAGATATCGTAGCCACGGTTGCCGTTGAAGTTGTCTTTGGACAGGGGAACCCAGTAGATGGCAAAGCCGATGCGGTCCTTTGCGGTGACATTGGCATCCAGGCGGCCACTGTACTGGGCAGCCGTAAACTTGGTGGGATTGACGGTGTTGTAGTTCGCAATGTCGGCCACATTAGTTAGGCCGCTGCCAACGCCGGGGCTACTCTGGCTGGTCCAGGTGAGATCCTGCGTACCCAAGGCCGTGGTCAAAGGCGAGCCGACGTTCAGGCCCTGGCCCGCAATCGTTCTGCAGTTCACCCCTTCTGCTAAGCCGGCGGTTGCGCACGTGGCGGCAGTATTGAGGGTTCCAACTACACCGTTACCGGGGAAGGAAAGATACTGCGCAGCGATGCTTCCCGCAGGCGCTAAGCCCGCGAAAGCCGGGGTGTCAAACCAACCATTGCCTTGGAGGTTGGAGACGGGTTCACGAACAGTCTCATAGTTGAAGAAGGCGAAGATCTTATTTTTCCAGATTGGGCCACCGACGCTACCGCCGAACTGTTCGAACTTATTGTTGTCTCGCGTCACGGGAAGACCCGCGCCGTTGAAGCGCTGATAAGCGTTGAGATTTGGTTGGTGGGTGGTAATAAAAAGACTGCCATGGTAGTCGTTAGTGCCGCTCTTGGAAGTGATCTGAATCTGAGCGCCGCTGAAGCGGCCATCCTCGGCGTCATAGGAATTGGAAACGATTTTTACGCTGTCAACAGAATCTTCAGACGGTGTGATGATTGTAGCTCCGCCCCAGACAACGCTGGTGGTGCTGATACCGTCAATTGAAATGCCGTTATTCTCAGTTTGCTGCCCATTGGCGATGACCTGCGCGCCGTTTTCGGTCTTGAAGATGCCGTCTGCCCCGCCCGACTGTCCTCCCCCGGTCTGCGTGCCGGGGAGGTTATAGTTGTCACTGCCGCTTGCCTGCGAACCGTCAGAGAATGAACCGGGAGCCAACTGCGCGAGCTTCAGAACGTCCCGCCCAAAGGACGGCATGTGCTGGATTTGGTTGCTGGTAACGGTGCCGCTCACGTTGGCTGTTTCCGTGTCCAGCGCCTGGGTTGTCTCCGTCACCGTTACAGTCTGTTGGACGTCACCCACCTCAAGTTGCAGGTCCAGCCCATTGGGCTGCTCTGGGATGATCTCCACGTGCTCCAGCGCCTTCTTCTTGAATCCGGGATGCTCCACGGTGAGGCGATAGTGGGCCGGCGGCAGCGCGTTGAATTGGTAGATGCCGTTGTCGTCGGAGGTCGAGACCAAGGTAGCATTCGTGTCCGCGTTGGTCAGAGTCACCGTCGCGCCGGCAACCACGCCGCCTTGGGGATCAGTCGTCGTTCCGCGGAGGGAAGCGCGATATTGAGCGGAGGCTCCAGGCAGTAAAATACCCAAGCAGATCAGACACAGTAACCCCCTAAAAACTATTTTCGCCATTTTCATTTTGCCACCCCTATGAGAAAAGTCGCTGGCCAGGCCCCCGTACCCGTACCAACTTTCTACTAAATCGGTTAAGTACTACTGTTTGGAAATATAGTCATGTAAAATCTGGTTGTCAACGATCGTTAATTCCGATACTTGCGCCTGTCTATCAGTAACAGTGTGTAGCTTTGGGCCCATCCAAAAGGCCGGGAACTCGAGGCCGAGATTGGCTGGAATAACGTGTTGGACGCGATTGGTATGTATCCAGGGAGTATTGTGGGGAAAAAGGCTCATGCTCCATTCAGCACTCGAAGTAAATTGGTTCAGAAGGCGATTTGTGCGGGTCGCGACGGGCTACAGACTGCCCGCCGTTATCGCTGCCGTAGCTGCCGTGCTCTTCCTGAGTTCGGCTCCTCGCAGCGTCGCGCAGACCTCCTACTACCGCCACACCTTTTTTGACAACGGGCCCCACACTTCGACGTATTTCTATTCTTTCGGCAAAGCGGTCGAGCCGAGCACGCTCGAGGTTCGCGACAAAAAACTCCCGCTGAATTCTGAGGTATTTTTCACGCCGCCTAATTCGCTGCGAATTTCCTGGACGTCCAAGGTTGGCGGTTCCTGGGCCGCTTCGATCAAGGTGATGGAGTTCCGTGATCGGGAAATTCTGTTCGAGGGAGATACACTTTCGTTTTGGCTGTACTCCGAGAAGGGAACTGCGGCCTCGGCGCTTCCGGGACTGCGTTTGCATGACACGAATCGCGGATTTTCAGAGCTAATTCGAATCGGCGAGTTTAGCGGGAACATTCCGGCAAAGAAATGGACGTGGGTTCGTATTCCCTTGGCCAGAATCAGACCCGCGTCGGTAACTTCGTTCGATCCGCATCGGCTCAGCTCGATGATTTTCGAACAAGCAGCAGCTGACTCCGCGGTTCATACCTTGTTTGTCGATGAAGTCCGCATCGAAGACGCTCCGGCCTCGGGCGATTCCAGGCAAGCCGCGCAGACAGCTGCAGAGAATCTTCAGGCTCGCGGATATGAACGCCACATTGATCTGATCTGGGACGCTCCTGCGTCCCATGCGCAAAACGAGGCCGCTCTTGGCCAATTCATCATTTACCGTTCGTTTGACGGTTCGAACTTCGAGCCAATCGGGATGCAGACCCCGGGCGTGTACCGTTTCACGGATTTTCTGGGCAAAGTCGGCCAGAAGGCTTATTACAGAGTCGTCGCGTCCGACGCGAACTATCGCGAATCATCTCCCTCGGGGATAGTCTCCGCAACAACGCACAGCATGACCGACGACGAACTTCTCACGATGCTGCAGGAAGCGTGTTTCCGCTATTACTGGGAAGGGGCGCATCCTGACTCTGGCATGATCCGCGAAAATCTGCCTGGCAACGATCGAATTGTCGCAACCGGCGCGAGCGGGTTCGGCATCATGGCTCTTATCGTCGGAGTGGAGCGCGGATTTGTCTCGCGCGAGCAGGGTGTCGAGCGGCTTAATAAAATCACAACGTTTCTGGAGAAAGCACCGCGCTACCACGGGGCATGGTCGCATTTCATGGATGGCAGGACCGGGCAATCGCTCCCTGTGTTCGATGTAATCGATAGCGGGGGCGACTTGGTCGAAACGGCATTTCTGATCGAAGGACTTCTCGCGGCGCGTCAGTATTTCAACCGCTCAACGCCAGAGGAGACTGCCCTCGCAAAGCGCATTACACATCTCTGGGAAACGGTGGAGTGGGATTGGTACCGCAAATCGCAGGATAGCGATGCGTTGTACTGGCATTGGACGCCCGAGTGGAGCTGGTTTATCAATCACCGGTTGACCGGCTTCAATGAAACGATGATTGTCTATCTCCTCGCGATTGCGTCGCCTACTCACGGCGTTGCGCCGGAGCTTTACTACACGGGCTGGGCCGGGCAATCGGAAGCGGCCAAGCTTTATCGCAAGGCGTGGTCAGGCTCGTCGGAAGGCGAGCACTACGCAAACGGAAACAGCTATTACGGAATCAAGCTGGATGTGGGAGTTGGCAGTGGCGGACCGCTATTTTTCGCGCATTACTCGTCCATGGGATTCGATCCGCATTCGCTGACCGATCTTTATACCAATTATTTTGAGAACAATCGGAATCTTGCGCTGATCAACCGCGCGTATGCGATCGACAATCCGAGCAAGCATAAAACTTATGGCGCTGATGCGTGGGGCATCACCGCGAGCGATGGACCAGGAGGCTATGTCCCCGAGGCGCCCGATCCACAGGACGATAAAGGAACGCTGGCTCCCACCGGTGCGCTGGCGTCGTTTCCCTATGCGCCGGAGGCCTCCATGGCAGCGTTCAAACATTTTTATCGCGATCTCGGCGATCGCCTGTGGGGCATCTACGGTCCAATCGACGCATACAACCTTGATGACGACTGGTGGTCGCCCATCTATATGGGTCTGAATCAGGCGCCGATCACCGTGATGGTTGAAAATTATCGAACTGGTTTGATGTGGAAACTTTTCCATTCCAATCCCGAGATTCAGACCATGCTGAAAAAAGTGGATGCTACGACTGCGGACCTGCGAGCGCACGAGCAAAAGCCGTTGAAGTGATGCGGCCAGTTCTCGTTATGAGCTCATACTTGGGTAAAACCATCATGTCGTGTGTTGAAGCCCGTTCAGAATGTTCCGTACTCTTTCGGTGTAGTATCCTGTGAAGGCGAAGGGCTCGTAGCTCAGCGGTTAGAGCAGCGGACTCATAATTCAGAGTGCTGTTTTGATTGGTGTTGAAAATTTCTGATTATATATGCAGTGTCAACCTCTTTACGCAGACCACGTGTTGATTTGTCCTGATTCGTTTGGCGCGGTTTTGAACAGAGAACCATGACACTTTTATGACACCCGACGCTCTTCCGAGCGAAGCCTGACTTGAGCTGACGTGTCCTTTGCCGTCCCTGATCGTCCTCGTATCGGACGGCTGAACGAAGGCGTATAGTCTGTTCCGCCTGAGGAGGGCAGATCACATGCGCATGATGCTCAAGGTTTCCATCCCAGTCGAAGCGGGTAATGCAGCGAGCCGAAGCGGCACCTTAGGGGCAACCATCGAACGAATTCTAGCCGAGATGAAACCCGAGGCGGCGTACTTCGCGGAAGACAATGGCGAGCGGACCGGATACATTTTCTTCGACATGAAAGAGTCGTCGGAGTTGCCAGCTATCGCCGAGCCATGGTTTCTTGCGTTCAATGCGAGGCTCACGGTGCGGCCAGCGATGAATGCAAAAGACCTCGCGAATGCAGGTTCTGGCATTGACCGGGCAGTGAAAGGATACGGCAAAGCCGCGACCGCCTAGCTGATGGTCTACTTGATGGATGGTTCATAGGCTTTCCTTTTGAACTTTCATGCCTATGGCCACACGGCACGTCCGTTTTTCGGAAAACCTCTGAAGGCTGGCTATTTCTCAGGGCGAAGGTACGCCGGAAATAGCCTCAATACCCCAATTTTGCGTTTTCCGCGGGTATGACCCTAACCCGCTACCAAAAGCAACGCAGATTTAGTGCTACGCACGCAGCGAGGCGGTCTACAACCCGGCGTGGCAAAGATTTGCGTTCGAAAAGGCAGCGATCGATAAGCACCGAAGGATGGCAGTCGGACCGTCAAGCTTGAGCTATCTGCATCCGTTTCGTTCCCACTTATCTTTGGCCTTCGCGTCAGCCTTCGTTTGCCACTGCATATTGCTTGGGCTGTCGGCGCCACCGCAGGCAAGAGGAATTTTGTGGTCCACGACATAGCCTTTTCTTCCGTGTGGGTAGCCTGATTCACGCAGGAATTGGTCCTTTGCAGCTGCGCTCCTATGGATCTTGCTGTGGTGGCTTTTTTTGCCGGCGTGAGATGAGGAGCGAGAACGAGTGCTGGTCGAGTGGTGTCCTCCTCCATGGTGCTGGGCAATGGTGGGAAAAGTCAGTGCAGCGGATAGAAACAGCAATGCGAGAAAGCGATTCATGGGCTTGGGCTCCTGAACGCGGTTAACGGTTGTTGCTGATACTCCTTTGGAGAATCTCATTTTGTCAACGTTTTTTGCGGGCAAGACCCCGGCCTGCCAAGAAGACTTAGATTCAACGCCGCGCCCCAGGACCGTCAGTTTTAGAGTGGTAGCGTTGGCCTCTTGACGAGCAATGGGTTGCAATGACGCAGTTCTGCTCAAGCTGACAGGCTTGAGCGTTCGGACATCGCTCCTCTTCCACCCATTAGAGCGCGATAACGTCTCTAAAAGAGTACCTCGCACTGACGCCTAAGTCAGGAAGCGTGAACACATGTGTGGGAAGGACGGCTCGGGTTCCTGTAAGTGCTTAAGAACCAAGCATCGCATATCGGCAGTCTTGGAACGGCGCGTGCACTGGTCTCTGAGTGGTTGTCCGTCCGGAGGTATGCATGTACCGATTCAATCGTACCCGCTCTGTCCAGCTGTTTGCTTTGTTTGTCGCTATAGTTGGCTTCACAACTGAGGGAATGGGGAACGAAAAAAGTATGGGACAAGCTGCCGTGTCTGCGGACACCCTGAAGGCATACGCCGAAGCCAGTTCCTCTAGCAATCTCGTGGCACTATTGAAAAAGGGAGAAGTCGTTAGCATCATTCTCAGGATTTCGACGTCTGGAGATGACTGGTGCCGTATTGCGCTTCCTGGTCAGAGTGGGCTCACGGGCTATGTGCTGTGCAAAGCGCTTTCTTCCATCTCTTCGGCAGCACCTGTACCAGTTCAGTCTGTTACCGCCGTAGTGGTACACCAGGAATCAACTGCACCTCCAATTTCCAACAACGCGCGACCATTGTCTAACAACGATGTTCTAAACATGCATAAGGTAGGTCTCCCGGCAGAAGTTCTAGTTGCGAAAATTAGATCAAGCCTTTGTGATTTCGATACCTCCCCCGCAGCCCTTGGAGCCTTAAAAAGTGCAGGCATTGCAGACAGCATAATTCTGTCAATGGTAGAAGCTCCCGTTACGCACTCAGCGACAGCAGTTCCGGCAACTCCCGACGCTCCTGCAACTGTTTCGCCCTACTCGGCCACAAATTCAACTCCCGAGAACAGAATTCAGAAAATAGGTACAGGTTCGACCTGCGTGATCTTGAAAAGGATGGGACCCGCAGACCAAATCACCAGCCACTTGTACGCCTTCGGGTTGCGCGGTAAGCAATTTCAGTACGTCGAAGGTGACCTGCCTAAGGGCGTAAAATTCCACGGGAGATTGACGGACCATGATGTCAGGGCCGTTCAAGATCACGCAGGTAAGGTCTTAATCCTCGAGCCAAAGTACAGTGTTGCCGACCTTGAAGAAGCACGGAAAGGATGTCAGACGCCTTAGTTTGGGTCACCTATTTGTCCCGGGAATCAGTCGACGAAAATGTGTTCGTTGTGCCACTCAAGCAGGCTGGGATCTGGGAGAAAAGCATTAAGTGCGTGAACACCTAGCTTTGTTCCGTGCATCGCGTAATATTCTTGCCCGTTGTTGAATTCTTCTTTGATTCTTTGGCTGACCTCAACTTTATATTCAGGCGTGACGGTTAGGTATCCCCGGTCAAACAGCGTGTGGATGTCTCAAACGGTGGCGCGCACGTCGTAAACAATCAACGCTTCCGCTCGGTTGCCAAAAGTTAACTTCATCGAGTGGACCGAGCGTAGGTATGAGAACCAATCGCTGTCGGTGATGGCAATAAAGAAGCGCACGAGGAGATTGTCAACGACGAGGCAAATTCTATGCCAGTTCTAAGAGAAAAAGACAGGTGTTTTTGGCGGAGAACGAACACCAAAAAAGCGGTGCGTTTCAGTTAACCTAAATCACGCCGTGTTCCATGGTCCCCGCAAACCCCTTCGCAGAGCAGGCGCGCACGCATCAATACAAGTTCAAAGATGAATGTTGACTGATTCTGATTCGTTCTGCTCGGATTTGAACGAATAACCATGACACTTTTATGACACTGCACCATTTTGGTGCATACGAATCTTTCGCGCAACGACAGTAACCTAATATAGAATCAATTCGTTACTACTCGTGGGGCCCGTAGCTCAGCGGTTAGAGCAGCGGACCGATAATCCTTGGGTGAACCCCTGCCTCTATCGACGATCCTGTATTTTCAATGACTTAACTTAGCGAAAGCTGGCAACATTCGGCATTCCTGGGATCATCTGGCGTGGTTTTGGGACCTATTATGGGATTGAGTTTTGGGACCGGTCTTTGATTTCTGAACGTGGTTGCGTGCGTTTCGTTGCCGCGTATGCGATTTTATGTTCTGTTGATTTTTTTTTCCCTAGGGTCGAGTGATGGCGTGAATCGACGATCTCAGGAGGGTCCGTCTTTGTGCTGCGGAGCTAAGCGACTGAGTTCATTCTCAATTGCGCTGAGCAACGACGGGACGCCCTCTTCCTTGCCGACGACGCATCGGATTCCCATCAGGTTTGCCGCGTGTTCTAGCTCATCCGTCTTGTAGAGCGTGAACATCACAATCGGAACGTCCGGTAAGGCCTTAAAAATTCCGTCTGCTGCGACTAGGCCGTCGGAGTAGTGCATTTTGTAATCCATTATTATCAGGTCAGGGCGAAGCTCCGTAGCTTTCGCAATCGCCTCGTTCACATCCTCCGCCTCTCCACAAACTGTCCATTCGGGATTTAGCGCGACGAAGGTCTTGAGCGCT
>WNFP01006857.1_pt1 | contig 11037 bp, 9 predicted proteins | sample 5400201 | NCBI WGS metagenome assembly WNFP01 (sample SAMN13153355, study PRJNA577476) | soil metagenome | isolation source: 115 cm saprolite under Madrone tree | place: USA:California | collected 2016-06-14
GGCCCTGGTGCTCACGTGGCAGCATTTGTTGATGGCAGTCTGAGCTAGCGATTATTGTAGAGCCGGAATGTAACCTCAATGGGAACAACGGTTGACACTGAGTTTCCATCCTTGCTGGCAGGTTTGAATTTCCACTCACTCACGGCTTCGATAGCCTTTTCTGCAAGGCCCAATCCCGGATGTTTGACTATCGTGACGTTAGAGGCACGTCCGTCTGGAGAAATGATCACGGAGAGAATGACTGTTCCCTGGTATTTTGCGTCCCGCGCCTGCTGCGTATATCCCGGAATCGGACAATAAAGGCAAGTGGGGACCGTCACACCGTTTACTCCCGCACGAGCAGGAGCTGTCCCCTGAGTTGTGTTTGGAAGACCGAGCCCCTCAGAACTGAGCAGGTCCAAGACCCGCGAGTGGGGGATTGCGATGGATTCAGTGGCAGCTATCGTGTTATCAGTAACCCGTCTCACACTGACAGACAGCGCGTAGTGCTCGGGCGCAGTCTGCACCACGCCGGTTATGATCGCGTCCACTCCCCAGACGCTTCCTAGGCGGTTGACCATTTCCGAGGTGAGATCTTCCGGTGTGACTATGGTGTCCTTTAGCTCCGAACGGTCGAGAACGCGGAATTTTGGCTTCTTCACGAGCCAGTTTTCAGAAAGCTCGTCGGCCAAGTACCAGCCGAGTGTCGAGGGTTTACCCTGTTCGGACACAAAATCAACAACAATTATAGACCTCAGGTTCGCTTTAACAATCTCATTAGAGAGTTGCTGATTGAGCGCAGCGAGATCGGATTTGCGCGCCGGCAGTGCCCCACTGAGACCCAAGCATAAACACCAGCCAATAAAGGCACGTTTGGCAATACCGATAGGTAGCATGAAAGCTAGACGTTAGCATAACTGCTGGGGAAATTAAATCTTAAGAGAATTGGGCGATGGCAGCGGAATCGGACTCGTACGTCGGGATGGCTTCGACCAGGCGGGTGACGGTAAGGGAGTCGCGGACGCGTCCGGGGCCGCAAACGAGATGAACCGCGCCGCCTTCCCGCGCGAGCTGAATGGAGATGCGCACCAGGGAGGAGATGCCGGAGCTGTCGATCTGTGGAACGCCGTTGAGATTGATGACTACTTTACGGCCGCCGCGCTGCACGATGGATTGGAGCGCTTCGTTAAGCTGCTCGGCGGGTTCGCCGATGGTGAGCCGTCCGTGGACTTCCAGCAGATCAACGCCGTCTTGTTGCCGAACGGAAATCTCCATAGGTACGTGCTCGGTCATTAACGATCTCTTAGAGCTCTAGCGCTAGAGCGCAAAACAGGACCGCTGGGATTATACGACCGCTAGCCACTTTTTTGATAACTGCAGTATCAGAATTTTTGAATTGCCGGTATGAAAATTTATAACAGAGCGATATGCAAGCGCCGCGCGTATAATTCGGCGCGTCGAAGTGTCTCGTTCCCGGAAAAGACCTGGCGAATCGGAGCGGATCCAGAATATGAAGAGCTTGGTGTGGAAATGTTGCATGCTCTTTGCCATGGTGCACGCAGCCGTACCGCTCCACGCGCAGCAGTTCGCCGCAGCGCCCTCTCCGCAAAGCTCGGCCCCAAGTGGGCAAGCTTCCAGTCCCACCAATGAAAAGCTGGCGCAGTTGGATAAGCGGGTAACCGCGGCGCAATCCTCCGCAGACAACGCCTGGATGCTGGTGAGCGCGGCGCTGGTGCTGATGATGACGGGGCCAGGGCTGGCTCTTTTTTACGGCGGTCTGGTGCGGCGCAAGAACACACTGGGCATCATGATGCAAAGCTTCATGCTTATGGCCGTGATCACTGTCATGTGGGCACTCGTGGGCTACAGTCTGTGCTTTGGCGGCAGCGGTCCGGTAATCGGCGGGTTTGAGCATGCGTTCTTGCGGGGTGTCGGCGCGGAGCCGAACGCCGATTATGCGGGAACAATTCCGCAGATGACGTTCATGGTGTACCAGTTGATGTTCGCGATCATCACCCCGGCGCTGATTACCGGGGCGACCGCCGAGCGCATGAAGTTTAGCGGCACGGTGTTGTTTATGATCCTGTGGTTTCTGGTTGTGTACGCGCCGCTGGCTCACATGGTGTGGGGCAAGGGCGGGCTGTTGAATGCGTCGCTTGGCGGACGATTTCCGACGCTGGATTTCGCGGGCGGGACGGTTGTGCACATCAGCTCCGGAGTATCGGCGCTCGTTTGCGCGCTGTACTTGGGCAAGCGCAGCGGATTCCCGAAGCAGCCAATGCCGCCGCACAGCTTGGTGCTGAGCTTTATCGGCGCATGTTTGTTGTGGGTGGGATGGTTTGGATTTAATGCCGGCAGCGCGCTGGCTTCGAGCCCATTGGCGACGAGCGCGTTCGTAGCTACGCATTTTGCAGCGGCCGCGGCGGCGTTGAGTTGGAGCGTTGCGGAGTGGATCAAGAACGGTCGAGCAAGCGCGCTCGGCGCGATCTCCGGTGCTGTGGCTGGGCTGGTAGCCATCACTCCGGCGGCTGGTTTTGTGGCGCCGATGCCCGCGTTGATAATTGGCCTTCTGGCTGGCGTCTGCTGCTACTGGATGGTAACGCGCATCAAAGCGATCTTCGGGTATGATGACGCGCTCGATGCCTTTGGCGTGCACGGCGCGGGCGGGACAGTTGGGGCGCTGCTGACGGGTGTGTTTGCGACGCAAGTGATTAACCCGATTTTTGGCGCAGGGAAAGCGGTCGGCGGCAGCGACGGACATTGGAGTCAAGTCGGCAACCAGCTTGTGGGCGTGCTGATCGCCTGGGGGTTCGCTTTGGTGGGAACGCTCGTGATACTGAAAGTCGTGGATTTAATCACCGGCCTGCGCGTAACGGAAGACCAGGAGATCGAGGGTCTGGACATTACGCAGCATGGCGAAGAGGCCTACAACCTGGAGTCGTGAGAGCAGGCGGAATGAGAAGGCATTTGGCGCGGCGGGAGAGCAGAATTTTCCATGATGAAACTTGAAGCAATCATTCAGCCCTCGCGATTCGAATCGGTGAAGGATGCACTGCGCGAAGTGGGCATTGAAGGGATGACGGTTACGGAAGTGCGCGGCCACGGGCGGCAAAAGGGGCACACGGAGGTTTATCGCGGAAGGGAATACACGGTGGACCTGCTCCCAAAGCTCAAGCTGGAGATGGTGCTGCCGGACAAGCTCGTAAATACTGTTGTGGACACGATTTTAAAGACAGCCAAGACAGGAAAGATTGGCGACGGTAAGATATTCCTATCGCGGGTTGAAGAAGCCATCCGGATCCGCAATGAGGAGCGCGGCGAGAACGCGCTCTAACGAAGTGACGACCGCAGCTCGCCCCGGTCTAAATCCGGAAAGCCAACCTGATCGAAACATGCAAGGTTCTCTGACGCCTTTATCCGTACTCGGCCCGCAAGCCGATGACGAGCGACACCGTATCCGCAAACAGTTCGAAGCGGGTGCGAGCGCGCGGGAAACTCTGCGCGCGCTGTGCCAGCTGGCCGACAACAACATCCGCCAGGTCTTTGGCGAGGTGCTGCGCGTGCACAGCGCGGCCGCTTCGGGATTGTGTCTGCTGGCCCTCGGCGGCTACGGCCGCAAGCTCCTGTTTCCGTATTCCGACCTCGATATCCTTTTTCTTTTCGGCAGCGACAAGGCGGAGGAAGAATTCCGGCCGCTGATCGCCGATTTCGCGCGCACGCTGTGGGACTTAGGTTTTCGCGTGAGTTCTGCCGGGCGCACCGTGGAGGAATGCAAGCGCATCGAGGAGGACAACGCTGAATTTCATTTGGCCTTGCTGGACCGCCGGTTTCTGGCCGGCGATGCGGAACTCTTTGAAAAACTGGACAAGCGCGTCCTGCCCTCTTCGGAAAAAGCCGCGCGACCATTTCTGCTAACGCAGCTCTACAAACTGACCCTGGAGCGTCTCACGCGCTATGGCAACACGATTTTCCATCTCGAACCGAACGTCAAGGATGCGCCCGGCGGGCTGCGCGACTATCAGGCGGCGGTGTGGCTGCGCCAAATTGGCGGGGAGAAGCGAGAGTCGCTGAGCAGCAGCGCCGCGGAAGAAGAGCTGGCCTCGAGCGCCGTGGATTTTCTCAGCGCCATTCGCTGCTTCCTCCATTACAGCAACGCGCGCAACGACAATACCTTGACTTACGAGTTGCAAGCCGGCGCCGCGGAACGCTCTCTTGGCGTTACGGATGGAATTCCGCGCCATGCAGCGGAGTGGATGCGGCTGTATTTTCGGCACGCGCGCACGCTGAACCGCCAATTGCTGCGCTATCTCGAGCAGAGGGCGCCTGCGCCGCAAACTTTCCGGCAGCGGCTTTTTAACGCAGCGCGTTCGGCAAAATCCGAGCCCGGGAATGGGAAATCGTTCGCGGTGCGCGACGGGCGGTTCGAATTGCTCGACGCGAGGGAGATCTGCGACCGCAACGTCCTGTTTTCTCTCTTCACCGAAGCTGCGCGCGCGGGAATTCCGCTGAGCCGTCGCACCGAGCGCAGCATAGCGTATATCATGAAACATCCGGAATTGCCGGTGAAGAATGCGGACGTGACCTGGGCGACGCTGCGCGAAATCCTTGGCGCGGATTACCCGGGCGTGGCGTTGCGCCCGCTGCAGAGGCTCGGATTGCTGGCTGAAATCCTCCCGGAGTTCACGCGCATCGATTCGTTGGTCGTTCGCGATTTCTATCACCGCTACACGGTGGACGAGCATACCCTGCGCACCATCGAGCATTTGCAGGAATTGACCGAGTCGGCGGATGCTCGCGGAGTGCACTTCAAGGAACTGTGGAAGACCGCGGAGCGCCGCGATTTGTTGATTCTCGCGCTGCTGCTGCACGACGTCGGCAAAGGCATGGACGCGGAAAACCATGTGACCGGCAGTCTCGAGGCGTTGGAGAGCGCTGCCGCGCGTCTTACGTTATCGGCGGACGAGCAGGACGAAGTTCACTTTTTAATTGAGCACCATTTGGATATGTCCGCTACGGTGCAGCGGCGCGACATTTTCGATCCCGTCACCGTCTCTGCGTTTGCCACGACCGTGGGAAATCAAGAGCGGCTGCAACGCCTTTGCCTGCTGACCTACGCGGACATCCACGCGGTAAACCCCGAGGCACTGACCCCGTGGAAAGCGGAGATGCTGTGGCAACTCTACGTCGCCACTTCCAATCACTTCAGCAGGACTCTGGATACCGATCGCTTGCACGCGCAGGACGAAGGGTCGCTCTTGGAACAAGTGCGCGCGCTTACCGCCGGCGCCAGCACGGAAGAGATCGAACGCTTCCTCGAAGGATTTCCTCGGCGCTATCTGGCAGTGCACTCCGCGGCGGAGATTGCCGCGCATTTCGCTCTGCACGAAAAACTTGCCTCGCAGCCGGTTCAGACCGAGCTACAAGTGCACAGGCACGCATTTTCCCTTACCCTGCTGACCGCCGACCGTCCTGCCTTGTTCGCAACTATTTCCGGCGTGCTGGCCGGATGGGGAATGAACATCATTAAGGCCGACGCGTTTGCCAACGCCGCGGGAATCGTCCTGGATACGTTTCACTTCTCGGATTTGCACCGCACGCTCGAGCTGAATCCGACTGAGATCGAGCGATTTCTGAAGAGTCTTAAGGATGTTGTGAATGGCAACGCTCCGCTTGAGCCGCGGTTGAGTGGGCGGGAAAGTGCGAGCCGGGCGCGGCCGCCAAAGGTCGCTATCGAAACGCGCATAGGTTTTGATGACAGTTCGTCCGAGCACAGCACGCTATTGGAAATAGTCGCGCCAGACCGGCCTGGATTGCTTTATGACATCGGCTCGACGCTTGCGCGCCTGGGATGCAACATCGAAGTCGCGTTGATCGATACCGAAGGACAAAAAGCGATCGACGTGTTTTACCTGACGGAGCACGCTAAGAAGCTAGGCACGGAAAAGCGAGATTTGTTGCGCGCTTCCTTGCAGCACGCGCTGGCATGATGCCAGCCACGGGGTTCCCCCACGCAAGTGGTCTGTTGATCAGTGCCAGATGATGTCAACGTCTGGCTCCCATTCTAGGCCCATGTTGTCGTCGGTGATCAGGCGAGGACTGCCCATGCGAGCGCGCATGGAGTCGGAATTCTCCAGACCCATGCGCAGAGGCGCTTGATGGACGGTTTGCGCCAGGGCCGCGTAGCGAGCGAGCGTGAGTTTGGTTTCTGGATTCGCGGGATCGAAAACCAAACGGCCGTTGATCTGGTACAGACGCAAGTCGGCTAACCAACGCTCCGTCGCGACGCGCAGCGGGGCGTCGCTGACCGCGAGAAAATTGAAAACCCGCAGGCCATATGGGAAAACGCTGAGCGCCGTGGCCAAAGCTTCTACGGATTCCGTGGTGTTGAAGTAGTAGGTGCCGCCAGGGTTCAAGTGCTGCCTGATGAGTTGGAAGAATTCCCTGGAAAGGAGGTTGCTGGTGTGATCGCGCCAGTGAAATGTTGTGTTGGCTACGATGGCATCATAGCGGACGTCGGGATGCGCGATGAGCCAGCGGCGCCCGTCGTCGACGTAGATGCGGGCTCTTGGATTGGTGAGCAGCGAGCTGACCACGGGATAGCGCGGAATCAAATCCAAGTAGCCGGGGTTGATTTCGACGATGTCCATGGATTCGAGGCGCGGATGGTTCACAAAAATTTGCGCCCAGGAACCGGACGACAGGCCGATCATGAGCATGCGCTTGGGGGCGGGATTGTAGGCGCTCAACACAAAAGCGCGCACCACCAGGTTCAGGTCGTAATTGGGGTCGATTCGGAAGTGACCGTCGTAAACGCCGCTGCCGAATACGGCGCCGTCCTGAGTCACGGCAATGACGCCGTTACGATTCTCCACGATCTGCGCGAAAGGGATGTTTGCCTGGGGCTTCGCTCCAAAGGTCAGCCGTTCGTAAAAGAGAGTGTAAAGGCGCGGAGCCAAGCCTATGGAAACAAGGGCCGCGACGGCGAGTGCCGCGGCCCACGCAGGCGGCCAACTAAATTGCGCGTTGCTGAAAAAAAGAACCAGAATTCCCGTCAAGATCGCGGCGAAGGCGAGCAGGAGCGAAATCTGGCGAAGCGCGAGGTGCTGCATGAGCACAAAACCAATTCCCAGGCTGGCCAGAACAGAGCCGGCAATGTTGGAGCCGTAAATCAGACTGACACCGCGGCCGGCATTTTCCTGTGACGGCACAGCAACCTGGCAAAGCAGCGGAAGCGCCGAGCCCAGCAGGCCAGCAGTGACGAAAAAAGCTGGGGCACTCGAAAGATAATTCATCTTGTGTGCCATCAAGGTGGCTACCAGCGGAGGCAAGAAGACGGATATACCACCGGCCAGAAGCATGAGCACGCCGATGACGCGCACGACGGTGGACGGCTGCGCGTCCTGCGTAAGCCTTTCTGAAACATACGAGCCGGCGGCGACGCCTGCAAGATAGGTAGCCAACAATAAAGCGAATGCAGGGGCGCGATCCGACGAAGCCACAGAAAAGACGCGGAACCAGGCGATTTCAAACCCGAGGGCGATGAAGCCGGAAAGTCCAGCCAGGAGCATGGCGATACTCAGCCGGATCGGCGGCACGCCGGAAGCGGGTGATCGGAGGACGTTGACTTCTTCCGGTGCGTCAGGCTGTTGCGTTCGCACATAGAGGTACGCGATCGAGCCGACCACGGCGTTCAGGCAGACGGCCAGGGAGACGGAGCCCGATTGGCCCAAGCTTCGCATCAAAAAACTGGCGCACAAGAAACAGGCCACCGCGGAGCCGAAGGTGTTGACGAAATACAGGCGCGAAACGGAAACGCCGACGCGCCCGCAACGTCTCACCAATTGCCCAACAAGCAACGGCAAAGTGGCGCCCATTAGCGTTGTCGGCACCAACAGCAGGGAAAAACTAAAGACAATCACCCACGGAAGGTTGGCGCCTGCGGTGGAGGCAGCAGCCCAGTGGAAAATGCGCAGGGAAGCCAGTCCAAAGAGCGCGATACCGAGTTCGGCAATACCGAAAATCAGGACTCCGTAACGTGGAAAACGCGCGGAAAGGCGCCCTCCGACCAGGCTGCCGAGACCCAAGCCAAGCATAAAAGCGCTGACGATGATCGCGACGGATTCGGCGTTCACTCCATAGATGGCGAAGAGCACTCTCTGCCAGACGATCTGATAGATCAGCGCGGGCATTCCGGAAAAGAAGAAAAGGACACTGATCAGCAGCGACTCTTTTCGTTCCTCTTTTTTGTCAAAGAAAAACGCGGAGGCAAGGAAGAGTCCAAGATCAAAAATCAGCAATGCCAGGACTGTGTAAGATAGCATGGTCTGTCGAGGTTCGGCCGAACAACGCGCCGCTCGATAACCTAATTATCCGTTGTGGCCCGCGAGAAGTGCGGGAATTGACGCGCGGGGTTTCTCAAACGTGCAAATTACGACGGCGCGTCAAGCGCGGGGCAAGACTCGCCAAGTCTTCCGATAGAAGCTTATCGATTAGTTCTTCCACGCCGGCGCCATGCGAGCCGGCGGTCACCAGGTCGACGTGCTCCTTCAGGGCCGGTAACGCATTGGCCACCGCCACGCTGCATCCGCACATGGCGAGAAAGGCGTCGTCGTTTTCCGCATCGCCCACGCCCACGGTGTTGTGCGGCGAGAACCGAAGTTCGTTCAACGCGATTTGCAGGCCGGTCGCCTTGTTTGCGCCGGAAGGCAGCACCATCAGCGCATCCTTGTTAAGGATGACCTGCAGTTCGAGCCCCATGTCGCGAATGACTTCTGAAACCGTCGCTTCGAACGGATGCCATGTGGCCACGATGCATTGCCCTACCGAGAGTGGCTGCACTCCGCGGCGGCGCAATTCGGCGACAAACTCCGCAGGCGGCGGGTCCGCGAGGACTTTGCTCTCGCCGTTGGCTGGCCGACACAGAACCGCGCCGTTCTCCGCAACGATTCGATCGAAGAGCGCGTGCTCCGGGAAAACCTCCTGCAGTTCGGCAAGCTGGCGTCCGGTTGCCAAAATCAATTTCCGGCCGGAAGCGCGCACGCGCTTGAGAGCTTCCACAGTGCTGGGCCCACAACGCCCGTCGTGGGCGATAGTGCCGTCGTAATCGCAAATCAGACAAAAGTAGCGCATGGGCGCCGCCGGAGCTTTTTGTTTCTCGAAATTGACCTTGGGGACCTGCCGCGCACCTTCGTCGGCCTTGAAGTACGCATCATTCCTGGCAAACCCGCTCATGCTCGCCACTAAGTTGTTCGGGAAAAGAGAAATATAGGTGTTGTAGTCTTGCAGCGTCTCATTGTAACGGCCTCATTGGACTTCAACTGCGGATAGTTTTCAACCACCACCAACAAGCGCCCCAGGGCCGAATCGAGCCTTTGGTTAGCGGCGATTTTGTCCGTTGGAGTACTCGCGCTAAGCAAAGCGGAGCGCGCCTTGGCGATATCACCAAACACAGTTACCTCTTGCGCCGCATACCCTTTCACCGTTTCCACCAGGTTCGGAATCAGGTCCGCGCGCCGCTGCAGGACCACGTCCACCTGCGACCACGCCGCGTTTACGGCTTCCCGCTTTATCGCCATCTGGTTCCTGCGGCTTACAAACGAACTGCCCAGCAGCAGGCCAATCACCAGCAGAATCGCTAGGATCGCGAGAGCTATTTTCATGACACTTGCCTCCTCAACGATTACGCACTTGTCTTGCCGGCCCGCTGCCATTGGCCTTTCGGCAGATGATGGTCAAGCGCCGCAGTCACTTTCTCCAGCGCGGCCAGATAGCCATCATACACAGGCAGCACCGCATCTCTGTCCAAGCTCTTGGCCTCGCGCAGGCGCTGCACGGCTTCAAATGCCGGCGCGCTCGCGGCCGTCAATGCGGCAACCCGAGCGAAAACGTCGGCGGGAGCATTTGGCGGCTGCTCCTGGAAGGCGATCAACGTGTGCCGAAGCAGCGTCAGCGTGCTGGAGAACGATTTGGCCAGGACGGCTCCAAGTTCCTGCTGGTTTCCCGCCTCGTGCAGAAAGTGCTGCCGCAACTTCAACAGGAGAGTGCGCAACTCGTGCTCCACCTGAACGCGATGCAAGTTCATCGGCACCGTGATGCCGGCGATGGCATCTGAACCGTACAGCACGCGATGGCTCTGCTGCATGTCCAGGAGCTCGATGGCGAAAACGTCCGCGGACTGCCGAAGTTCCTCGGCGGCAAAGAAAAGTGGCGCGGGCTGATGCTGCGCGGTGGTCCACCACTTCACCACCGCGGAGACGCGCGCCAACTCCGCTGCTCGCAGCGAGCGCAAAATACACAGAACGTTCAGGTCCGAATGCGCGTCGTGAAAATCGCCGCGCGCCGCCGACCCGTACAAAATGATCGACTCGAGATTGTCCTTCGCCGCTTCGTGCAGCCGTTCGACGAGGTTTTTCAACGCTTCCTGTACGTCGCCCATTGCGTTCCTCAGACTCTACCAGCTCCCGGAGGCTCCACCGCCTCCGCTGCTGCCTCCGCCGAAGCCGCCAAATCCTCCGCCGCCGGAATAGCCACCCGAGCTGCCGCCAAAGCCGCCGCCTCGCCATCCGCCACCCATTCCGCCCAGCATCGGTCCGATCCACCAGCCGCCACCGCCGCCTCTACGGCCGCCTGCAGCTCTTTGCCCGGCTCGCGCAATCGAGAAAATAATCCAGATGATGAAAAGTATTCCCCAAAGGCCAATCGGCGACGAATGACCCTGCTCTTTCCGCACCGGCCGAGTTGGGGGCTGGCCCGACAGCGTAACGCCGCGATCATTCGCAATATCTTTCGCCAGCATCCATGTCGCGGTCTCGATCGCCGCGCTGTAGTTTCCCCCGCGCAGCAGCGGCACCATCGCGCGGCCCGCGTCTCCGGCACGCGCGTCGTTAATCACCGGTTCCAGGCCGTACCCAACTTCAACACGGTATTTGCGCTCGTCGGGAGCAACCAGGAGCAGCACGCCGCGATTGTCGCGCTTGCTTCCCACCCCGAGCTGCTTGTACAAATCCACCGCAAAGTTCTCGACGCTCTCTCCCTCCAACGAATGCACCGTAACCACGG
>WNFP01015189.1_pt1 | contig 11036 bp, 7 predicted proteins | sample 5400201 | NCBI WGS metagenome assembly WNFP01 (sample SAMN13153355, study PRJNA577476) | soil metagenome | isolation source: 115 cm saprolite under Madrone tree | place: USA:California | collected 2016-06-14
TGGTGACCGGCTTCTCGACCAGCACGTCGACGCCCGCGGCGAGGAGGTCGCGCGCCACCTCGAAGTGGTGCTGGGTCGGGACCGCGACGCTCGCACAGTCGACCCGCCCCGCGAGCGCGCGGTGATCGGCGAACGCCCGCACCCCGAGCGCAGCCGCAACTTCGCGTGCCCGCCCGGGATCCACGTCGACCACCCCGACCAGCTCCGCGCCCGGGTGGGCCGCGTACTTCTCGGCGTGAAAGCGGCCCAGGTACCCGACGCCCACCACCGCGGTGCGCAGCCTCATCGCTCGCCCTCCGTCCCGTCGACCGCGACCACGGCGATGTCGGCCCGATCGGCCAGCGCGACCAGCTCGGCGCGGTCGAGCGTGACCGTCTTGCCCGCCTCGATGGCGAGCGCCCGCCCCTGCACCTGCGCGAGGGCCGCCACCGTGCCCGGCCCCACTGCGGGGAGGTCGAAACGGGTGTCTTGCGTCGGCTTGCACACCTTGACGAGCACGATGTCACCGCCCGCGAGCTGGCCCGCGCGCCGGATGGTCGCGTCCGTGCCCTCGATGCCCTCGACCGCGATCACGGCGCCGCCGCGCACCACGACGCTCTGCCCGATGTCGAACTGCCCGATCACCTTGGCCGCCCGGAAGCCGAAGTGGATGTCGCGCCACTCCTCCGCGCTCGGCGGCCGGGCGCCCAGCACGCCGGCGCGCGGCACGATCTCCTGCAGATACAACGTCGACTCGACCACCGCGATCCCCTCCGACTCGAGCTCGCTCGCCACCGCGCGCAGCACCAGATCGTCGCGCAGCTTGCCGACGCGTGCAATCACCGCGAGCGCGCGGGCGTCGGGCCGGAACTCGCGGAAGAGCCGCGGCTTGGCGATGCCGCCGACCATCACCGTACGCCGCACCCCGGCGCGCTTGAGCGCGTCGATCATGGCCGCCAGCTCCCCGGGGTAGACCCAGCTGATGCCGGCCACGGCGTGCTCCAGCTCCGGGTCGGTCTCGCCCCGGTGCGCGACCGCGAACACCTCCACGCCGCGCCGGCGCGCCGTCTCCGCGAACAGGACCGGGAAGCGGCCGCTCCCGGCGATCAGCCCGATGCGCTCCCGGCTCACCGGCACACGCCTCGCTGCGAAGCGGCGACGAAGTCGACGAGGCGCGCCACCTCGGGCACCTGACCGAGCGCCGCGCGCGCGCGCGCCAGCGCCTCGCGCCGGCCGCCGCCCTGGAAGAGGAGCCGGTAGGCGCGCTTCAAGGCGGTGATCGCCCCGGCCGTGAAGCCGCGCCGGCGGAGCCCCACCAGGTTGAGGCCGTGCAGGCGAGCCCGATCGCCCGCCACCATGCAGAAGGGGGGCACGTCCATCGACACCATCGCACCGGCCGCGCACAGGGCCGATTCGCCGATGCGCACGTGCTGGTGCACGCCCGCGAGGCCGCCCACGATCGCGTAGTCGTGGGCCTCGACGTGGCCGCCGAGGGCCGCCCCGTTGGCGAGGATCACCCGGTCGCCGACCCGGCAGTCGTGCGCGACGTGCGCGGAGACCATCAAGAGGCAGCCGTTCCCGATCCGCGTCCGCATGCTGCCGCCCGCCGTGCCCGGGCTGATGGACACGAACTCGCGCACGATGTTCCCGTCCCCCATCTCGAGGGTGCTCGGCTCGCCGCGGTACTTGAGATCCTGCGGCGGCGCTCCCACGCTCGCGAACTGGAAGATGCGGCAGCCGGCGCCGATCGTGGTGCGCCCGGTCACCACTGCGTGCGGGCCGATCCACGAGTCGCGCCCCACACGCACGTGCGGCCCGACCACGGCGTAGGCCTCCACCACCACCCCCGTGTCCAGCTCGGCGCCCGGGGCCACCACCGCCGTCGGATGGATGCGCGGGCCCGCCGGCGGCGCGGCCGCGAACTCGACCTCCGCCACCAGCGCCGGCCCCGCCGTCGCCACCCCGCGCAGCCGCCAGGGCGGCCCCGCGGCGGTGCAGGTCACCTCCAGCCGCAGCGTGTCGCCGGGCAGCACCGGGCGGCGAAAGCGCGCCTTGTCGACCGCGACCAGGCGGAGATCCTCGTCCGCGGCGAGCCGGCCGCCGAGCTGCACCAGGGCCTCGCACAGCATGACGCCGGGCAGGACGGGCGCGCCCGGGAAGTGCCCCGCGAAGTACGGCTCGTTGGCGCTCACGCGCTTCACGCCGACCGCGCGCTTCCCCGGCTCGACCTCGAGCACGCGGTCGACGAGAAGGTACGGGAACGCCCGCCCCCCGCGCGCGCCTCGCTCGGGCTGGTTCGTGATGGGAACGCTTACTCCTTGCTCGAGCTGCGCTTCGACCCCTCCTTGTGGGGCGAGGCGTTGTGCAGCTTCACGATCTCGTCGGTCACGTCGACCGTCTTGTCATTGTAGAGGAGCGCGCCGCTGGAGGCCTCGAGCACGAGCGTGTAGCCGTGCTTCTCGCCGTAGTCGCGCACCAGCTCGTAGAGCTCCTGGACGATACTCTTGGTGAGCTCGGCGTCGGTCTCCTTGAGATCGCGCTGGAAGTCCTCGTACTTGCGCTTGAACTCGAGGCCGCGGCTCTCGAGGTCCTTCTCCAGGTTGCGCCGCTCCTCGTCCTTGAGCACCGTCGCCTTGCGCTCGTAGTCCTCCTTCAGCCGGTCCAGGTCCTCGCGCTGCTTCTTCAGCTGGTTCTGCGAGTGCTCGAACTTCGCCTTCACCTGGTCCTTGGCCCGCTTGCCGGCCTCGCACTCGTTGAGCGCGCGCTGCATGTCGACCACGGCGATCCTCGCCTCCACGGCCGCGAGCGGCGCCGCCGCGAGCACGAGCGCCAGCGTCACGAGCCAGAGCGCCGCGCACGCCCTCCGGCCGGCCCCGCTTCCCATGTGTCGATCTCGCATGTGTCTCCGTCACTCTCCTCAGTACTGGAACGGCGCCCCGAACGAGAACAGCACGATGCTCGTCTGATCGTGAGGCTTGGTGCGCAATGGCTTCCCGAGCTCGATGCGCAGCGGGCCGATGGGCGAGAGCCAGCGCACCCCGGCCCCGGCCGAGAGGCGGGTCTCGTCCCACGTGAAGCCCTGGTCCGCGCTGTAGGCGTTGCCGGCGTCGACGAAGAGCACGCCCTTCAGCCCGATGCCCTGCACGATCGGGAAGATGACCTCGTTGTTCAGGATACCCTCCTCGCTGCCGCCGATCGGCGTGGTCGAGATGACGCGCCCGAAGATGTCTTTGCGCGCCTCGCGTGGTCCGAGGGTGCGCGTCTTGAAGCCGCGGATGGTGTCGATCCCACCCGGGAAATAGCGTTCGAAGAGCGGCAGCTCGTCGCCGTTGACGCCGCCCGAGCCGAGCAGGCCGTAGCCCACCCGGCCGCCGAAGGAGTAGGTGAAGTCGCCGAGCGCCTTCGAGCGCCAGAAGGTGCGGTACCAGCGCTCGCGCGCCTCCGCCTTGAGAAAGCGCTCGCCGCCGAGGCCGGCGACCTCCAGGGAGACGTCCTGGAGGGAGCCCGCGGTCGGGTCGAAGGCGTGGTTCAGCGTGTTGCGCGCCACGCGCGGCGTCACGCTGCTGATCAGGCTCGTGCCCTGCTCGACGCGGATCGAGGCCGGGGCGTTGAGGCCGATGTTCCCGATCGTGGCCGACTCGAGCCGGTAGTCCGAGCCGACGCGCACCTCCTCGAGCGGCAGACCCCAGAGCGAGTCGTAGCCCCAGGCCGTCACCGGGTAGGTGAGCTGGGTGCCGAAGCCGGTGCCGCTGCGGCTGAAGTCGTCGAATTGGAGCTTCCAGCTGAAGGCGCTGGCCCCCAGCGTGAGCGGGGTGTCGCGGAAGTACGGCTCGGTGAAGGAGAGGATGATGTTGCGCCGGATCGAGCCGATGTCGCCGGAGAGCTCGAGCCGCTGGCCGCGGCCGAAGAGGTTGTTCTCGACGATGCGCGCGTTGAAGAGGAGCTGGTCGGCCGAGCTGAAGCCGGCGCCCGCGCTGAAGGCCCCGGTCTGCGCCTCCTTCACGTCCACCACCACCTGCATGCGGTCGTCCTCGCCGGCCCGCCGGGTGGTGATGTTGACGCTCTGGAAGAAGCCGAGGCGCTGCAAGGCCTCGCGGCTCTTGCGCAGCTTGCTGGCCGAGAAGAGCTCCTGCTCCTGGAGGCGCATCTCGCGGCGGATCACCTTGTCGCGCGTCTTGGTGTTGCCGGTCACCTCGATGCGGTCCACCACCACCGGCTTGCCGCGCTCGACCTTGTAGGTGATGTCGACCCGCTTGTCGTCGGGGCGCATCTCGGTCTCGGGCTCGACGCTGGCGAAGGCGTAGCCGTTCTCGGAGAGCCGCTCGGTCAGCTTCTGCGTGTCCTCGCGCAGCGCGCTCGCCTTGAAGACCTCGCCGGGCGTGATCGCGAGCCCCTGGAGGAGGGCCTTCGTGTCCGCGGGCGTGTTCTCGCCCGCCACCGCCACCTCGCCGACCCGGTACTGGTCGCCCTCGTCGATCTTGACCGTGACGTGGAGGCCGTCGTCGCGCCGCTCGACGCGCGGCTCGTCGACGCGCACCGTGACGTAGCCGTGGTCGTAGTACCAGGCCGTCAGCCGCTCCACGTCGGTGCGCAGCACCTCCTTGTTGAGCACGCCCGCGCCGGTGATGAAGCCGAGGAACCACTTCTCCCGCGTCTGCATGACGCCGCGGAGCTTGCGGGCGGAGAACGCCTTGTTGCCCTCGAAGCCGACGTCGACGACCTTGACCGGGCCGTGCTCCTCGACCTTGTAGAGGACGTCGACCTCGTTCTCGCCCACCGGCTCGGTCGAGTAGGTGAGCTCGGCGTCGAGGTAGCCCTTCTCGACGTAGAGCTTCTTCCCGGCCTCCAGGCCCTGGCGCGCCTTCTCCGGGTCGAGGATGGTGTGGGCGCGGATCTTGAGCGCGCCCTCGAGCTCCTCGCGCTTCACCTTCTTGTTGCCCTCGATCTTGACCGCGCGCACGAGGGGGCGCTCCTTCACCCGGAAGACGACCTCGACCCGGTTCTCGGGGAGGCGCGTCACGTCGGCGTCCACCTGGTCGAAGAAGCCCATCGCGTAGACGGAGCGGATGTCGCGATCGATGGTGTCCTGGTCGAAGGGCTGGCCCGGCTGGGAGCGCAGGTGGACCCGGATGGCGTCCTCCTCGACGCGCAGGTTGCCGGTGATCCCGACGCTCGTGGAGCGCGCCGCCCGCCAGGCGGAGCGTCCGCCCCATCGCCGCCGCCAGGCGGTCGTTGTGGGTCGCGACCACGAGCGCCGCGCCGTGCTCCTGGTTGAGCTCGAACATGAGCTGCTGGACGTCCTCGCCGGTGGCCGGGTCCAGGTTGCCGGTCGGCTCGTCGGCGAGGAGGAGCTTCGGGCGCTGGGCGAGGGCGCGCGCCACCGCCACGCGCTGCTGCTCGCCCCCGGAGAGCTGCCCCGGCCGGTGCGCGAGCCGCTCCCGGAGCCCGACCCGCTCGAGCAGCTCGGTCGCACGCGCCCGGGTGGCCGCGTGCGGCTGGCGGGCGATCAGGCTCGGGAGCATGACGTTCTCGAGCGCGGTGAAGTCGCCCAGCAGGTGGTGGAACTGGAAGACGAAGCCGATCTCGCGGTTGCGGAAGAGGGCCAGCTCGGCCTCCGAGCGCGCGAACACGTCCACGCCGTCGAACAGGACCCGGCCCCCGGTCGGCTGGTCGAGCGCCCCGAGGAGATGGAGGAGCGTCGATTTGCCGACCCCCGACTCGCCGACGATGGCGAGCCGCTCGCCCGCCTCGACCTCGAGATCGAGCCCGGCGAGGACGTGCACGACGGCCGGGCCGTCCACGTAGCGCTTCTCGAGCTGGACCGCCTGCACGAGCGGGGGACGCGGGCCGGGCATCGGGCGCTACTCATAGCGGATCACCTCGACCGGGACCAGGCTCGCCGCCCGCCGCGCCGGGGAGAGCGCGGCGACCACGCAGATCGCGATCGAGACCGTCGCCACCACCGCGAAGTTGAGCGGGTCGACCCGCACCGGCAGCGTGGTCACCAGGAAGACGTCCTTCGGCAGCTCGATGAACTGGTAGCGCGCCAGCAGCCAGCAGCCGGCCAGGCCGAGCAGGTTGCCGAGCACGGTGCCGGCGACCCCGATCACCGCCCCGTTCAGGATGAAGATGCGGCCGATCGACGCGCTCGAGCCGCCCATCGACTTGAGCACGGCGATGTCGCGCCGCTTCTCCTTCACCACCATGGTGAGCGTCGCCAGGATGTTGAAGGCCGCGACCACCACGATCAGGCAGAGGACGATCCCGTAGACGACCTTCTCGAGCTTGAGCGCGGAGAAGAGGTTGCGGTTCACCTCCATCCAGTCGCGCGCCCGGTACGGGAAGCCGCCGAGCGCCGCCTCGATCTGCCGCGCGACGGCGCGCGCGCCGTACACGTCCCGCACCCGCACCTCGATGCCCGTGACCGCGCCCTTGAGCTCGAAGAAGCGCTGCGCGTCGCCGAGCGCCATGTAGGCGAGCGTCGTGTCGTAGTCGAACATGCCCGAGTCGAAGAGGCCGGCCACCACGAAGCGTTTCATGCGCGGCACCATGCCGGCCGGCCCCGGCGTGCCGAGCGGCGAGATCAGGTTGACGACGTCGCCCGTGCCGACCCCGAGCTGGCGGGCGAGCTCCGCCCCGATCAGGAGCCCGGGCAGCTCGACCTTCGTCCCGCCCTCCTCGGGCGGCAGCGTGATGGGGTGCGGGGTCGCGAGCGCGGCGAGCGTCCCGTTCTCGAGGTGCCGCTCCAGGTCCACCACCGCCCCCGCCATCTGCGGGTCGATGCCGCGCACCACCACCCCCGCCGCGCTCCGCCCGACCGCGATCATCGCCTGCCCGTAGACGAAGGGCTCGGCCGCGACCACCCCGGCGACCGCGCGCGTGCGCTCGACCAGCGACGGGTCGCCCGCGAGCGGGCCGCCGTAGCTCACCACCACGATGTGCGGGTTCATGCCGAGGATCTTGTCGCGCAGGTCCTGCTCGAAGCCGGTCATCACCGCGAGCACGATGTCGAGCGTGGCGACCCCGATGGTGACGCCGAGCAGCGAGATGAGCGAGATGAGGGAGAGGAACGTGCGCCGGCGGGCGCGGAGGTAGCGGAGCCCGACGAACAGCTCCCAGCTCACGGCGCGCCCTCCGGCCGGAGATGCGGGAAGAGGATCACCTCGCGGATCGAGGTCGCGCCGGTGAGCAGCATGACCAGGCGGTCGATGCCGATGCCCTCCCCCGCCGTGGGCGGCATCCCGTGCTCGAGCGCGCGCACGTAGTCCGCGTCCATGGCGTGCGCCTCGGCGTCGCCCGCGGCGCGCGCGCGGAGCTGCTCCTCGAAGCGCCCGCGCTGATCCTCGGGGTCGTTCAGCTCGGAGAAGGCGTTGGCGATCTCATGGCGCGCCACGAAGAGCTCGAAGCGGTCGACGAAGCGCGGATCGCGGTCGTTCCGGCGCGCGAGCGGCGAGAGCTCGATCGGGAACTGGGTGACGAAGATCGGCTGCACCAGGTGCGGCTCCACCACCGCCTCGAAGACCGCCGCGAGGAGATGGCCGGCCGTCGCGTTCGGATGGACCGTGATCCCGCGGCTGGCCGCAAGAGGCGCGAGGAGCTCGCGCTCGAGCACGCGCTCCGCCGGCACCGAGGCGTACTCGCTCACCAGCTCCGCCATGGTCCGGCGCGGCCAGGAGCGCGCGAGGTCGATCGCCTCGCCGCCGTACTGGAGCGTCGTCCCGCCCGCCACCTCGTGGGCGAGCCCCACCAGCATCTCCTCGGTGAGCGCCATCAGGTCCTCGTAGGTGGCGTGGGCCTGATAGAACTCGAGCATCGTGAACTCGGGGTTGTGGCGCGTGGACACCCCCTCGTTGCGGAAGACGCGCGAGAGCTCGAAGACGCGCTCGTAGCCGCCCACCACCAGGCGCTTCAAGTACAGCTCCGGGGCGATGCGGAGATAGAGGTCCACGTCGAGCGCGTTGTGGTGGGTGACGAACGGGCGCGCCGCGGCACCGCCCGCGATCGGCTGCATCATCGGCGTCTCGACCTCGAGGTAGCCGCGCGCGACCAGGAAATCGCGCAGGTAGCGGACCGCGCGCGCGCGCACCTCGAAGACGCGCCGCGCATCGGGGTTGACGATGAGGTCGAGGTAGCGCTGGCGGTAGCGCGTCTCCACGTCCTGGAGGCCGTGCCACTTCTCGGGCAGTGGGCGGAGCGCCTTGGCGAGCAGGCGGAGCTCCGCCGCCTCGAGCGTGAGCTCGCCGGTGCGGGTGCGGAACGGGCGCCCCGCCACGCCGATCACGTCGCCCAGGTCGAGCAGGCGGTAGACCTCGAACCCCTCGTCGCCCAGGCGGTCGCGGCGCGCGTGGACCTGGAGCCGCCCGGCCCGGTCCTGCACCTGCAGGAAGCCCGCCTTGCCGAAGTCGCGCAGCGCCATGACCCGTCCCGCGACCGACAGCGGCGCCGCCCGAGCCAGCTCGGCCTCGCCGAGGGCGGAGAGCCGCGCATGCACCTCGGCCGTCGTATGGTCAGGTCGGAAATCGTTCGGGTACGGGTCGATGCCCCGCTCCCGAAGCGCCTGGAGCTTTTTCCGCCTGACCACGATCTGCTCGTGGTCTTCGGACATGCCGCGGAAACCGAGTGTGTTTACTGGCTTCCCGACGGGGGGTCAAACATATCTGGGGGCCCGTCCGGTGCTCGCGCGCTGCGCGCGCTCCGCTCCTCCGATGCCCCCAGACCCCGTCGGCCGGCTCGAGCGCTCTCGCGCTCGGCCTCCCTCATTATCCCGATCCCGGGGCCCGTCCAGTGCTCGGGCGCTTCGCGCCCTGCGCGCTTCCGATGCCCCCAGACCCCGTCGGCCGGCTCGAGCGCTCTCGCGCTCGGCCTCCCTCATGTCCCGGGGCTCATCCGCTGCTCGCGCCCTTCGGGCGCGGCGCTGCTCCGATGCCCCATGCAGCGAGCGTCACGCGGTCAGCAGGAGCGCCGCGCCGTACCCTCCGATCAGGCAGGTGAGGCCGTGCTGGTACGCGGGGCCGCCGACGGCCTGGAAGGCATGCCGGCCGACCGTGGCGTAGGCGGTCGCGGCCACCAGCGGCAGGAGCGGGCTCCAGTCGACCGAGGTCGTCGCGGCCACGGTGGCCACCTGGATCAGGCCCACAAGCCCGTAGCAGAACGCGATCTGCGCCCGCACGCGGTGCTTGTCCTCGTAGAGCGAGCTCACGATCACCGTGAGGACGCCACCGCCGAGGTTGGTGAGGCCGTGCAGGACGCCGAGGCCGACGAGCAGCGGATCGAGGCGGCGACGCACGAAGGCATACAGCCGCTCCCGAGCGCCGCCGAGGCGAAGGAACGCCGTCACGATCAGCATCGCCCCCACCAGCGGCCGCACGTTCACCTTGCCCAGGACTAGGAGTACGGTCAGCGTGCCCGCGAGCACGGTGGGGGCGGTCAGAAGGAGGAACCGGCGCCGCAGCGGGTCGAGCCGCACGCCGCCGCTCGCGCGCACCTGGAGCGCGCTGATTAGAATCGAGCACGGAAGCAGATAGGCCAGCGCCTGGTCGAACGGGTAGCCCAGGAGCAGCAGGGTCGGCGTTCGGAACACCAGCAGGCCGACGCCGAACACCGACTGGACGACTGCCAGCACGAGCACGGTGACGAACGTCACCGTGTTCGACCGCGTGGCAGACCGCCTGCGCGTCGGCAAGGTACGCCACCTCCGCGTCGACGATCCCATCGTTCGCGAGGCGGCCGACGTGCTCGGGATCGCGCCCGCGTAAGGCGAGCTCGCGTCCCGCACGATCCTGCTACGGACGGGACCGCCGCGCCCGACCGCCGCGGTCGCGGACCCCCGCCTACTGGTCCAGGACGACCGCGTCGGTGGGGCCGGCGCCGGTCAGGTCGGCGGTGAAGGCGACGGCGCCGCGGCGGTTGCCACTCGGCACGCCGAAGCCGAGGAAGGTGCTCGCGGGCGTGGCCGGCATCCCCACCGCGACGACGGTCGCGAGCGGCGGTGGCACCTGCGTGCACGGGCCACTCGGCATGGCGCGGTAGATGCCGCTCGGCGCGCTGCCGCCGACGACGCTGGCGCGAAAGACCACGTCGCGTCCCGCAAACGTCGGCGCGCTGAAGCTCGTGAACCTGCCGCCGCCGGGCTCGCTCTCGCCGGTGCCGGCCATCGCCATGCGGCAGCCGCCGCGCGCGAAGAACACGCCCTCCCGCCCTGGACCGAGGACGGCGTGGAACGCGACCCGGCTGCCGGCGGCCGCCGGGGCCTCGAAGCTGCGGAAGGTGCCGCCGACGCGTGTGCGCGTCTCGTCGCCGCCGGCGGCGAGACGGCGGCTCCCGCCGGCGCCGGCGCGAAAGAGGCTCGGTGTATCGCTCGTCCCGGCACGCGCCACGAACACGACCTGGCAGCTACCCCCGACCGCCGGCGTCCCGAACTCGCGGTACGTTCCACCGCCTGGCGCGTGCTGCCCCACGCGGGCGACGATCCTCGGCCCTCCGTTGAGGGCGACGATCCCGCTCGAGCCCCCGACGCCCGTCAGCGACGTCTCGAACGCGACGCAGCTGCCCGCCACGCTCGCGCGCACCAGGTCGTCGAGCGAGCTCCCGAAGAGATCGACCAGCCGCCCCGTGCGCCCGACGCGCTCGCCGCCGTGCACGAGCGCCCGTGCTCCCCGGCGGCCGGCCTCGAACAGGACCTCCGCGGAGCGGCCACCTGCGAGGTTGGCGCCGAACACCACGCGGTCGCCCCCGGCCACCGGCGGGTCCAGCTCGGCGTACTTTCCGCCGCGTGCGCCCGGGTGATCGAGCGCGGCCACGCGGCGCACGCGGCCGGGGCCGTCGACCACGAAGAGGCCTTCCTGCAGGCCGAGGAAAACGCCCGTATCCGCGCTCGCGCGGACGCTCACGTCCGCGAAGCGGAAGCCGCGGCCCAGGTCGTTCGCGTCGCCGAGCACCGCGAAGCGATCGACGCCTCCGGCGCGCACGCGAACCAGCCCCGGGGCGCCGTCGGGGAGCGTGGCGCGCACGAGGACGCTCCCGTCGTCGGCCAGCGCGACCTCGCGCAGCCGGACGAG
>WNFP01008015.1_pt1 | contig 11034 bp, 8 predicted proteins | sample 5400201 | NCBI WGS metagenome assembly WNFP01 (sample SAMN13153355, study PRJNA577476) | soil metagenome | isolation source: 115 cm saprolite under Madrone tree | place: USA:California | collected 2016-06-14
CTGCGCCGTGACGGGCTCGATCCACACCCCCACGATGTCGCCCCATCTGCCGATCACCCCGCAGGAGATCGCCGAAGCCGCGATCGGGGCCGCGGAGGCTGGCGCCGCGATCGTGCACCTGCACGCCCGCGACCCGAACACCGGAAAGCCCGATCAGCGCCCGGAGGCATTCGCCCCGTTCCTGCCGATCATCAAGCAGCGCTCCAATGCGGTCATCAATTTGACTTCGGGCGGCTCGCCGACCATGCGGGTCGAGGAGCGCGTGAAGCCGGCCGAAGTGTTCAAGCCCGAGGTCGCGAGCCTCAATATGGGCTCGATGAACTTTGCGCTATTCCCGATGCTCAATCGCTACAAAAGTTTCAAGTTCGACTGGGAGCATCCTTACCTGGAAGGCACCCGCGACCTCATATTCCGCAACACCTTCCGCGACATCGAATTCGTACTCAAGACCTGCCAGAACAACGACACCAGGTTCGAGTTCGAATGCTACGACATCGGGCACCTCTACAGTCTCGCGCATTTCCTCGAACGCGGTCTCGTCAAGCCGCCGCTGTTCGTGCAGTCGGTGTTCGGCATCCTGGGCGGCATCGGCACCCATCCGGAGGACGTGATGCACATGCGCCGCACTGCCGACCGCCTGCTCGGCCGCGAGAATTACCGATGGTCGGTGCTGGGCGCCGGGCGCAACCAGATGCCGATCGCCGCCATGGCGGCATCGATGGGCGGCAATGTGCGGGTGGGGCTTGAGGATTCGTTGTGGATCGGTCCCGGCAGGCTTGCCGAATCAAACGCCCAACAGGTCAGCAAGGCGCGCCAGGTCATCGAAGGACTGGGGCTCGAAATCGCCAGCCCCGACGAGGCGCGAGAAATCTTGTCGCTGAAAGGCGGCGACAAGGTCGCATTCTGAGGTTGGGGCGCCCCACAAATTCCGGACTTGAGGGCGCGAGCATTGATCCTTGCGATGGTGCAACCGAACGGCGCGTCCCTTCAGGCAGGGCGCGCCCTAAGCACCGCGCCCCGTTTTGATTTCGGCCTGGACATCAGCCATTCAAAATATGAGTCCTTCCCGACCTCGTTCTCGGCCATCGTAATCTGCCGGCAATCGACGCATTGGTAGGTGCTGGGCATCAAAGGTCCGCCTGGGCGGATGAGCTTCAACGTTCCACGACAGAATGGACACATGCGAAACTCCGAAAATCGCTCGCGCTTTGCCTTTAGCCGCTCCGGAGGCTAATTGTGGTTGGTCGGTGGACGGAACTGTGGCCGTAAACACGAAACCTTACGAATATTTTATTGTGTTGTATTTTTGGCACGCGTTAGAGCTGAGGAAACACGATTGCGAGAGCGATACCCATCAGAGATTGACGACGCGGGCTGGCGCCCACGACCAATATCGCTTGCCGGAGAGAACCAATCACGCCCAATTCCTCGCGGTACGGTTGTTATATCCGGCCGCCCTGGCTCGTCGATATCCTTAAGGTTGCGGCGTGGAGTTGGCCGATCCGTTCGTCGCGGTTCAGTGTGATTCTCGACAAAGCCCACGCATTTGGCGCTCACAGACTTACAGTGTTAACCACCCGCGACGGTGCGCGGGGGAGCGGCCAGCTGCATATTCCTCGAAGATGCGTGTGTCGATTAAAGGGCCGCCGCTGCGCCGGCTCTTTCTCCAGTTCGATCCATCTTGGCCTTGATGGCCGGCTGAGCGTCGGGAAGGGACGATTCCCTGCTGAGGTTTCGCATGCCGCGAGCGCTCGCAGCGGCGCAATCAGGCCGACTCTGACCACAAATCAGGACCCGCAAAGTCATCATGATGATGCGCAGGTCAAGCAAAAAGGAGGCATGCCGGACGTACCACTCGTCCAGTTCGTCCTTTTCGCTTGGTGTCAGAAGAGTCCCGCCATTCACCTGCGCCCAGCCCGTGATCCCCGGACGGCTCATCAGGCGCACACTCGGATTGGACGGCTGATCTCGCGGCAGCAGCGGACGTGGCCCCACCAAAGACATGTCTCCAACCAGCACGTTAAAGAGTTGGGGGAGCTCATCGACCCGCATCCTTCGAAGAAGATTTCCCACCCATGACAGTCGCCGATTTTCCGGAAACGGTCGGCCCCATTGATCGAAGGGTGGACGGAGGGTGCGGATCTTATAGATCGTGAATGTTCGGCCACCTTCTCCCAAGCGCTGCTGCCAGAACATCATCGGCGAGCCAACATCCACAAGCGCGAGCCCGCCTGCCACGATTAGAAGCGGTGCCATTAGAACAACCGCAATAGCGGCGATTACAAAATCGATCGCATACTTCCATCGGAAATAGGGTGATAATTTAGCCGACGGCGCTGTATTGACAATCGTGTCGAGCTCGGAATCGCTCAGACCCTCGAGGGCACTCAGACCCATAAGTTCTGGCACAAAATCGAGCGGGATTCGACGTTGGTCGCAGACCCGGCGCATTTCCCTCCACGTCGCGCTTGGTAATAGATCCGCATCGCCGCCAACGACGACACGCCCAGTCTTAATACCGTGCTCGGCAAATTCGTCGATGATGACTTGGAGATGGCCGGGCGGTCCGACGATGCGGATGCCACACACGGTACGACCGATCATTCCCAGCCTTCCGTCGAGCACGGCGATCACTTGCCTTTGTCCGGGGCAATAGGCGGCCAGGAATTTCACGAACCAAAAAGTCAGACTCGTTGATCCGACCATAATGATGTGTTCGACCTCGGCACCTCGCCGGCAGACGCCTACGCCGCGGTTGTCCTCGCGTGAGCGAGCAAGTGCGCGCATCGCAATGAGGCCGGCGCACAAACTGAAGGCGTGGACAATAGGCACCGAGCGCGGAATATTGTCCAGGCGCGTGAATGTGAAAAGGAGGATACAAGTCATCAACTCTGCGACGGCGACAGCCCTTAATACGTCCCACGCATCATTGACGCTGAAAAATCTTGAGACGCCGTCATGCAGGCGAAAAGCTGAAAAAGCTATAAGCGAGAGAGCCACACATATCGAACAATACAGTAATCCCTCGTAGGAAAATATATAAGCATCGCGAATGGCCAATGCCATCATGGGCGAGGCAATTGCCCATGCCGTATCGAAGGGGGAAAATCGGATTCGGAAGTACCCCCTCGATGCCGGAGAACCAATTCCCATTATGTCCCCACCCCTAGTCGAGTTCCGTCAGAATCGTAGCGTCGCCCGCCGTCGACGAGCGGGCATCAATGCATGGATCTAAGCCCCAAGATCGGAAAGCCGAATTGCCGCGGAGCGCGGCCGCTTGTGGTCCACGCCCGGCTAAGTCTCCTGTCGCAAACGGCCATCTGCTCCCGACATCGCGCCAGGCTCCCCAGGTCAAAAGCTTACAGATCTAGTCGCCCCGACAAAGCCCTATCAGAACCACATCGCTACTGCAACATGTCATGCAAGTTTATGTTGCATATTTGATGGATGTTTGTTAGGGTGGCATTAACGTGAACCCCGGCGGGAACGGGGCCTTACAATTCAAGGGGCCGATGGCGGGGACCGCGGGCGAGCATCTGAAGAATTCGGGGATCTTGCGTCGGGCTCGCGCGCCGGCCGGCGAGATGCAATGGTATGTCGTCCATACCCAGCCCAGGCGCGAGTTCTACGCCAAAGCGAATCTCGAGGGCCAGGGCTTTCAGGTGTTTTTGCCAAAACGGCTGAGGACCATCCGGCACGCCCGCATGATCGCCAACGTCGAGGCGGCGTTTTTTCCGCGCTATTTGTTCGTCGAACTCGACCTGATGCGCCATCCCTGGCGTAGGGTCAATGGCACGTTCGGAGTGGCGAGCCTTGTGATGCGGGCCGATCTTCCTCATCCGATGCCGCGCGGCATCGTGGAAATGATGGCAAGCTCCGTAGATCGCGGCGGCTTTTTGCGATTCGAGCAGGATCTTACGGTTGGTGCGAAGGTTCGCCTAACGGCTGGCCCTTTCGCCGAGCAACTTGCCATCCTCGATCGTCTCGATGATTCAGGGCGTGTGCGCGTCCTGCTCGAAATCTTAGGCCGTCCGGTGCCGGTCGCGATTCGGCGCGAATTCATTCTGGCCGTCATCTAGAGCTGAGGCCTCAAGGCCGCTAACCTGACTTGCGCGGAATCGAGGATCGCTATCAATGCGATCAGTGGGTTAGACGAAAGCGTCACGACCTTTTTGTAAGGCCGACCGGCGGCTGCGAATCGCGCTTCGCGAAACGACCTGTGAGAGCATATGCAACATATCCACATCCACCGTAATGTTAGAAAAGCACCATTTGTAGTTACTTGCAACGTGCGGAAGAGTGCGGTATGAAACATTTTAAGGCCAGAGTTTGCGATCGGCAGGGCACCTTTGTCGATCAATCCGTTGGTGGTGCTTCATCAAGAGCAGTTTGGCCGCGTCAAAAATTCGGGGTCAATGCGATTGCATGGTTAAACGGCGACACTCCACGGCGGAGATCGATGCCAAGCTTCGACAGGGCGATGCTATGCATCGACAGGGAATCTCGAAGATCAGGATTGCCGAGGCATTGGGAATCAGCCCGATGACGTATCATCGGTGGCTTGCGGCGCGAAAAGTGTCCGGTGCCGCCATCGCAGATGCCACCGTCGCCAGCCCCGAGATCATTAATGCGTCTGGCGGCCACGACGTCACAGGCCGGATCCGGGAACTGGAACTTGAGAATGCGCGTTTGCGGCGCTTGCTGACCGACACCATGCTCGAAAAGGCTGCGCTTCAGGAGTCCGCGCGGAAGCTCAGTTAGTTTAGGGTGTGCCCGTTCCTGCGCAATGGGAACGCCCCCTGAGCCTGTGGCGCCTGTTTTTATCGGAAAAAAGCAGTCCCCACTTTTGCGGGACATGCACTTTGGCCAACCTTTTCGACTGACATCAAAAGGTTAGCACTTGGTTGATCGTCATTCCTCGCGCGCCCGCATCGACCTCATGATCTAACTCTGTCCGATACCCGACCTTAATGGAGATTGTGGTTGAAGAACATGTTTAGTCGATTGTAGAGTCAACTCGCCAATGACGTTCGGCAGAATGCCGAAGAGGGGGAACCAGCATCGCATCGAGTTGGCTGGGCGTGGCGGCAAACAACCAGGGCGAGAATTTATCGTGCGACCACGACATACCGCTTTCCGAATCGCCTTCGCACTAAGCCGCGTGAAGGCGGGGGCGCCGATTGGGGATGTGTGTGACGTAGTTGGAATTTCCGTAGCGACGTTCCGTCACTGGAAGCGCAAGTACGACGGGCTCCGGCCAGCGGAAGTATTCCGGTTGCGACGGCTGGAGAATGAGAACCGCAAGCTCAAACGACAGCTAGCGAAATTGCTTGGCACGGGTTGGAGGCTGCACGATTCGCCTATTCGGGGGGCACGCCGATAGAGCGTTCCCAGTTGAGTGGCACCTCATGTTTGATTTTCTTCGTCTAAGCTCTGTAAGGCAATATCGTACGCCAGCGCAGTCTTCCGCGCATCCTGTGCCATACAACCGCCCGCTGATCTGTTTTCTGTCCGATCTGATCTTGTCATGAGCGGCTTATGCACAGCCTGTGAGGTGGTGGACCTCAACGGCATAACAAAGTTGTTGCCAATGCCGCCACATACTCTAAACATAAATAATCGATTGGTGGGGCTCCGCTAGGCATTCGAGTATCGGGATCTAGGCAGATCGGGTGGTGATTCACCCGTGGTGCGGTAGCGTTGTCGAGCGGATCGATTCCTGCACACCCAAAGGCCCGGTAGAAAAGCTAATGTGATACGGGCATTGCCCGTGTGCGGCGTCATCTACACCTTCGGAAAGCCGCAACGTCGAACCGACGCAACCCCCTCCGAATGGCGACGTCAAGCTTTGGAGCTGTGCCTGGGCGCGTCGGTTATAGCCACGCATCAGATGGACCTCCTAGTCGGCAACCGCCGAGCCGGCCCTGCTTCGCCACCAGCTGAAATCGGCAACTCCGACGTCCCATTTTAGCAACTGCAATTCGCGGCGCAGGGGGGCAAGCGATCCCCCCGCCGCATGAGCGGCCCGGCATGCATCAACAATTGTCGCTGACAGCGGATCTGATTGTCCGACTCAAGTCAAAGGAAGTGACGATCGGCGTGATCGGGCTCGGCTATGTCGGATTGCCGATGTGCATAGCGGCCGGTGAAGCCGGCATGCAGATACTCGGATTCGATACTGATCCGGCAAAGCCCCGCGCGATAAACCAGGGCCTAAGCTACCTCAAGCACATTCCAGGTGAGCTGATCCGACGGCTGGTCGAAAAGGGCTCGTTGGCTGCCACCTCCAAGTTCGAACGGCTGTCGGAGCCGGACGTCCTGCTTATCTGCGTACCAACGCCGCTGACGCCTCACCTGGAGCCTGATCTCTCGTTCGTCATCTCCACAGCAAAGACGATTGCACGGCACTTGCGTCGACAGCAGCTGGTCATCCTGGAATCAACGACCTACCCGGGAACGACAGCAGAGGTGCTGCGGCCGATTCTCGAGACCAGTGGCTTGAAATGCAATCGCGATTTCTTTCTCGCGTTCTCGCCTGAACGCGAGGATCCCGGTAACGCGGAATATTCCACGTCCCGCATACCCAAGGTGGTCGGCGCCGACTGTGAGGAAGCGCGGGAGGCCGCTTGCGCGCTCTACAGCCATTTCGTTGCGCGGGTCGTTACGGTGTCATCGAGCGCCACCGCAGAGGCCGTCAAGCTCACTGAGAACATCTTTCGTGCGGTCAACATCGCGCTGGTCAACGAATTGAAGATCATCTACGAGGCGATGGGCGTCGACGTATGGGAAGTCATTGAAGCAGCAAAGACGAAACCCTTTGGCTTTATGCCGTTTTATCCCGGTCCTGGGTTGGGCGGCCACTGCATTCCGATCGATCCCTTCTATCTCACTTGGAAAGCGCGCGAGTATGGAATTGCGACGCGTTTCATCGAGTTGGCCGGCCAGATCAATTCGAGCATGCCACAGCATGTCGTCCATAAGCTCGCGTACGCGATCGATGCGCATCGCGGGAAGGGGCTGAATGGCGCGCGTATCCTGGTGTTGGGAATAGCTTATAAGAAAAACGTCGACGACACGCGCGAAAGCCCGGGCCTGCGCATCATCGAGATGTTGGAGCAGCGTGGGGCCAAGGTCAGCTACTACGATCCACATGTGCCGGTCATACCTGAGACACGCGAGCACAAATTGCTGGCCGGCCGACGCTCGCTCGACTGGAGACCGACTGATTTCGGTTCATATGATGCAATTCTGATCGTTACGGATCACGATGACGTGGATTATGGCGAGCTGGTCACAAACGCCCAACTCATCATCGACACTCGCAACGTGTGTCGGCGAGCCGGCCTTGTCTCGCCTCGCGTTTTGCCGGCATGAGGCCGCGAAGCCAAACTGCACGCCTCGCCGCTGCGGTCCTCGACAACCTCAATAGTGCGCCCGATATTGTGCCACGCCATGTCGATTGCATTGTCGGCGCGCGTCCGAACTTCGTAAAAATTGCGCCAATTATTCGTGCACTTCGCGAGCAAGACGGACTCGCGGTCCGCCTTATCCACACGGGGCAGCACTATGATATCACCATGAATGCCGTGTTCTTCGAGGAGCTGGACATCCCGGACGCAGACATAAATCTTGAAGTCGGATCGGGCACCGGTACCGAGCAGACTGCTCGGATCATGCTTGGGCTTGAACCGGTGCTGCTGGCGCGCCGGCCCGATCTCGTCCTCGTCGTGGGCGATGTCAACTCCACCATGGCTGCCGCCCTGGTGGCCGCCAAGCTCAATATTCCCATCGCGCATGTCGAGGCGGGCTTGCGCAGCTTCGACCGGACAATGCCTGAGGAGATCAATCGTCTCGTCACCGACCGCTTGGCCGACCTCCTCTTTGTCACGGAACGTCGGGGCATCGACAACCTCATCAAGGAAGGCCTCCGTCCCGAGCGAGTCAAGTTCGTCGGCAATGTCATGATCGATACGGTTTGTGCGTGCCTCGATCGCGCGGTGCCTGCTCGCAAGACGCTCGCGGAGGTCGGCGCCAACGCCGACTTCATCAATGCCGCCATGGAGACAGGCTTCGGATTTGTCACGCTTCATCGACCTTCAAATGTTGATGACCCGGTCAAGTTGAAAATGCTTGTCGAAGCGTTGGTCGACGTTGCCCGGAAAATCCGCCTGGTGTTCCCCCTTCATCCTCGCACGCGGGCGAAGATCGTCGACGCTGGTCTTGACCGCTTGCACGGCGAATCCGGGATCGTCACGACGTCGCCGCTGAGTTATTTGCGTGCCCTAGGCCTTATGCGCGAGGCCAAGCTTGCCATTACCGACAGTGGTGGGGTTCAGGAGGAGACGACCGCACTCGGCGTCCCTTGCCTCACCGTCAGGGACAACACCGAGCGGCCGGCGACCGTGGAAGAGGGCACCAATTTGAGCAGGGGTGTGCTCGATCGATACGCCATCGGCCGGAAACCGACCCGCTCGAAAGCAGCACATGCGGATAGTGTTCTTCTCGCACTACTACCCGCCGGAGGTGAATGCGCCGGCCTCTCGTACCTCAGAGCACTGCCGCGCGTGGGTGAACGCAGGGCACGAGGTGACCGTCGTGACTTGCGCCCCCAATCATCCGAGCGGCAGGGTCTATCCTGGATACCGGAATCGATTGTACCAGACGGAGACGGTCGACGGCGTGCGCGTTGTGCGCGTGTGGACCTTTCTCGCGGCTAACGAGGGCTTCGTGCTCCGGACGCTCAACTACCTCTCTTATCTGATATCGGCGACGATTGCGCTGCCGTGGCTGCCGCGTCCTGACGTGCTGGTTTCGACCTCGCCTCAGTTCTTCTGCGGTCTGACCGGCATCGTGGCGCGCCGTCTGTTGAAAGCGCCCTGGGTGTTGGAGATTCGCGACCTGTGGCCAGAGAGCATCGCGACGGTCGGCGCGATGCGTAAGGGACCGATCATGCGCTTGCTGGAAGGGGTCGAAGCCATGGCATATCGCAGGGCCGATCGTATCGTGTCGCTGACCCATTCGTTCGTTCCACATATCGTCGAGCGTGGCGGCGAGCCAGGCAAAATCGCGGTGATCAAGAACGGTGTCGATCTCGCGCTCTTCAAAAAATCCGAGATCGCGAGCAGTATCAAGATCCGGCTTGGCCTTCAGAACCGGTTTGTGGCGGGCTATGTCGGCACGCACGGCATGGCGCACGGCCTTGCGGTCGTCCTTGAGGCGGCCGAGCGATTACGTCACGAACCGCGCATTGCTTTCCTCCTGGTCGGTGATGGCGCCGAGCGGGCCAATCTTGAACAGATCAGGGAGAAGAAGCGACTGAATAACGTTGTGATCCTTGGGCAACGCCCCAAGGACGAAATGCCGAGCCTTTGGGCGGCGATCGACGCAAGCCTGATCTTGCTGAGGCGTCACGATCTGTTCAAGAAAGTGATCCCGTCAAAGATGTTCGAGGCGATGGCGATGCGATGTCCGATCATCCTCGGGGTGGAGGGTGAAGCACGCGCGCTGCTGGATGAAGCGGGTGCTGGAATTGCCATAACGCCGCAGAGCGCTGAGGAGCTTGCCGCGGCGGTCGTGAGGCTCGCGGAAAATCCCGCGCTTGCTGGTGAATTCGGCGATCGAGGTTGCGCCCATGTGCGTGAGCACTACGATCGCGCCCGGCTCGCCATGCGCTATCTCGATTTGCTGGCGGAGGTCGCAGCCGGTTTTCATCGCGCCGCCCAGGTCTCGGGCGAAACTGGACACGTTCTGCCCAGATGAAGATTGGTGGCGCCTTCGGCAAGGCAGCTCGTGCTGTTGCATTCGGGCGGCATCTGCCTCCCGCCAAGATTGCGCGTCGCTTTGAGCTCTCCATTCGACGAACGGCGCGGGATCTCTGGACGATCGCGCCAGCAGATCGCCCCGCTCCAAACCGGGCGTCATCGCTGCTGGGGCCGTTGTTCGCGCCGCGGCAGGGGATGATCGAGCCACAGGGCAAAGTCGCGCGTGTCACGTTTGTCGGCAAGACCGAGACGCTATCGCTGCCGAACATCGATTTTGGCCGGCCGGGACCTGCGCCGGAGCATCAGCTTTGGCGCATGAACCTCCACTACATGGAGTACTTGGAAGAGGTCGATGACCCGCTTTGGGTCACTCTCGTCGACGCCTGGATAAACGCCAATCCACCAGGTCGGCCGCGCGCCTGGAAGGACAGCTGGAGCAGTTACGCACTGGCCATCAGGGTTGTCGTATGGATGCAGGAACTGGCACGGCGGGCTGGCCGGTTGCCGGGCAGCTTCGTTACGCGCGCGGACGCGAGCCTTGCCGGTCAGCTGCGGTTTCTCGAGCACAACCTCGAGACCGATCTCGGGGGCAACCATCTCATCAAGAACATCAAGGCGCTGATCTGGGGGGCATCCTATTTCACCGGCGCCGAAGCGGCGCGTTGGCGCACGACCGGCACCAAGCTTCTCCAAGTCCAGTTGACGGAACAGATTCTCGCAGACGGCATGCATTATGAGCGCTCACCGTCCTACCACTGCCAAGTCTTCGCAGACCTGCTCGAAATCCGTCACGCGCTGGGCGGCGATCCCTTTGGTGGCGCACTCGACGCTGCACTGGAGCGAATGGCTCAGGCAACGGCGGACCTTGTGCACCCGGACGGACACGTGGCGCTATTCAATGATGCAGGAATTGCGATGGCATACAGGCCGACTGCCTGCCTGGATGTGTACGAGCGCTTGCTCAATCGGCGCCCCGCTCCCCGCCAAATATTTGCATTTGGAAACGCCGGGTACTTCGGACTGCGCACCGCCGACAGCTACCTCGTCCTCGACTGCGGCCGCATCGCCCCCGATGATTTGCCGGCGCACGGACACGGCGACGTCTTGAGCTTCGAGTGGTCGGTGGCAGGAAAGCGGATCATCGTTGATCAGGGCGTGTTCGAATACATTTCGGGCGAGCGCCGCGGCCGGTCGCGGGCGGCCGCAAACCACAACACACTGTGCTTCGAAGGAGCTGACCAAGCCGACTTCTTTGGCGCCTTCCGCTGCGGAC
>WNFP01017622.1_pt1 | contig 11030 bp, 11 predicted proteins | sample 5400201 | NCBI WGS metagenome assembly WNFP01 (sample SAMN13153355, study PRJNA577476) | soil metagenome | isolation source: 115 cm saprolite under Madrone tree | place: USA:California | collected 2016-06-14
GGCAACCAGATTTCCGACACCGCGAAGCCCGAAATTTCCGATGAGGAGCCGGACGAAGATATTCTGGATCAGCCTGTAGCGGGGATCGAATTGGCGCCGTCCTTGCCCATCCGGCCCATGCTCGCCCCGCCCGAATTGCCCGGTGGCGAACCAGTTGCCCCCAAGCTTTTCGCCGGCAGCTTCTTCTTTCCGTACGTGCCGGTCGGTGTGCCGATTCCCTCGGGGCTTTGCCACAACAACGACCAAATGGTGGACGGGCACTGCCGTCCTAAACGCCACAAGAACCCAGTTGTTCCTGAGCCGTCGACCCTGGTGCTGATCGGTTCTGGCTTGGCGTTAATCGGATGGCGTTATCGAAGAACTGGCCGCCCGGTCAGGGCATAGCTGACGACGCAGCACGGGGTTTCTACATCCAGCTTTGTATCCAACGGTCTTCCGCAATTCAAGAGAATTACTCGACTGTCTTGAACGTCGACTGTCTTGAATAAGGTGGCGGAAGCCCCTGGGTGTGGGTTAGTACATCTCTTCCCGGGAAGCTATCACCATGTAGTGCAGGCTGTGTCCGATGCCAGCCCAGCAACTGTTGTACTGGATACCATTCGTTCCGCCGCCGGCCCAATTGTAGGTGGGCGGTCCCAGCGTGCCAAGTTGCCCATAGGGGGAGGTGTGGGAGTTCGTGTCGGCCAGGAACAGCGTGCCGTTGATTTGTCCGCTTCCGCCACCACCTACCGTTATGATTCCCTGGCCAATCACCAGAATCAAACCGTTAAAGTTTGAGCCTCCGCTCATGTTCAATGTTCCCGTCACCACCATCACGCCCGCGCCGCTGTTGTTGCCAAAATTGAAATCGCCATTCACGTAGGTGATCTGCGGGTTGGCCGAGGTGCCATAAGGCGCCGTCCCGCTGCAAGGCGTCCCAATAGCACAGTTTATGGCGACATCGGCTCCGTTGGCCAGGCTGGCGACCATTGCGTTCAGTTGCGATGGAGACGACCACAAACCCGTCAACTGGTTGGTCCCGGCGGCGCTGCCATCCACGATTGACGGGTAGCCGTAGCCTGTTGTGGTGGTGCAAGATGCGGCTGTGAGACACCCGGTGTAGTGGTCACTACGGTCCGGAGGGCCCGCGACGGCGATGATGTCAGCGGCCTGGTCGGCGGCACTGGCGACGGCCACTGCCGGTACAACGGCGGGGCCGGTGGGCGTACAAGCGTTGAGCGTGCCTCCGCTGGCGTTCCATCCGGCGACCCCGCTGTCAACCCCGCTGATGAAAAAATTATTCGAACTCGTCGGAAGGAAGTTCGCACCGGCCCCGTCCACACCCAGCGCCGTGTACGGGGGGTTGATCGAAAATGCGGCTGTCTCATATTGCCCGACGCGCCGGCTGCCCGACGGAGTGTATGCCAGGGCGGTAACAATATATACCGGTGCGATCATGAGGCCAGCGGCAGACGCCGCGGTGCAGTTGGCGTATCCGATTGCACTCGCCACCACCTCTTTTCCGTTGATCGAGTCCCAGCACACCTGTGAAGCGAGCCCCGAAGAGGTAAATTGGGTGGAATCCACCAGAGCACTGGGGAAGGTTCCATTCTGCTTCAGCGTGAGCCGAACCCACTTGTACTTCAGGGAAGAAGATGTGCCTGTGTAAGGCATCACACTGGCCACGGTCGTCACGCCGGTTGAGGGTGGCGCATCAGCGGAGCCACACGGTGTACCTTGAGGGCGGTATGTTACCCCCGACCCCGCGAACCTCTCATGGCAGAACTCGTCATCGAAGTAATTGTTACTACCGAACAACGTTGGATCCACCGTCTCCGAGGCTCCGGGGTTGGTGATATAGACAATGGAACCCGCAGTGGTACTGGGCATAACCGTCGGGAGCGTAATCGGGTTTGGGGCGCTGGCGCGCAACCGGTCGCGCATTTCTTCCAGCCCGCCCCGCATCGAAAAGAAAGCCAACTGCGTGTCCCTGTAGTTCGCGTTGATCGTGGTTTCGGTATTCGACATGTAGATCATGCCCATGCCGACGGCGGCCACCAGAAAAAGCGCCATGAGGACAATGAGCAGGGCGATGCCTTTTTCGTTATTGCGCCTGTTGCCTAGGTTGCGAAGATTGCGTTTGCGCATATGGAAGAAGTCCTCCTTAGTTGTTCACCGGGGTTAGTTATTCACCAGGCGAGCGGTCCCCACCAATGTCATCACCGGCCGGACGCGGGTCTTCATATCAACCCCCGTGGCTGCGGGTGCCAGAAGATTGATAGTGAGGCGGATCGACTTGACACAATTAGTGGAGGTGGTACCGCAGTTCAGTATTGCCGAGCCACTGGAGGTGGTGATGTCCTGGGGCAGTTGGACGAGGTTACCAAACTGGTCATAGGCCTGAAAGACCGGAAAATCTTTGAAGCTGCTGATGGCAGCGTAGTAGGAAGTATTGGTCGCTCCCCAGGCCGTGCTGCCCGATATGCTCAACCCGCCTCCGTAGGGCAAAGGGTTGCCAGACGCATCGACCCCAGGCACTCCGCTATTGACGACATTCTGCAATTCCTGACTCCAGGATGTGCCCTGCGAAAGGGGTGCGGTTCCATCCACTTTTTGTATCTGGCTGCGCTGGATGTAACAGGGACAGGTTCCGGTGAGCGCGGGATTGCCCGCCGAGTCCACTAACTGGTACTGGACGCTGTCGACCGTGCCGTTGCCGTCCACGTCTCCCTCAAAAATGATCTGGGTATTGGAGAGGTAAGCCAGACCAGCCGCCACCGTCGAACTCGTCCATACTGTGGTATTGGAATAGTCGGCGGGACAGTTCGCGGCTAATGGTGTCGCGACCATGCGGCAGTTGGGATATCCCGAATAGCCGCCAGCACGATCGTCAGAATCGCGCACACGATGACGAGTTCAAGCAGCGAGAAGCCCGCTTGCGATCGAATTGCGGTTTGTCCAGGTGTCTTCATTTTTATGTCGCTATGCTCATGTCAATGTGCTGATATCAATATTGTGAACTCTCAATCAGAGTGCGGAGGGTAGTGGGGGGCGCAAAAAGCATGCCCAGTTTGGATCCTTTCGCCGCAGTTTGCCGCGCCGAGACCGTCAGTAAGCTGATGCGGCTCACCGTTCCCGTTGGTATGGAGGAATTGGCGTCCATAATGTTCCAGCGGACTTCATAGTTGTCTCCGCTGCACGTCCGGTACAGCATGGCGTAACCCGCGGTCGTCGAAGTCGCCAGCGTAGGAGTCGCCTGAGACCAGTCAATGTCTCCCACGTTGTACCCGGCAGGTACCGTGGACGAAGTGTATAGAGTTGCTCCGTTTCCGGTTCCGTAAGCTCCCTGAAGTAACGAGGCGAGGTGCGCGTCCGCGTTACCGCCATTGAGGGCACAGTCATAAATCGTTGCCGATCCCGCTTTCGGATAATTGTTCAACGTGGCAAACTTCTCCATAACTTCCTGATCCAGAATGGTTGCCAAATTATCCGTTTTGTTCCGCGAGTTCGATTCCATGGCAGTCAGGATCATGACCATGGACCCCAGCATTCCAACCGTGAGCACGGTCATGGCGATCATGAGTTCGAGCAGAGACATGCCGCTCTCACCGAATCTCGCTCGACGCCGGGTACTCCACGTTAGAGTGTTTGGCGACTTAGACATTTTGTCCCTCAATCCCGTTGTACCCAATTGCCACTGCTGTCGCTCGTCCAAATCTGTATGTGTCCGCTCGGGGTGATGGCGATCGAAGCCCAGGAGACATTTCCCAGAGCGGAGGATTTCGACAGAAACATAACGAAGCCCAGACCGGGGACAAACGGGCAGGCACCCGTGGCCGGAACCCCGATGCAAGGGAGTCCGCGCGCGTTGAAACTCGGGTTGTCCGTCCCCGCGTTGGGGGCGAAACTCAAGCCATTGCTGCTGGTGCCGCTGGTAAAGGTGCTTTCGTTAGGGGCGCCGCTGCCTAATCCGGTGTAGGCAGTTATCTGGCTGCCGAGGGGTAAGAGTGGATCGCCGACGGCGTACGTCCCGCCCTGAAAATGAACATAGTATCCAGTACCGCCCGTGGACAACGAGGTCGGCTGGACCGTGTAAAAGGCATTTTTTCGGACCGCTTGCATGCGAGCCGACTGCAAAAGACCGCTGATGTTCGTTGCGGCATATCGCAGATTGATGTCGCTGATGGTGTTCAACAAGCGCGGCACGGAAATCGCCGCCAGGATCATGATCATGGCGACCACGATCAACAATTCGATTAGGGAGAAGCCGCGGCCTCTCTTCTGTTTCGTCGAATGCAGCATATATATGGAACCCGTATGCCTCTATCGTTCGCGCAGGTCTGCCCCGGCGGTAGTTTCATCGTAGGGCTGGGCGGAACAAGGGTCAAAGCACCACGGTACATAGTCCCTGGTGACGAACGTCACCCACGAGCGCGTTATGCAGCGATGCTTAGATTCGACCTCGGGCAGAGTTACAGCCGAGTTACCTCGGTGCGTTCATCCGGTGGCCGGGGGCTTGGTACTATACGCATTTGGCGGGCCAGGAGTGTCCGCCTTGAGGTCACTCGCAGGCGCTGCGACCGGCGGGTTCGAAGCGATCCATCTGCGCTTCGTGCTGCGGACTGAATCGTCCGTCGGCGGTTTTTCCGTACTGCTCTTCGCCAGGACAATAGTAGAGAGCGGTGTGCGGATCGACCCAGACCGCGAGGCCGGGATCTCCATGAAGACGGACCAGGGGCGCAGGCGCATCGGCGATCCCGAGCGTCACCAGTGCCCTTTCCCAAAGGCCGAGCGCTCCCGGTCGCGGTGCGACGGCCGCCGGCCACAGCAGAGCGAGGGCGGCCACGAAGACGGCCACTCCGAGATAAAGGTCGGCACGGTGAAAGCGCAGCTTCACATGCCAGTCCGCATAACGTTGAAGCAAGGATCTCGGGGCGTCGTCGTCGATGCTGATGCTGGCATCGGTCGCGTACGAATCCCCGGTGGCGGATAACTGGAATGGTTGGACGATTAGATCTGAGTCTTCTGCCCGCAATTCTTCTTGTGTCACATCTTCTGGCGTCAAGCCTTCTCGCCGAAAGTCATCGGTCGCGTCAGTGATCCATGGGCCTACCGCTGTTGCTTTGCCCGGAACTGATTTGCCGAGTGCTGATTTGCCGGGTTCCCGATGGTGGATGGTCGCGGTCTCTTGATGCGCTGTCGGCTCCTCCGCAACGTCTCTTGCAATCGGCAAAGCGTGAATGCCAGACGCGGCGAAATCGCGCGCTGCCTGAGTTCGCGTCCTGCTCTCGTCGTCAAGCGCGGGGACGCCATTTCCTATGCCTTCGTGAATCTCCGGAGAACGCTCGGGCCATAAGCGCTGCTCCTGGCTCATCAGCCACATCGAGGCCCAATTGTGCTGCAAGCGTTCGCCCGGACGAAACTCGTCGAGGCCGCAGCTCTCGCAGCGCGATCCCTCTGCCAGGTTCGGAGCTGCTGGCTTCGGAGCGCCACAATGCCAGCTTGAGCCGGTCGTTATGCTCCTGAATGATGAAGGCGGCCGACAGCAATCCCTGAAAGGATTGCTCGTCCAGCGTCAGGTTGGGACGGTTCGCGGGCATGGCATCTGGGGGAGACGTACAGTCCAGACTTAAGTCATTGTAGTGCAAGTCTGGGCACTCTGAAAACGAAAGAAGACGGAGGGCTTTTTGGGAGGGCTTCCCGATTGGGGATACCAATCTGGAAGCGATTCATGAGAACAGTCTAAGAGAGGGCGCGGGAAGGGACCAGGCTGCGGTGTAACTGTATGGTTTTAAATGACATTGTTGAATAGCGAAGATTTGGCGAACAGTTTGCTTCTATTTCTAGCGGGTCGCGACCCCAAGACTGAACTGAAGGAGCGGACGAAAAGCCCATGATAAACCTTAATGAAATTAAGATAACTCCCCGTGACCAGCAGGTGTTGCGTCTGCTGGTGCAGGGATGCAGCAACAAAGAAATCGCGAGCCATCTGAACATCAGCCCGCGGACGGTGAAACAGCACCTGCGCACGTTGTTTCTGCGCGCAGGCATTAAAGAAGGCCGGAAGCGAGTGAAGCTCGCCACCGCCATGTTCATCAAGGAGCAGGTGCAACCATGCAACCCCGTGATCGGCTAACCGCCAAGGAAATTCAAGTCGCGACCCTGGTCTGGCAGGGCCTTACCAACAAAGACATTGCTGGCGTGCTGCTCACCAGCGAGCAGGTAGTGAAGAACTACCTGCGCACCGCCTTCGACAAGCTGGGAGTATGGACCCGGCTGGAACTCGCGCTGTACGTGGCCGGCCACGGCGGAGCGAACTGGCATATGCAACTGGGGAATGGGCTGTTGCCACCGGGGGCAGGCTGGAGCGCAGCCCAGGGCGAGCAACCTCAGTTTTCGGGGAGCCCAGCGATCACCTCAGCGATCGGTTCAGCGATCAGCTCACCGATCGGCTCACCGATTAAAGAAAAGCCCTCGGCAGCCGGAGGGCAGTTGTAGGGAAGCGGCGGTGCCGTTCACTGGATCCTTGCGCCCCTCATTGGATCTTTCGCACGCGATGATCCCAGTCATCCAGCACCGTCCGCCCACCTTAGAAGTTGTTGTAAGCCAGAAACCGAAATTTCGAGACGCTTGATTTTTCATCCCGCCTTTTGCCTCGAAATTCTTTCCCTCTGATCGCTGCGTACGGAAACAAATTGCACACCAGTCGCTGCACGCAACGCTTCCTGCGAGCGGTTGGCCTCTCGGGACTGCCGGCCTAAGCGACGTGTTTTCAGAGGAATAGTCCGCCAGCTTCTCCCAGAAGCAGCCGTTTCGCTGGGCGCGCCGACGGCCGCAATCCCGGTCATTAAATTGCTTGGTTGCTTGTGGACCCGTTCGATCTGATTCATTAATTCTGCGCTTCATCTGTTCAGGCGCTCACCAGTTCAGCGCTTCACCAGTTCAGACAAGACTGAGGTAGGCATGACTTACAAAGACATTTTCTGGATGGCGTGCGACTCGACCGAGCAACTGCGAGCCGAATACGGCCCGTTCCACACCCGCGAAGAGGCGGAAGTAGAAGCCCGCAAACTCGGTTTTGGATACCTGCTGCGCTACGAACACATTGTGGGTCCTGGCGAAGAGATCGAAGAAGTGCGCTGCGTCTTTATCGAACTGCAGGACGTGCAGACTCCTCCGAAGCCGGGCGTCACCTTTCACACCCGCTGCGCCAGTTGCGGCGAGACCGCGACCCACGAGATATCGTGGCAGGCCGAGGTCTGGGCTGACATCCACGAATTCGAACACACTCGCCACAAAGTCAGACTCTTCGAGCATGCCCGCGGAGAAGGTCTGAAAGAGATCGCCGACTGGCGCGGCCACGCCGCATAAGCGATCGGGACCACCAAAACCGCAAAATGACCTGAGAGGACTATAGTCCGACGAGCGGATTGTGCTCTCGCAAGGAGGGGAAGTCAACAGTATTAGAAAGCCCAGGACAGACGGGACGTTTCCTCTTTCTACCGCCGCCGAATTCCGAAAGGCATAGAATTTTGCACTAATCGTGATTCTAATATATCGAAAAAGGGAAGGGTTACCCTGAAGATCGCGAGAGGATCTCAGCGAGTTAGTTTTGCCGCCGCGGCTTCGTCGAGCATCCACAACAATTTTCCGTCGGATGGCTGCACCCTTTGCGAGGGCAGTGGAGGCGTGTTCTTGCCCTCGAGCACCTGACGCACCATGTCGGCTTTGTCCGCGCCACTGGCCAGGAACATCACTTCGGCGGCGCGATTGAGCACGGGGAAAGTGAAGGTGATTCGGTGAGCATTGAACTTCGCAACCCAGTTGGCGACTACCAGCCGCGACTCCTCATTCAGCGCGGGAGAATCGGGGAAGAGCGATGCGGTGTGGCCATCGGGACCGAGGCCGAGAAGAATGAGGTCGAAGCGCGGGAATTCGCCGGATTTGAGTTCAAAGAAGCGGCGGAGCTGAGCTTCATATTCCGACGCAGCGGCGGCGGCATCGGGATTCTCGGCCGGCACACGAAAGACGTTCTCCGCTGGAATCGCAATCTTCGTCAGCAACGATTCATTCACCATCCGATAATTACTTTCGGGGTCGGTGGGAGGGACGTGACGCTCGTCGCCGAAGAATAAAAAGATGCGGTTCCAGGCGAAGCCTGCGTAATTGGTGGCCAGCAGGGAATAAAGAGCTTTTGGTGTCGAGCCACCGGCGAGCGCAACCGTGAATCGTCCCTGAGCGCCGATGGCAGTGCGGGCCGCGCGAACGAATTCTTCGGCGGCAGCGTGAAAGAGATCGGCTGCGCTGGCGAGGACTTCGATGGCTCGGGTCGAGGGCATAGAGAATTGGTAATTGGCAATTGGAAATTTGTAATTTTAAATTACCAATAACCAATCACAAATTACAAAATTTCTCATCATTTTTCGGAATTTCTCCAGCGACGGCCATCGCGTTCCATCAGTTCGTCGGCCTCTTTCGGGCCCCAGGTTCCAGCCTGATAGTTGGGGAAATTACGCGGAGGCAGCGCCTTCCACACGTCGAGTACGGGATTGACAATGCTCCAACCGGCTTCGACCATGTCGGCGCGCTGGAACAGCGTGGCATCGCCGATCATGCAGTCATGCAGCAGGCGTTCGTATCCGGTCGAAGGAGTGACCCCGAAATAGTCGGCGTAGGCGAAGTCCATATTCACTTCGCCGAGTTGCATGGTAGGTCCGGGAGTTTTGGCGGCGAAGCGCAGCGAGATGCCTTCTTCGGGCTGGATGTGCAGCACCAGTTGGTTGGGCATCATGTTTTCCACCTGGGTTTCGCGGAACAGCATGAAGGGCGCGCGCCGGAACTGGATCACGACATGGGTGCTGCGGCCGGGAAGCCGCTTGCCGGTCCGCAGATAGAAGGGAACTCCCGCCCAGCGCCAGTTGTCGATCATGAGCCGCATGGCAACGAAAGTTTCGGTGCGCGAGTCCGGCGGGACGCCCTCTTCGGAGCGGTAAGCGGGTACGCGCTCCTTGTCCATGGTGCCTTCGCCGTATTGCCCGCGGACGGTTTTGCTGAGCACGTCCTCGGCACTGAAGGGCTGGATGGCATGCAGGATTTTGGCTTGCTCGTCGCGCACCGCGTTCGCCTCGAACGAAATCGGCGGTTCCATCGCGGTCAGAGTGATGAGCTGCATGATGTGGTTGGGGACCATGTCGCGCAGGGCGCCCGCTCCATCGTAGTAGCTGCCGCGTTTCTCGACGCCCACGGTTTCGGCGACCGAAATCTGCACGTGGTCGATGTAGCGACGATTCCAGATCGGCTCGAAAATTCCGTTCGCGAAACGGAGCGCCAGAATATTCTGGACCGTTTCTTTTCCCAGATAGTGATCGATGCGGTAGATCTGGCATTCTGAGGCAACATTCAAGAGGTGCTTGTTTAGAGCTTTGGCGGAATCCAGATCGTGGCCAAAAGGTTTTTCGATAATCACTCGCCGCCAGTGGCCGTTTTCTTCCTTCATCAGGCCGACTTTCGAAACCCGCTCGACGATGTCGCCGAAGAAGTTGGGCGCGGTGGCGAGATAGAAAAAATAGTTACCGTGCGCGTTGTGCTCCTGGTCGACCTTGGCAAGGGTATCTTTCAGCTTGTCATAAGTAGCCGGATCGTCGAAATTCCCACTTACATAACTTATGCGGCGGACAAACCAATCCCATAATTCGGCATCGATCGGGCCGGTCGCGAACTGTTTGAAGCCTTCGGTGAGCTTCTTGCGCGCGTCGTCATCGCTCATGGCGCTGCGGCCCACGCCGATGATGGCGAACTCGCGCGACAGCAGTTGCTGACTGGCGAGATTGTAGAGAGCGGGTATCAGCTTCCGGCGCGTCAGGTCGCCGGAAAAGCCGAAGATCACCATGACACACGGATCTCCCGTACGCCCGACCCGCGGTTTGGTTGTTGCCGGCAGAACTTCTGTTTGAGCCATTGATTCCCCTGGATTGAGGCATTGAATCATTTAGTCATTGAATCATTCGAAATATAGGAATCAATTTCTTAATGATTCAATACCTCAATGATTCAATGACTCAATGTTTCTTCGGTTCGACGTGACCACCGAATTTTTGTCGCATGGCGGAGAGCATCTTCTCCGCGAATGTATGATCTTGCCGCGAGCGGAAGCGCGTGTATAAGGCCGCGGTCAGCACTTCGGCCGGAACCGCCTCTTCGAGCGCCGCCTGGATCGTCCAACGCCCCTCGCCTGAGTCCTGTACGAACCCGCTGTACTCGGCGAGCGTGGGATTCTCGGTTAGCGCCATCGCCGTGAGGTCCAGCAACCACGAACTCACCACGCTGCCGCGCCGCCAGACCTCGGCAATATCGGGCAGGTTGAGATCGTAGCGGATATCTTCGGGAAGTTCCTTGCTGGTCGCATTCTTGAAAATGTCGAAGCCTTCGGCGTAGGCCTGCATCATGCCATACTCGATGCCGTTGTGGACCATCTTTACGAAATGTCCAGAGCCGGACGGACCGCAATGGATGTATCCGTTTTCGGCGGTGCCGGCCATTTTCTCGCGTCCGGGAGTGCGCGGGATGTCGCCGCGTCCCGGCGCAAGCGTTTTGAAGATCGGGTCGAGGCGCTGCACGGCTTCTTTCGGGCCGCCAATCATCATGCAGTATCCACGCTCCAGTCCCCAGACACCGCCGCTGGTGCCGACGTCGACGTAGTGCACGCCCTTGGCGGCGCAGAGTTTTGCGCGGCGAACGTCGTCTTTGAAATTGGAGTTGCCGCCGTCGATGATGGTATCGCCCGCCTGCATGGTGCTGATAAGAGCCTGCACGGTTTTTTCCGTGGGATCGCCCGCCGGTACCATGATCCAGGCGGCGCGCGGCGCGTTCAGCTTGCTGATGAGGTCGTCAAGTGAAGAGGAGGCGACCGCGCCTTCGCCGGCGATACCCTTGACGGCCTCGGCGCTGAGATCCGAGACCACCATCGTGTGCCCGCCCCGCATCAGGCGCCGCGTCATGTTGGCACCCATGCGCCCCAGACCTACCATTCCCAGTTGCATTCATGCTCCTTA
>WNFP01004658.1_pt1 | contig 11028 bp, 8 predicted proteins | sample 5400201 | NCBI WGS metagenome assembly WNFP01 (sample SAMN13153355, study PRJNA577476) | soil metagenome | isolation source: 115 cm saprolite under Madrone tree | place: USA:California | collected 2016-06-14
TGATTAGTTCACGACGCCCGGACTTGCCTCTGTGGCATTCAGGGCACACGGAGTTGCTTGTCGCTTGATCCGCGGTAGAAAAGTCCGGGCGTAGTGAACTATTGAACTCGCATCTCTGTCACTGATCGCTGGCACCCGTTCGATTGCAGTTTTCGCCGAAGCCTTCACCTCCTGTGGGTATATTAGAACCAGATGATCGAACCAACTCCCGAGGCCCCATTCTCTTTTGAGGAGCTGGCCCTCGCCCCCGAAGTTCTCCATGCGGTCCGCGATGCCGGGTACACGCATCCCACGCCGATCCAGCAACAGGCGATTCCCCTTGCCCTGGCAGGCCGGGATCTTATCGGTCTCGCCCAGACCGGAACCGGAAAGACCGCGGGCTTCACTCTTCCCATAGTTCACAATCTGATCAGCGCTCCGCTCACAGGGACAAGCGGGGAGCCTGTTCACCGTGTTCGCGTTTTGATTCTGACTCCGACGCGCGAGCTGGCCGCACAGGTCGAGGAGAGCTTTCGGAAGTACGGCAAATACACCGACCTTCGCGTCGTCCCGATCTTCGGCGGGGTTGGCATCGAGCCTCAGTCGAAGACGCTCCTCCGCGGAGTGGATGTGGTGGTCGCGACTCCCGGCCGCTTGCTGGATCACATGGAACGCCAGAACGTCTCTTTCGACGATCTCGAGGTCCTGGTTCTCGACGAGGCCGATCGAATGCTCGACATGGGATTCGCGCCGCAGCTCAATCGGATCGTGGCCGAGATCCCGCCCTACCGCCAGACGCTTCTGTTCAGCGCGACCATGCCGCCGGAAGTCGAAGCACTCGCGCGAAAGTATCTGCGAAAGCCCGTTGTCGTTCAGGTCGGACGCCGCTCGGAGGCGGCCAGCACCGTGACTCACGCGGTCTATCCGGTGCCGCGCGACCGAAAGAGCACGTTGCTGGTCGAGCTGTTGAAGAAGGCGGAGATGGATTCGGTTCTCATTTTCACCCGCACCAAGCATGGCGCGGACCGGGTCGTCAGGCACCTCGAGGATGCTGGAATCGCCGCGACAGCGATGCACGCCGATAAATCGCAGGGGGAGCGCACTCGGGCCCTCGAGGATTTCAAGTCGGGCAAAATCCGCGTCCTCGTGGCTACGGACATAGCGCAACGTGGGCTCGATGTTTCCGGCATCAGCCACGTGATCAACTACGATGTGCCGCAGCAGCCGGAAGATTACGTGCACCGGATTGGACGCACCGGGCGTGCGGCCGCCACCGGCGATGCGTACACATTCATGTCGCCGGACGAGATCGCGATGGTACGCACCATCGAGCGCATGATCGGTCAGCAGATTCCGCGCATTTCAGTTCCGGGCTACGATTTCGGAACGACATCGGACACGCCAGTCCCAGTTGCATCCGAGTCGGATCCCGTGGACATCATGGCGGCGCCGTCAATCAGTGCCGCACGCGACCCAGTCGCGACACAAAAACGGTATCGACGAACGAGCTCCGTCGCACGGAGACGCTGAGGTTCGCGGCACCGTACCCCATGCCCGTCGCCGAGTAGGACATCCGCACACGAGTCGCTGAAAGCCGAACGCCGTGATCCTTGCCTATTTCCCGCTTCCGAAGCGTGTCGACTCCAACGCTGACGTAGATCGCCTGATCGACAGTGTCGATATCGACAGTAGCCTGGGCGGACCGGGCGATCGCAATATGTCGGGCGCCGCTGAACAGTGATTCGATCTCCAGCACCGCACCGTGAACGTGGATACTGTCGAGCAGCTTGCCGACCGATGGCATGGCGATGGCGGAGATCACGCCCAGAATGCAGATCGTGACAGTGAGCTCGACGATGGTGAACGCGTGTCGCATGCGTGACTATCCTTCCGCCGGGTTGGCTGGTTAGATACCATATGATGAAAAAACGCTACCCGGCTATCCCGAATCATTCGAACGTATTCATCTCGTTCCTGCTTAAAATGAAAGGCAGATTCTTCATGGGCGCGGCTGCCAGCGCGCTCATGGTTGCTTGCACTCCGCCGCCGGCGACGTCGAGGATTCCCTCGACCGAGATCCCACAGCCCAATCCACCGCTCGTTCTTCCTCCTTTCCAGATGGACACGAGCCGATCCATCGATCGCGTTCCACCCTTTCAGGAAACGCCACTGATTGCCTGGGGTCCGCCGCCCGACGGAGCTGCACATGCGGAGCGAGTACGGACGTACGATCTTCAGCACCAGGTGACGACCGTCCGCTTCGACTGGTCGCGTCAGGCGGTTGTTGGAACGACCACGCTTTCGATCGAGGGACTCCCCGACGCTCGGCCGCTCTCGGATATCGTGATCGATGCCGGGGATATGACATTCAGGGACATCACTGCCGGATCCGCGCCGTTGAAATACGATTACGACGGGCGCGCGCTCACAGTGCATCTCGCAACGCCACTGCGGTCCACCAAAAAGACATCGATCACGATCGACTACGATGGCGTCAATCGGTCAAAGGGCGCCTATTTCAGGCCCGCCAAGCACATCGTCTGGACGCAGGGTGAGACCGAAGACACTCACTACTGGGTCCCTACTTACGACTTTCCGAACGACAAAACGACCTGGGAGTTCTACATCTGGACCGCGAAAGACGAGCGCGCTCTCTCCAATGGTCGATTGGCGGGATCTCGCGCCGTGGGCGACAGCATCGAATGGCATTGGATTCTCGACAAGCCCGCATCGACCTACCTGATGACGACGGTCGTCGGCAAGTACACGTTGCTGCAGGACAACCCGTGGCGGAACGTGCCGATTGGCTACTGGACCTATCCCGATTCGGTTGACGCCGCCTGGCGCGGGTTCGCCAAGACTCCGCAAGCGGTCGATGTGTTCTCTCGAAAAACCGGCTACCCGTACGCATGGAATAAGTACGACCAGATCGTGATTCCGGAATTCCAGTACGGCGGAATGGAAAACGTGACCGCGACCTCGCAAAACGATGCCGAGATCCTCCACCCCGCCTGGTCGGAGCCGCAGGCCAATTCGGTGGGACTCATGGCGCACGAGCTCGGACACCAATGGTATGGAGATCTCCTCACCACCCGTGACTGGGCCGACGTCTGGCTCAACGAAGGATTCGCCACTTTCATGGAGCAAATCTTCCGCGAGGAGGATCTCGGAATCGATGAGGGCGCTATCGATCGGCTCGGTGCCCAGGAACAAGCACTTGAAGCCGATCGTCGCGCGCGGCGTCCGATCGTGTGGGGGAAATGGGTGAACGATCCGATCGAGGTGTTCTTCACCGGACACATCTACCAGAAGGGTGCGACCGTCCTCCAGATGCTTCGACACCAACTCGGCGATGAGCTCTTCTGGAAGGCGATGAACCACTACACCACGGCGAACGCCTTTGGGAACGTCGTCACGAACGATCTGCGGAAGGCGTTCGAGGAAACGACCGGCAAGGATTACAAGGCCTTCTTCGATCAGTGGGTTTACGGCGCCGGCTATCCGGTGTTTCAGGTTTCGTCACTGTACGATCGCGCTGCCCGCCGGCTTGTAATCAGCGCGAAAGAGGTGCAGCCTCGCGACAGTCTCACCGGCTTCTTCGATGTCGACGTCGATGTCGAGGCGCGCACCGACAGCGGCGTCGTCCGCTTCGTCGTGCCGGTTCGGAACGGAACTGGAGAAGCCGGAACGAACCTCAAGGCTTCGCCCCGGTCTATTCGGTGGGATAAAGGAAACTGGGTTCTCGATCTCACCGATTTCCCACGCTCCACCGCGATGTTGCGATACGAGCTCGTCTATGACGATGACGTGCTGGGACGCATCGAAGCAGTCGATATCCTGGCGCAGCGGCCCGCCGATCTTGCGGCGCTCAACGCCCTGATCGGTTCGACCCGCAACGATAAATTCTGGGCCGTGCGTGCTCGCGCAGTAGATGCGATCGGTATCTGGGGAAGTGATCCGAGCCGGGCCACAATCGCGCCGATGCGCAACGTCGCTGCGGCTCTCGTGGCCGCGTCTCGCGATCCAGATGCTCGCGTCCGGCAGGAAGCCGTGACGGCGCTCGGACGCTTGACGCTGAGCGGAGCCACCGCACGGGATGTGAGCGTGCGTCTCCGAGTAGTCGCGCGAATGGATCCGAGTCTCATCGTTCGCGGTGCGGCCCTCGGATCGGACATTCGTCTCGAGAAAAACGCAGCGCTTCCGCTCGCGAAGCAGATGATGGCATCTGAGGTCTGGCAGAACGTGATTCGCACACCGGCAATCAATGCGCTGAAGGCTGTCGGAACGCCGGAAGCGCTTCAGCTAGTGCAGCAATACGCGCCGACGGCTCAATAGAGCCCAACACCAATGACAACCCAATGAAGATCAGCATCGAATACTGCGTCGTTTGAAACTACCAGCCGCGAGCCGCCAGTTTGGCGGCTGAGATTCGCCAGCGCTTCCCCGATGCGGAAATCCAGATGATTCCCTCGAGGGGAGGCAGGTTCGAGATCATTGCCGACGGAAAGCCGATTTACGAAAAATCGAAAACAGGGCGGCACGCAAAACCGGGCGAAGTGATATCACTACTAGAAGAATCGTGAAATCATGAGAATCTCGTTGTCCACCGGAGGAGGTGACGCGCCGGCGCTCAACGCGGTGTCGATCACGACACAGTATTGACGGCGCGGGCTATCGGTATTTCCTTCGGGGACTGCGGACGTGCTGGAGGGCTCGTTTTGGCCTCTTGAAACAATGGTTTGGGGGGCTGCACCAAATGTGTATCAATCTCTCGCCCACCCGTCCCTTCGAGAGGACACCGGGGCCCAATCCGAGCCGGATGGGCGGTTGTAACTCTCGTGGGAATAATGACTTAGCCCAGTTGACGGGGTATGGCACCCCACGTGCACCCCATTACGGCATGATTCCCCGTTCCAGCTCCATCTCAGCCTCTTTCTTATTGCGGTTCGCCATGCCCGCCGTGTTGGGACTCATCGTCTCAGCGGGAGTCGCGGAAGCGCAGAGACCCGTTCCGGTGAAGCCCCAAGTGCCTGCGACACAGCAATCGCGGTCGCTTCGGGAACAGATCGTGCCGCCTGGGTTCTTTCCGCCAGCTGGCATGTGCCGCATCTGGATCAACGGCGTGCCAGCAGGGCAACAGCCGGCACCAACCGATTGCGCTTCGGCGGTGAGAAACCGTCCGGCCAATGGAAGGGTTCTCTTCGGGGACGATCCGCCAAAGACCAAGAAAGGAAAATCAGACAAGAGCAAGTCCAGCACAACGGACCAGCTTGTCGATCTAATTACTCGGAGGATTTCAAAATGAAGGCAGTCATCATCACACTAGCGCTCGCGGGACTCGCTTCGACCGCACCGATCGATGCGCAGATCCTGGGCACGCGCCTACCGACGCCCGTCACCAATACCAACGCCCGGATCGATGGGTCGTGGCAAGTGGTCGGCCGCGATGGCAGCGGAAACACGATCTACGAGCGCCGTACGCAGGATCGTAACGGCAACATCGTAGTTCAACGCGCGCGACGCGATTCCTACGGCAACATGTCGATCATCAGCACCAACACAATTGGGAACAACGGCAATCGAGGCAATAATTGCGCGTATACCCAGAGCACCAACACCGTCGGCGACATCATATTCGGTCGCACCAACACGAACGTGAACTGCGACGACGTCGGTAATCGGGTCGATGGTGGCTGGTATCAGGTCGGCAGAGGCCGCGACAACAACTCGATTTACGAGCGCCGCGTCCGCGACGCAAATGGCAACCTGGTGATCCAGCGCGCCCGTCGTAATTCGAACGGCACCTTTACGATTCTCAGCAGCCGCGGCTACAACGACAACAGCGACAAACAGTGGCGGAAGGCGCAACGGAAGCAGCAGAAGGAACAGGACAAGCAGTATAGGAAGTCGCGCGGTGACAACGGTGACAACGATGACAACGGCGACAATCGCCAGGGCGTCGTGAGTGGCGACGATCGCTCTTACGTCGCCGGCAACGCGGAAGCGAAGGGCAACGGACATGGAAAAGGCAATGGCAACGGCAAAGGCAAGCACAAGGGCAACGACTAAGAGTCCCCTGAAATAGCGACGGCCCCGGGCGAGTAAAATCTCCCGGGGCCGTTTCGCATCGGGAGCGATGTATGCAACTTCCACGGTGAATGCAGCGCACCGTCACCGACAGGTATCTCCCGCCCGACCACGCGGCCTACGTCGCAGCCGAGCCGCCGACCGGGCGGCTGATCGTAATAGCGCCAACTCGCGCCGCCTGCGAGACAATTGAGCTAGCCCTCGGCCTGCGAATCGCGACGACTCTCGAGAAGCAGCACGGGTCTGAGATCCGCGATCTCGCCGCCGCCGGAAAAGGTTTTGGGATCGTCGCCGGCACAGGTACCGGTAAGACACTCTCCATCCGCCCGATCGCGGAGACGATCCTCGGCACCAACACCTTGAAAGTCGGCGTCGTGAACCGTGAGCGTGAAGCAACGCCGGAGACGCCGAGCTGGAACGTGATTGTGGTCACGACCGGAATCGCGCGCCGGTGGTTCCAGGACGGAGACATACTTCCCACTGATACCCTAGTCGTGGACGAGATACATCAGACGTCAGCGGAGCTCGAGCTCTGTCTCGCTCTCGGAAAGCGAGTCGGGTGTCGGTTCATCTGGCTTTCCGCGACGGTCGATCCAACGTTCTACGCCCGTTACCTGAACGCCGCGGCGGTGCTGGAAACTTCCGCGTTCGATCCATCGAAGGCGGCTGATGTGAAGATCGTCCGCAAGGATCCACAGACATTTCTCGACGACCGATTTCTGCAGCAGGTGGTGAAGGAGCGTCGCGGGGTCGGGATGTTCCTTCCGACGCGAGCGGGCGTCGAGGAGGCGGCGGAGCTGGTGGGCGTGCGCTTCCCGCGAATCAACAGCGCGTTCTATCACGGTGGAGAACCAATCAGGATAATTCGCCCATTTCTCGAGGGCGAAGAGAAGAAACCGTATTTCCTGGCGATGACGGCGGCGGGGCAGAGCGCGCTCAACGTGCAAGGCCTCGACACGGTTGTCATCGACGACACTCGCTTCAGCAACGTCATCGAGCGCGGCAAGAACGTCCTCACCCGACTGCACCTCGGCGCCAACGAGATTCTGCAGATGGCTGGCCGCGTTCATGGTCGCGTCGCCGGCGGAAGGGTGTTCATACTCTCCGATCGCGACATTCAATTCTCCTCGCTCAGACCGACCGCACCCGAGTTCCAGCTGGCGGGAGATTCGGAGCGCGTCGCGATGACGTGCGCGGACCTTGGCGTCGCGGCGGACCAGCTGGATCTGCCTGTTCCACTCGATCGCGTCGCCTATCGCAAAGCGGTGTCGCTGCTCGAACAGCGGGGCATAATCGAGAACGGAAGGCTTTCGCGCTACGGTAAATCCGTCGAAGCGATGCCGGTGGATCGTCCATGGGCGGAGCTGCTGGTGAACGCCGACGACGAGCTTGTTCCATACCTGGCCGTAATGAGCTCGATCGAGTCGCTCCACCGAATGACGCGCGAGGAGCGTGATCTCTCGGGCGTCATCGTGCCGGGCAGCGATCATCTCACCGCGTACAACCTCTACGCCGAGGCGTTCTCGCATTGTGGGTACATCGGGGAGGTGTATGGCCTCCCGCGCCATCTCTTCGATGAGAGCATCGAAAGCTGGGCCGAGCAGCGCGGGGTGCTCGTGAAAGCGATCGAAGACGCGGCGCTCGCGACCGCGAGCGTCTATCGCGCGGTCGGCATGGAGCTGCCGACAAAAATGGTGAATGCGCGCGATCACACCTATCGAAAATTCACGGAGCTGCTCGCGCAGTATATGCCTTTCGATCTCGTCATCGACGAGCACACGGCCGACGGAACCGAGGCGCGCGTCTCCAAGACGAGTGTGGCGGGCAGCTGGGGAGCGATTGCGGGCGACCTTCGCTACTTCGCCGATCGTTCCGGCATTCCCCGCGCAGCGATCGAAGGCACCCAGATTCCGATGGAGCTGATCCGACGTTATGCGACGCGTGGGAAGGTCGAGGTGGTCTACGATCCGCGCCGCAAGCAGGGCCCGCTCATGCTGAAGCGAACGGTGGAGTATTTCGGCTTCGAGCTCGAGAGCGAGGTGGAGACGGTGGAAGAATTTCCACCGGCCCTGGCGAGGGAAGCGCGGCATGCGCTTGCGGAAGCGCTGGCTCGCGGCGAAGCCCGACATTTTGCGGTGAAACAGAATCGCGGGGCGATCGACGAGATCCGCGAAGCCTACAAGCGCTCCGGTGGGGAGACGAAGCGTCTCGGCTTGCCAGAGCTCATCGCATTGTACGAAGAGCAACTGGCTGGCATCAGCTCAATGGATGACTTTCGGTCAGCCAGGCTTGCGGTGGACGTGGACAAGTTCGTTCCGCTCGATGTCCGGGAGCGGCTCGAGCGATTGCCGAACCAGGTGACGATCCGTGATCGCGAGGTCGAGATCGACTACGACGTGGAGGATCGTGACGGCGAGCGTCGCGGCGTGGTTCGACTTCGTCTCCCGGAAAAGATCGCCCGCACACTCACTGACGCGGAAATCCCCGACCTCGATCGCCCAGTGCGCTTCGTGGTGCTCCGCGGGCAGCGAGGCGCGGTGCGCGCGGAAACGCTCGACGAGCTACAGGAGCGTCTCAAGCAGCCGTGGTCGCCGGACGAAGTCGAAGAAACGCAGGACGATCGGAGCATGTTGTCGCACGCCGAGAGCGAGGTGCGGCGGATAGCGGGTGAGTTTCGGCGGCATCGAAGAGGTGGTGATCACCGGCACGGAGCGCGACGCGGATCTCGTGGCGGTTCCGGCGGGCGCGGCGGTTCCAAGGAAGGCGGACACGCTCGTGGTCCGGGTAGAAACTCGGATCCGAGGCGCCGCCGCCGTGGACGCTAGCGGCGACGCGTACTGGCGCCGCTTGCTCTCACCCGTATAATCCGCGCATGCCAGCACAACCTTTCGCCCAGCATTTCACCGAGCATCAGAAAGTCATCGATGCTTGCATCGCTTCGCTCCAGCCCGCGTCTGACGCGGCCGCGGCGGCTATCATCTCCTGCCTCGCGCGCGGCGGGAAAATTCTCGCCTTCGGAAACGGAGGCAGCGCGACCCAAGCCAGTCACTTCGTTGAAGAGCTGATTGGCCGCTTCAAGGAGACGCGAAGGCCCCTGCCCGCGATCTCGCTCGTTGCTGACGCAGGAGTCGTCACCTGCATCGCCAACGACTTTGGATACGGCGCGCTGTTCGAGCGTCAGGTTGAGGGACTGGCGGTAATGGGTGATGCCGTCGTCGGCATCACGACGAGCGGTCGCTCCGAGAACGTGCTGCGCGGACTCAAAGCCGCGAAGGAAAAAGGCGCGATTGCGATCGCGCTGTGCGGGAGGCAAGGTCTGGAGGGTGGCGACGCCGACCATGTCGTCGCCGTGCCGAGCGAAGAAGGAGCCTACATCCAGGAAGTGCATCTGATGCTGATTCACGTCTGGTGCATCGCTATCGATGCAACAGTCAAAGCAGGCGGACTCTAAGCGTTACACCAAACTGAGTCGCGGTCGCTCTTCCGGGAACGCGAGCGCGTCCTCGCGATAGGAAAGCCAACCCGTCGTTTCATTGGCGACGAGCTCCACCTCGGTTCCAAGCGGGAGCGTGAGATTCGGGACCTCGTGGCCGGCGGGGAAGTCCATCAGAATCGGGACCTTGAGATCGGAGACGAGGTCGACGAGGAAATCTTCGAACTCGTCCTCTTCCGAGCGATCGAGCGAGAGCTGGCCGAAGACGATGCCCCGGACATTGTGCAGCAGTCCCGCCTCGCGAAGGTGCAGGAGCCGCTCGTCCGCGACAGACATCGGATCGCGGGTCTCTTCGAGGAAGAGAATCGCGTCCCGCGTATCGATCTCGTACGGAGTGCCAATCGTCTGCTGCACCAGGGAAAGATTTCCGCCGGTAAGTCGACCGACAGCGCTGCCCGGCCTCACGGCTCGCGCGATTTCGCGTCCGAGCTCAGTCTCGGGGCGCGGCGTAGTGAGCGCAGTCAGAAGAGAGCGGGCGGAGGGATCCGTCCCGCCCGGGAAAAGATCGTCGAGCGTCGGCCCGTGAAAGACGCGCAATTGCGCTCGGCGCATTAGCCATAGATGCAGCGCCGTGATGTCCGAATATCCCACGAACGCCTTGGGATTCCGGCGGAACACATCGGGGTCGAGATAAGGAAGTAGTCTCACGGCTCCGTATCCCCCTGTTCCCGCGATGACCGCTTTCACGTCGGGATTTTGCCAGATGCCCATCAGGTTTTCAGCACGCCGCTCATCCTCACGTTGCTGGAAGCGGCGGAATCGGCCGATCTCGTCACAGAGGATGACTTTGTAACCTGCTTCTTCTATTGCGTTGGCCCCGCGGAGGAGCCACCCCTGCTGCGCGGCGTACGATGGAGCAACCACGCCGATGGTATCACCTTTGACGAGCGGCGCGGGTCGAATGAGACCGGGCGGCCGCGTGATGGCGGGAGTGAATGGAAGCGGCGCGCTTTCGGCCGGCGCCATTGTTTGTTCGGCGGGATACGCTCCGAATGACTCGGTCATCGTCGTTTATCGAAGCGCATTAACGGTAGGTCACTGCTAGATTGAGGGTATGTCTGATACGTCGGTGAAGGTGCCGGGTCCGGGCGGGACCGGAACTCCTACCCATGGGAATATGCAGGCCAGCACCCCAAACGGAACTGGGGCAGCAACCTACTTTCGGAAAGGTTTCGGGTTGAAATCCGAGATCCAGTCCGAACTGGATTCCGACTATACGGGCCACTTGGTAGACCTGCTCAAGGACCGGAAATATTCCCTTACAGTCGGCGATGTAACCATCCGTTTGGCGAAGGAGTTTGGCTTCTGCTACGGAGTCGAGCGGGCGGTCGACTACGCCTATCAGGCCAGAAAGAAGTTCCCGGATCGTACCATCTATCTGGCGGGTGAAATCATCCATAACCCGCACGTGAACTCCAAACTCCAGGCGATGGGGATCACCTTCCTCATGCCCGTTAATGGGCACATCG
>WNFP01004659.1_pt1 | contig 11028 bp, 10 predicted proteins | sample 5400201 | NCBI WGS metagenome assembly WNFP01 (sample SAMN13153355, study PRJNA577476) | soil metagenome | isolation source: 115 cm saprolite under Madrone tree | place: USA:California | collected 2016-06-14
TGTCGGTAGGGAGCTCGGTCGAGCGATAGTCCCTGAGCAAATTCAAAGGAAAGAAAAAAATGCGCAAAGTATTGATTTCGGTCGCAATGGGCGTCGCGATGATGACGGCAGGTTCGCCCGCCAAAGCCCAAGTAGATCTGAGCGCCTATGCGGACGCCGATGGATTTCTCGACATCCAGGCTTTGACATGCGCGCAGCTCGCCGGCACCTGGCAGGATCAAGCCGACCTGCTGAGCTCATGGTACAGCGGCTGGTACAACGGCCTCGCGAAGCGGCATTACATGGACATCAGGAAGGGCCGGGAAGCCGAGCACGAGTTGATCGTGTACTGCAAGGCTAATCCTCAGCTCCGCATTATCCAGGCGATCGATATCGTGTTCAAAAGTATGAGAGAACGCCTCGGCATCAAGGTGCAGTGAAAAAATCAGAGGCGGCTTCGGATTTGATTGAATTGGCCAAGGGAGAGCAGCGACATGACCAAACGCACAACAATGCTTTCATTGAGTTTTCTTCTCAGCGCAAGTTATCTCCCCGGAGCGATGGCCCAGACGATCAACGGCACTCCTGGCTCGCCTAGTGCAACGATTACGATCGACGGCAAACAACTTCCGCCACCACCTACCAAGTTTGGTGGGATGATCAAAGAAAGTGCCAAGGACTCCAAACCGTGGTGGCCACCGCGCGTGACGCCGGCCAAAGGCGCGCCCAACGTGCTGCTCATTATGACCGACGACCAGGGTTACGGCGTGAACGGCACGTTCGGAGGTGTCATTCCGACGCCGGCGCTGGACCGTATCGCAAAGGCGGGACTGCGCTACACGCAGTTCCACTCGACAGCGCTATGCTCTCCGACGCGGGCTGCGCTGATCACCGGCCGAAATCACCACTCGGCAGGTTTTGGAGTGATTTCAGAATTGTCGACGGGTTACCCGGGTTATGACTCGATCATTACGCCGGACAAGGCGACTATCGGGACGATCCTCAGCGGTAACGGTTATGCCACATCCTGGTTTGGCAAGAACCACAATACGCCGCCATTCCAGTACAGCGTTGCCGGTCCGTTCGATCAATGGCCGTCGGGAATGGGCTTTCAGTATTTCTACGGCTTCATGGGCGGCGAAACCGACCAGTGGACGCCCTATTTGTTCCGGGATCACACCCAGATTTTTCCATGGGTCGACAAGCCCGAATACAACCTTATTACCGATATGGCAGACGAAGCGATCTCACGCATGAAGCAGCTCAACGCTGCGGCGCCTGATCAGCCGTTCTTCATGTATTACGTTCCTGGCGGGAGTCATTCGCCGCACAATCCCACCAAGGAATGGATCGACAAATTCAAGGGCAAGTTCGACATGGGTTGGAACGCCATGCGCGAGCAAATCTTTGCTAATCAAAAGCGCCTCGGCGTCATTCCCGCAAATACAGACCTGACGCCATGGCCGGATGACCTGGCGAAATGGGAAACGCTCTCGGCCGACGAAAAAAAGCTGTTTGCCCGGCAAGCGGAAGTATTTGCGGGCTACACGGCCTATACGGACTACGAGATCGGCCGGGTCATCCAGGCCGTGGAGGATCTGGGCAAGCTCGACAACACCTTGATCATTTATATCGCCGGTGACAATGGCACCAGTCCTGAAGGCACGCTGGTCGGCACGCCAAATCAGTTCACCTCCTACAACGGTATTTTGAACGTTCCAGTCGCTGAACAGCTCAAATTCTACGACGTATGGGGCTCCGCGGCGACCTATCCTCACATGGCGGTTGCATGGTCGTGGGCGTTCGACGCGCCGTTCAAATGGACAAAGCAGGTAGCGTCCCATTTCGGCGGCACGCGGCAGGGCCTCGCGATCAGCTGGCCGGGCCACATTAACGATCAGGGCGGCATCCGTGCGCAATTCCACCACGTCATCGATATCGTGCCAACGATCCTTGAAGCGACCGGCATCAAGGCGCCGGATACTGTCAACGGGATCAAGCAGAAGCCCATCGAGGGCGTGAGCATGGCGTATACCTTCGACAAGGCAAATACCGCGGCACCCACAAAACACAAGACACAATACTTCGAGTTGATGAGCAACCGCGGGATTTTCAACGACGGCTGGTACGCCAACACGACGCCGCCTGTTGCGCCCTGGGTGCTTAATTCGCCAATGCCTAACGTCAATGAGTACAAGTGGGAGCTTTATAATCTGAATGCAGATTATTCGCAGGCCCACGACCTCGCGGCTAAAATGCCTGACAAGCTCAAGCAAATGCAGGCACTGTTTGCGCAGGAAGCGGCCAAATACAATGTATTGCCATTGGACAACTCGTCGTTCGCAAGAGCGATTTCGCCGCGTCCGAGTGCTACTGCGGGAAAAACCGTCTTTACCTATTCAGGTGAAATGCCGGGAATTCCGACTGAAAACTCACCGAGCATTCTGAACAGATCATTTAAAATTACCGCAGAGGTCGAGGTTCCGGAAAATGGCGACGGCATGATCGTCACCACGGGTGGCCGCTGGGGTGGCTACGGACTGTACCTACTGAAAGGCAAACCCGTCTTCAATTATAACTTACTCACGCTCTTGCAGGCTAGATGGGCGGGTGATCAACCGATTGCGCCCGGCAAGCATACGATAGTGTTCGAGTTTGAATATGACGGGCCCGGGCTTGCAAAGGGAGGCACGGGGGTTCTTAAAGTCGACGGCAAAGAGGTTCACACTTTGCAAATCCCAAAGACGGTGCCCTTCTTGCTTCCCGGGGACGAGACATTCGATGTCGGGATAGACACCCGCACGGGAGTGAATGACCTGGACTACCAGGTGCCATTCCGGTTCAACGGCAAGATTTCCAACGTCACGTTCAATCTCGGACCGACGCAGTTGACCGCGACGGAAGAGATGAGAGTCCGAGAGGCAACCGCTCGAGCGCGCGACTAGAGCGATCAGCCGAGGTGGCGCCTGCCCTGGCGCTACCGGAACTGCCATCGGTTGCCGGCAATGGGCGCCCGAACCACTCATGACAGGGAGCGCAACGTGAACAGATCCATCGGGATAGCAGTATTCGTTTCAGCTTTGATTGTTGCTGGCGCCGTGGCCGCCCAGGGCGTACTCGTCGATGCGGTGGCCGACAAAGTCATCAAGAAATACGAGACAGCAAGCTGTGATCAGTTGAAAGCTTTAAAGGCAGAGCCGCCACCGGAGAAGGAGAAGATCGCCCTGGATTTGCTGAAGGCCGATCCGAAAGCGCGAGTGGCCTTCGTCGATAAGATTGCCGCACCCGTGCTGAACAAGATGTTTGAATGCAGCATGATTCCTTGAGTCTCGAAGGTTCATCAGTTGCGGGCATGACAAGGAGGATTAACGTGAGCAAATCAATCGGCGTAGCCGTGGGAATTTCAGCCTTGTTCCTTGCCGGCGCCGCATCCGCGCAGGGCATGCTATTGGATGCCGCGGCTGACAAGGTGATCAAGAAATACGAGACGGCAACCTGCGATGAGTTGAAAGCGCACAAGAAGGATCCTCCAACCGACAAGGAAAAGGAAGCCATCGAGTTTTTGCGCAACGACGAGCAGGCACGGGTCTTCTTCATTAGCAAGATCGCTGCCCCGGTTCTGAACAAGATGTTCGATTGCGGCATGATCCCGTAGCGCGAAGGGTATTCCAGCATGAGCCAGAACCATTTCACCGTCAGCTTTCCCGTGAGATCGCCGTCGGACGCAAAGGCGTTGACGGAGCAGCTTCCCGCTCTGATGCCGGAGCTGTTCCGGGCAAACGATACGATCGGTACCGTTCACTATTCCCGGTTCACCTTGCTGAGCGAGAAGACACTGCTGTTTCTTGGCGACTTCGATGGCGAATTCGCAAAGCTGATGGCCGATCTCGCCAGGGCTGCAGGGCCGGTGTTCGATGTTATTTTCCAGCATGTGGACAATCCACCGCCCACTCCAGTCGCCGTCAACTCCGATGCTTTCGTCAAATGGACGAGGGCGCATCTTCTCGCGGCGGTGAATCTTTACACGGCCTATCCCCAGGTGACCGCCAGGAAGATCAAGGCGCTAGCGTCTGCCGCGGACGTCGGCGGAGCCGGCGAACTGCATCCGTTTCTGGTGATCCTGCCCATCAGGTCATACCTTCATTTCATCGCGGTACAATTAATCTTGCGCGCGCGAGGCAGCGGGACCACGAAAGACCTGGATAAGGTCGGTACGCCGCACTTCGCACAATTCATTCCGCTTGAGGACAACCAGATTGGTTTCTTCACCGTCTATGACGGCTCATTCGACAAATACATCGCGGATTTCACCAAGAACATCGGGGAGGTCTTCGATCTTATCTTCAAGTTCACGAAGAATCCGCCGCCGTCACCATGCCGAAAGTACCTTCAGGAGTTCGTCGACTTTGCGGCAGGAGCAAATCGCGCTCCAATCGGATTCTATCAGGCCTATCCCGGTCTGTCGGTTCAGGACATTCATGCCCTGATCGCCGACAGCAAATCCCCATCCGCCGCGGCAGGATAGGCGTACGTGCGGCAGGAGCGAACTCGTGGTTGAGAAGGCAAGTGAGAGCGGCGGGTTTTTCAGCCGGCTGTTTCGAGGGACGGCATCGGAATCGCCGCGCCGCGCCGGGGCCGCACTGGATCTGGCGGATATCCAGGGTTTCATCCTGCGCGGGTACAGGATGCCCATGGTGCGGCATTTCCTGCTTACCGTGGGCGTCCCCGCCGGAGCCCGCAAGCTGCTCGGACGATTCGTGAACGGCAACGAGTCCGACGCGCCCCAGATCACCACCGCGGAGGACTGGCACGTCGGGTTTGAGCCGGGCCCGGGAGACAATGCGAATGACACCCCGCGCCGCAAGCCTGACTATTGCCTCAACCTCGGCATTACCTGGCCCGGGCTGATCGCACTCGAGATCAGGGATCGTCTCCCGGCCCTCTCATTCAAGTCGTTCGGCGCCTTCGTCGCGGGCGCCGCCGAACGCGCGAAACTGGTGGGCGATACCGGCGAGAGCGACCCGCAACACTGGATCGGCGGCTTTGGAGCCGGCGGCGATCATGTTCTGGTCACACTGCACGCAATGAACCCTGAAGCGATGGCGGCCTATAGCGACCGCCTCAGCGCTCTGTTTGCCGAAGGAGGTGCCTTTCGTGAAATCTGGCGTGCCGACGGAATGGCGTTGATGGAAGTCAGGGAGGGAGAGGCTGTCCCCACCTTCAAGGTTCACTTCGGCTACACCGACGGCATCAGCTTGACCACCGTTCGCGGCGGTCCCGAGCGATATCCAGCGGATCATCAGAAGCCGTGCGAACCTTGGTTGTTTGTGCTGCGGGACGACGCCGAGAATTATTTGATGCCGGAGCCGCGAGAACTCGGATTGAACGGGAGCTTCGCCGTTTTCAAGATGATCAAGACCGACGTGGTCGGGTTCGAGAGCTTTCTTCAGTCGAACAAGGACACGATCGATCCCGAATTGCTCGCCGCCAAGATCTGTGGCCGGTGGCGCAACGGCGTTCCCCTGGCCTTGTCTCCGGACAGCGATAGCCCCAAGGGTGGATTGCCACCCGACCAGTTCAATAATTTCGAGTATGTGAATGCGGACGGCTCGGGCGATCCCAGGGGACTGCGTTGCCCCGTCGGCGCGCACACGCGCCGGATCAATCCGCGTGGGCAGCCGGTCACGGGCCAGGGCCAGCCCGGCGGCAGCAACAACACGCACCGCCTGATCCGCCGCGGCCTGCCATACGGACCGGTCTACGATCCCACGCAGCCATATGACGGAATCGAGCGTGGCCTGCTCGGCTATTTCATCAATTCGAGCATCGAGAACCAGTACGAGTTCGTGCTCGGGCACTGGGTCAATGACAGCGAGTTTGCGGGATCGGTGAGGCTGAATCCGAAGGCAAGGGACCCGATGATCGGAACGCAGGACCCGGCGGAGAGCATCTTTGTTATTCCACAGGCCGACGGCCGGCCTCCGATCAAACTCGCGGGGTTTTCCAGTTTTGTTGCGACACGCGCCGCTGCGTACTGCTTTCTGCCAAGTGTCACCGCGATCAAGTTCATCGCCAACCTGGGAAGCGGCGTGGCGCATCCAGCTTCAGGAAATTGACATGGTTTTGACCCGATGGTTTGGCGTGACCGTAAGCGATGCCGACAGGTGTCCGGCCAACGAAAAATCGGACATCGAAGCGATCGCCGAGAAATCTCTCCTGATGCAGTCCAACGCCGCGGCACAACAGCACCGGTCGCTCTGTCGCGGGACGCATGCGAGCGGCATCTGTGTCCGTGGCCAATTCGAAATACCCGACCTCTCCGTCGGTCGCGCGCCTGAACTGGCAGCGCGACTCGCGAAGGGGATTTTCGCGAAACCTGGCGTGTATCCCGCGGTCGCGCGGTTCGCTAACGCCGACTCAAACATCAATTCCGACTTCAAGCCGGATGTCAGGTCATTGTCGTTCTCGGTCGATCTCATTCAAGGCGGCACGGCTGACACGGGCGCTTCGCGTCAGGACTTCTCGATGCAAAACGCGACGACGCTGCCGATCAATGACTCTCCCGCTTTTCTGGCAACCATCAAGGTGCTGACCGCGTCGAACCCGGTCGCCGGTTTGTGGTCGCTACCCTTCAAAGACAAGTTGAGAGTGGTGCGAACCCTCGCCCTGGCGCAACTGCAGGCCCAGCAGAAAATAAGGCCTTACCAGCAGCTGCGCTATTGGAGCACCGTTCCGTTTCGTCACGGACCGAATGATGTTGTGAAGTTTTCGGCCATACCATCTCCGGACAATCCGGCGCGTCCCCTGCAGAAGAGCAATCCGAAGGGCCTGCAGGACGAACTTGCTCGACATGTCAGGGAAGACGGTCAGTTGAGCCGGTTCGACTTTGCCGTTCAGTTTCTCGACGTCGGCAAAATGACATATTGGGGCAAGACGAGGGACCCCAGTTTCTGGACTGAGAACGCAAGCATCGAATGGAAAGAAGCCGAGGCGCCGTTCCACAAGATTGCGAGGCTGACCTTGCTTAGCAACTCGCAGTTGTCACCGGAAGCAAGCGAGGCGATATATTTTGACGTGACTGGTAACTCTGCACCCGAAAGCAGGCCGGTCGGCAGCATCAATCGCGCCCGCTGTCCTGCAGAATTCGCCAGCAGGAAAGCCCGAGCGCAGGCCCATTGGCTACGGCTCTAACTCGATCAACTTCGTTATATCACGTAGCTAATCGGTAGTTTCTCAATCGAACCAATGGGATACGAAATGAGCGAACAGAATGTGAGGGCTTTGCAAATCTCGACTGCGGTAATTGAAATAAGCACTGGCTTCGCGTTGCTTATTTTTCCCTCAGTTACGGCGGAACTTCTGCTCGGGCAGAAGCTGGAATCTCTCGTCGATTTGAGCATGGCACGCTTCAGCGGAGCTGGTTTATTGACGCTTGGGATCGTTTGCTGGATGGTGCCCGGCCAGCTGCATAGCCCCATCTCGCGCGGATTGGTTGTTGCAATGTTGTTTTACTATATTGCAGTGGCCGGTGCGCTCGCGTTCGCCAGTCTCCATCTTGGATTGCACGGCTCGGCGCTATGGCCGATCATAGTCCTCCATGCGGCCATGAGCGCCTGGTGCGCCATAACGATGAAGCAGAGGCCGCCAGCTTCCACCGTTTAACAACACGCTTGCAGCGAGTTGAACGAACATTCGCTCCGGCCGGACTATCTTCGCCCTGGATGCAAAACGGATATTCGGAGATGGCAGTCCGTGCAGGGGCTGCCAGTCCAAATCCAAAGCGCGCAAACGACGTTAAAAGCTAACGCGTGAAACATTTCGTTCGCCCTTCAGTCCGTTTCGCTTCCATCAGCAATTAGTAAGCGAAACGTCACGTGTAATCGTGCGCTCCGCTTGCCGACGAGGGCCGTTGCCTCGAACTCGGCACCTTCATTGTTATATGTTCCGGTAAATCCCATGGTGACGATCTTACGTGCAAACAGTTTCGTAATCACCTCAGGCACGTGCTCTCGCGTCGTCACTTGACCTTTCCATTTGCCGCCGGAGCAAGTGTATTTTCCGGTGTGGTAATAGATCGAGCCGCCACCCCGCATGGTGCCGTCCTGCAGCACAGATACGCCCGATGCGCCGCCTTCCTCCCCATCCAGCAATCTGGACGTGACAGCGTAAAGCCCGTTTTTGATCATCCCGGCTACCGCGCCCGACTGATCTTTTCCCCGTCGGAGGGGGTCCTGGTACTCCAGGCCACAGGTAGATTGTTCAGCACGATCGAAAGAAGCGCAAGGTAAATTCCGGCTCGCTGCGTCACACTCTGGGTGGGTGGCACGCGTCAAAGCGTGCCGCGTGGCGCCGATCGTCACTCGCGGTAAGGCCGAGTGATGTGCGCATATTCTTCACCTGCCGTGAGATTAGCCGGCAAAATTATAGTGTTCCTCCGTGACTTGCGTGCAACGGTGATTCAGAAATGCGTTGGCGAGGTGCGGATGTGGGCGCGCAGGGCAGGTCACAGGTTATTGCCTTTCGACAAGCCCGAGCTTCTTGATCCGCGACTCCAGGGTTGTCGGCTTGACGCCGAGCTGCTCGGCGGCCGCATTCGCCCCCCGGATGCGCCAGCCGCAACGCTCAAGCACACGCAAGATATGGTGGCGTTCAGCTTCCTCGAGCGTTCCTGACGTGCTCGCGGCTTGCGGCCGCAGCGCCGGATTGCCGAGCTTGATCTGCAGCGTCGACCCGCGGGTAAGGATCATCGCGCGCTCGATCACGTTACGAAGCTCGCGGACATTGCCGGGCCATGGATAGGCCAGCAGGGCGGCCATCGAATCCTCGGCGATGGCATCGATCGCCTTGCCCATCGAGTTGCTGAATTCCTTGACGAAGGTCCATGACAGAAGGGGAATGTCCTCACGACGCTCGCGCAAGGGCGGTACTTCGACCGGGAATACATCAAGCCGGTAGAACAGATCTTCGCGAAATCTGCCTTCCTTGACGGCCTGTGCGAGCGGACGGTTGGTCGCAGCAATCACCCGCGCATCGACCTTGATCGTTCGCGAACCGCCCAATCTTTCAAATTCACCTTCCTGAAGCACGCGCAACAGCTTCGGCTGTAATTCAAGCGGCAGTTCGCCGATTTCGTCAAGGAAGATCGTCGAGCAGTCGGCGATCTCAAAGCGGCCGGCCTGCCGCGCCAGTGCGCCGGTGAAGGCCCCTTTCTCGCGACCGAACAGTTCGGATTCAATCAAGGCGGCAGGAAGTGCGGCGCAATTCACCTTGATCATCGGACGATCTTTTCGAGCGCTCGCATCATGGATGGCCTGCGCCAGCACCTCCTTGCCAGTTCCGGTCTCACCTAGCAGCAGGACTGTAGAATCGGTTCGCGCGACCTGTGCGATTTCATCCAGCACACTCAGAAAGCGCGGTGACTTGCCTACGATTCCCTGCGGCGGTCTGATTTGTGCGGCGTCCTTCAGATAGGCATTCTCTCGCTCAAGCCGGTCCTTCAGAATCTTTATCTCCGCCATCGCCTTGAGAAGCTTTTCGTGCTCGCGCTTTCGCGCGACGGCATGGGCGAATACCTCACCCACGAGCGTCAGCCTTGCGATCAAATCGTCCGGCCAGGGGCGGGTATCGCGAAAAGCCGCGAAAGCAACGGCGCCGATGATGCGCCCGCTGACGCGAAACGGGATGCTCAAATGAGAATGCATGCCCGTCCGTCTGAAATATTCCGCCTCGCCAACCGCTTCGGGTGGAAGATCATTGACAGGGTTTTGTACCGCGAGCAATTCGCCGGCGCGAAGTCTGGCAACGAACCAGTCAAGTTGGGCAGGAAGGGGACCTAACGGGGTCGCATCGACCCCCTCGACAGCGGTTGAGGACAGAACGACAAGCGAGCCGTCGTCCCGGAATTCAGCAAAAGTGCAGCGATCGAACCCAAGGAATTTCAGAAGTATCGCCTGTACAACCCGAATTTCGACTTCGACGAGTTCGGCGGGAATGTTGGCAAATCGCGCCGACAGGTCGGAGAGCATTCGTTCGAATGCCAGCAGTTCTTCAATCGACGCATCACTTCTTGACGCGTTCTCTGCCTTCGCGGATCTGTTGAAGGGTATTACGTCTGGCATGGCGTCGCTTCTCCTAGCGCGGTCCCGGAAAATCCGGTCTGACCTGACGGCATTGATTAGCGAGCGGCCTTAGACCTTCCGGAGGCTGCCAACCGGAATTGAGTGGAAAGTGTATAATGTCGGGTATCCGACGCAAGGGGCCAATTCGTGCGCAATCGCTTAAAGGCTTCTGGATTCCATCGGCCACGGGTGATCAAATAAATGAAATGGTACGAAAACCATCAGATGTAGGGCTAATCAGCTGAAGGCTCTCACATTTCTGTGACTAAGGCGCAACCAAGCTTTGCCGTATTAATGCCTGCGCTCGATTTTCAAATCTTCCGCAACTCTGCTACGTCTTTCCATGGCTTCCTCGGCTTGTTGAGAAGCCGATCCATGTCGTTCGTCTTGGCGGGGTCAGCATGGGTCCGCACGACCGAGATCGCGAGAGCTGCGATCATTGATATTGCCTTAGTCATTTCTTGTCCAAGTTGCGGGCAGACGAAACGGTCCGCGAAACGGTCCGCGGGAAAAATGCACGATTCAAGAAGTGTCTGATGTCATTGGTGGGCCTGCCTGGACTCGAACCAGGAACCAGATCGTTATGAGCGGTCTTACAGGGGAAGGTCAGCTTTCATCATTCGGGAAGTCCCCAGTTGCGCTTGGCGTCGTTGCGTCGATTGTTGATGTGCTCGTTCTTGATCTCGATCGTGCTGCCATCGGAGCCTGTCAGGTAACCCATCCAGCGCGTGGTCTTGCCGCTGTTGGAAAGCTGCGGCGCCCAGTGATCCCCCGCTACACCTTCAATGTCGCAGCGGGTTTGAATTTCGTCAGCGATAACTTTCGAGACGTCCTCCAACCAGTGCTCCAACGTGTTGAATGCCACGACGCGGACTGGGTCGTTGAATTGCCCTGACATAAGATCGGCGATGATCGTTTCTAGCAGGCTGCT
>WNFP01010087.1_pt1 | contig 11028 bp, 9 predicted proteins | sample 5400201 | NCBI WGS metagenome assembly WNFP01 (sample SAMN13153355, study PRJNA577476) | soil metagenome | isolation source: 115 cm saprolite under Madrone tree | place: USA:California | collected 2016-06-14
TCGGCCTGACTCTCGCCTATTTCATGTGCTTCGGAATCGGCAAAGCCTTTCCTTCGTTTCCAATTCAGTTTTCCTTCGGGCTAGTCGTTGCCAGCATGATAGTCTCGGTGCTGACGGGTTTGATTTCAGGTTTCGCGCCGGCTTGGTCGGCATCGCGTCTCGATCCCGTCACCGCGCTTCGTTACGAATAGAAGATCGACATGCAATTTAGTGAAACCATCACGATGGCGCTGAGTTCATTGGGCGTGAACAAACTGCGCTCCGGCCTGACCATGTTTGGAATCACGATCGGCGTTTTCTCAGTCATTTCGGTCATGACCGCGATCGGTGCGTTGCAATATTCGATCGAGAACGGTCTCAGTTTTCTCGGCTCGAACATTTTTCAGTTCGCAAAGTATCCGGCCAATGTGAGTGCCGGCGGCAACGTGAAGAAAAAATATCAGAACCGCCGCAACATCACTTATCAGCAGGCGCTCCATTACCAGAAACTAATGGAAGCAAATGCGCGGGAAATCTGCCTGAAATGTTTCGGCTACGAAGTAAAAGGCCAGGCGGTTTATAACGGAGTAAAGACGACGCCGAATCTCCTCATTGTCGGCGCAAACCGAGGTTTTTTGACGGCCAACGCTTATACGCTCGGTTACGGAAGAAATATAAACGACGAAGATGTCGATCTTGCCCGCAACGTCATCGTCGTGGGGAAAATGGTCGAGAAGCGTTTGTTTCCACACGAAACGCCAATCGGCAAAATGGTGCGGGTGACCGGTCACACTTACACAATCATCGGAGTCCTGGCCGAGAAAGGAACGGCGTTCGGCCAAAGTCAGGACAATCTTTGCATCATGCCAATCACCCGCTTCTTCGAAGATTTCGGCTCAGCAAAACGAACAGTAAACATCGCGACCCAGGCGTTTTCAACCGAGACATATAATGGAACCTTCGATAAAGCGGTTGGCGCGATGCGGATCGCGCGGGGTTTACGCGCAGACCAGGAAAACGATTTTGAAATTTATTCCAACGATTCGCTCAAGAGCGCGTTCGTTTCGGTCGCAGGAATCGTCCGGATCGGGGCGTTCGTGATTAGTTTTATCGCGCTGGTCGCGGCGGGCATCGGGATTATGAACATTATGCTTGTGAGCGTGACCGAGCGGACAAAAGAAATCGGCGTGCGTAAATCGATCGGCGCGCGCAGCCGCGACATTCTGCGGCAATTCCTGACCGAAGCGGTGTTTATCTCCGAAGCAGGCGGAATTCTCGGGATCGTTCTTGGCGTTATCGGTGGCGATTTGCTAGCCGCCTGGTTGAAGGTTGATCTGATTTTTCCCTATGGCTGGGCGATCGCCGGTCTGGTGGTCTGTTCGGCGATCGGGATCGGGTTCGGCCTTTATCCGGCGTATCGCGCGGCCAGCCTCGATCCGATCGAAGCGCTGCGCTACGAATAGATCGACATTCGACCGCAGGTGTCGGTCCGAGGGCACGCAATCTGCGCCTGCTTCCCTTTGACCAGCTCTTTAGCTTTGTCGTACTCTAGAAATTTCGAAGTCTTGCCCAAGTGCCTACTCGTCGTAAATCTGCAAGCGCGGATATGCCGCAAAGTAACATTCTTCTTCTCGAAGAGTACGACGCGCTTGCTGTGGCGATCAGCTTGGCGCTAAAAAAATTCGCGCCGCACCATGCCGCCGCAGTCGCCCGTTCTCTCGCCGAAGCCGAGGAGTTGGCTTCCAATCTCGATCCCGAGCTTTTCATTCTCGATGTCGATCCACCATGGGCGAGCCTGACGAATTTCCTCGAAAAAATTCGCGCCGCGCACCCGAACGCGCGCGCACTCGTGATCGGCGGCGCGATTCCTTCCGAGATTGCCGCGGAACGCAGATCGTCTGGCGCGCTCCAATTCGTCGAAAAGCCGTTTGATCTGGCGGCGTTCGGCGCAGCGGTCCAGGCTTTGCTGGGACCGTGGCTGGAACAGGAAGGTCGCGGGACACTCGGCGCTCTCAACGCGATTGATGTCCTCCTCGCGCATTGCGCCGCCAATTCCCGCGTCAATATCGAACTACGTTCCGGGACGAGAACGGGCGAGATCCAAATCGCCGGCGGCCAAGTGTTGCATGCCGCGACTGGTCGGCTCAAAGGCGAAGATGCGCTCCAGGAAATTCTGAATTGGTCCAAACTGCGACTCGGCGAAACAAAATTGTCCGGCTCCACTCGCCGAACGATCACGAATTGGCAAGTGATTGTGGCTGAAACCTTGCGCAAGACCGCGACGGAGATTTCTCAGCCGCGCAGGGTGCGACTGGAAACAACTCCGCCGGTCGCTGGAAAAACAATCGTCGTCGTCGTCGTCACCGAGATGCTCTTAATTTTCGTGGAAGACATTCTCACGACCGCCAATCCGGAGTTGCAGATCACGACTGCGCTCAGTGGAAGCGAAGGTTTGCGGGAGATCGAACGCGTGATTCCCGACCTCGTGCTCCTCGATTACAGCCTGCCCGATTTTAACGGCGACGAACTTTGCGAGCGACTTTTGGAAAACGAGCAGACCGCGCACGTGCCGGTGCTGCTGATGTCCGGTCACGTGCCAGAAATGACGGCTGCTGCGCGCTTTACAAATATCGTCGCAACAATTGAGAAACCGTTCCTTTCCGATGCGTTGATGAGCCTCGTTCACCGAACACTTAAAGCTCCGGCGAAAAAACGAGCAAAAGCGATTGAATCCGCGCCGACGGCCGAGCCATCAGACGAGGAAGTTCGTCTTCGCGCTTACTTCATTTCGGAACGGCGACGAGAATCTGGTCTCCCGGGTGACGCAAGGTCTGATTGGCTGGAAGCGAAGCAGCAACTTCTCTCCGAAACCGGACCTCGCTGACGATTGTCGATCTTGTTGTTGTCGATTTATTCCAGGCCGAGCGCTTTGAAGGTGGCGTCCACGTGCTGGAAGTAGACATCCAATGAGCAAAGGCGGTCGATCTCACGCGCGGAAAGCTTGGCCGTGATCTCCGGTTCGCGTTTTACGTTGTCGGCAAATGTCCCCTCGCTGTTCCAAGTTTTCATCGCCGCGCGTTGCACCGCTTCATAAGCCGTTTTGCGTTGCACCCCGGCGCGGGTCAGCGCGAGCAAGACCGATTGGCTGAAATATAGTCCCTTCGTGACTTCAAGGTTCTGTCGCATTCGCTCGGGATAAACTTGGAGTCGCTCGACCAAATTGCGCAACTCCACCAACATGAAATCGAGCAGAATGCACGAGTCCGGCAAAATAATCCGCTCCGCGCTCGAATGACTGATGTCGCGCTCGTGCCAAAGCGCGACATTTTCCAACGCCACCATTGAGTTGCCGCGAATCACACGCGCCAAACCACTCAAGCGCTCGCTCGTGATCGGGTTGCGTTTGTGCGGCATGGCCGAGCTCCCTTTCTGTCCTTCACTAAAATATTCTTCCACTTCGAGGACTTCAGTTCGTTGAAGATGACGAAATTCCGTTGCCCACCGATCGATGCTGGAAGCGATCACAGCCAGCGTAGTCATAAATTCGGCGTGACGGTCGCGTTGCACGATCTGCGTCGAAAGTGTCGCCGGTTTCAATCCCAGCTTTTCACACACTGCGCGTTCAACTTTTGGATCGACATGTGCGTGCGTGCCGACGGCGCCACTTATTTTCCCGACGCGCATGCGCTCGAGCGTTTGTCCCAGTCGCTCTTCCGCCCGACCGAATTCGTCGAACATGAGCGCCAGCTTTAGTCCAAACGTGATCGGCCCGATCATCGGCGTCATTTTGTAACGGCGCGCTTGCGCGGCAATGACGCTGCGCAATTGCTTCAAATCATCTGCCAGGATTTTAGTCGATTCCGTGAGTTGAACGGACAACGTCGTGTCGAGAATGTCCGACGACGTTAATCCTTGATGAATCCAACGCGCCGCCGGACCAACTGATGTCGCAACATTTTCGAGGAAGGCGATGACATCGTGATTGGTGCGCTTCTCGATCTCGAGAATTTCCGGAATGGAAAAGCGCGCCCGCTTTCGGATTTCAGTCGCGTCCTTTTCCGGAATCTGGCCGAGCTCGGCCATCGCCTCGCAGGCGACCAGTTCAATCTCGAGCCAGATCTGGAATTTGCGCTCGTCTGCCCAGATGTCGCGCATTTGCGGCCGCGAATAACGATCGATCACGCCGCAAGATAGAATGGCGCGCCAAACACGAAAGTGTTTTGTGGCGCAAAAGAAAATCGCTCCGGCAGACAAACCACCGGAGCGACTTTCGAAAGTCGAATTACCTTAGCAAACCTTGGCGCGCAGGAACTTGCCGTCGCTCTGAACACGCACTTTTCCGCTGGCCAACAGATCAGCCACGGTCGCGACCGTTTCCTTCGTGTTCGTGGCGCAGGAACTGACAGCAAGGACGAGATCGCCAAGAGAAAGTTTCGGACGCGGTTTTAAGATCTGGCTGTTTTTCTTCATTGCTTTGTATCCCTTTGACAGCAGCTTCAATGCCTTTGTTCAATCAAAGTTCGCCCGTCGCGGCGCGGATGGTTCGATTAATTTTGCTTGTCGAAACGTTAGTTAGATTTCCGTTTGGAAAGCCAAACTGACACGATGTAAAGAGCTGCAAATGCAACAACTACCAGAAGCAGCCACTTCGATTGGCCGCGCACGAATTGGATCAGCGCGTCCGGATCCTTAAGTAAATCGGGCGCAACATGCTGAGCGCGAACCCCAAGATAAGCGAGAATTGAACAGGAGATCGCTGACCCGATGATCGTCCAAATGCTGAAAATCGCAAAATTCATCCGCACAATGCCGGCTGGGATGGAAATCAGATGCCGCACTCCGGGCAAAAGTCGCGCAAAAAAAACGCCCCCGGCTTCGTAACGGGCCAGCCAATGCTCCGCTTCCTCCAATTTCTTCGGCGGAAAGAGAATGAATCGGCCGAACCGCACGACTAACGGACGGCCGAGCCAAAGTGAGAGCCAGTACATCAACGCCGCGCCAAGATATGCACCGAGCGTGCTCGCGAGGATTACACCCGCCAGACTCAACCGGCCTTGCGCGGCCAGAAAAGCAGCAGGCGGCACCACCACTTCAGCCGGCAACGGTAACGGCGTGCTCCCCATCGCCATCAACACGATAATTCCGAGATAACCCCCGGTCAGGACCCATTGCGACCAAAATTGAAGCAAATGATGCATGCGAAGAATTTCGGATTTCCGATTTCCGGTTTCGGATTTAGCCTGAGCGGAAATTCGAGCGTGTGTAGTTCAATCTGAAATCGGCAATCTGCAATCTTAAATTATCATGTCGATCTACCGGCGCGTCTTTCGTTATTACCGCCCATTCCTTCCACAGACGACTGCGGGCTTGCTGCTCTCCCTAATCGGCATCGGTCTAAATCTACTCAAACCGTGGCCATTCAAAATTATCGTTGATGATTTTCTACGGCCGAATCCAACGCCGCCCGGCGATTGGCACACTTGGATTCCCCTACTCTGCCTTGCGCTTGTCGTAATCCAATTTCTCTGGGGCCTCGTTAATTGGATTACGAACTACATTTTTGTGAAGATTGGACTGCAGGCGCTGCTCAAACTCCGCACCGATCTTTATGCGTATTTGCAATCGCTCTCGCTCAAATATCACGATGTCCGCCGTTCGAGCGATTCCAGTTTTCGCGTCGCCTACGATTCACAATCGATCCAGACGATTTATAACAAAGGCTTCACCGGCATCTTCGGATCGGTCATCACCTTGATCGGCACATTCGCGATCATGGTTCGGCTCGATTGGCAACTCACATTGCTTTCGTTAGGCATCGTGCCGCTCATCATCGTGGCGATTTATTTTTTCGCGCACCGCATTCGCCGCGAATCGACATTCATTCAAGAACAGGAAAGCGCCGTACTGGCGCAGGCGCAGGAAGGGCTCAGCTCCATACGCATGGTACACGCGTTTGGTCGCGAACAATTCGAAGTGATGCAATTTCATCAGCAAGCCCGGCAAAGTTTGCAGGCGAACCTGCGCCTCACGCTCACAAACGTGAACAGCGCGCTGGTAATCAGCACGCTGATGGTTTTCGGGACGGCGGCGATGTATTACGTCGGAACGCTGCACGTTCTCGCCGGCACGCTGACGCTCGGAACACTGCTCGTTTTCAGCGCTTACTTGCTGATGCTTTATCAACCGCTGGAATCGATCACTTATACCGCGTGGGCGATGGAAGGCGCAACCGCCGGCGCGAAACGTTGCTTCGAAGTGCTCGATAGAGAAGACGACGTGGTCGATTCGCCGAATGCAGTCGCAATCGAATCTGCCAAAGGCGCTATCGGATTTCACAACGTATCGTTCGGCTACGCGCAAGATCGACAAGTGCTGCACGCTGTCGACCTTCGAATCGAACCGAATCAAATGATCGCTATAGTCGGAGGCACTGGCGCCGGCAAAAGTACGCTGTTGAGTTTGGTCCCGCGCTTTTACGATCCGACGTCCGGCTCAGTCACGCTCGACGGCCGCGATGTTCGGGAGGTCAAAAAGAAATCTTTACGCGCGCAAATCGGCATCGTTCTTCAGGACACACTGCTCTTTTCGACGACGATTCGGGAAAACATTGCTTACGGCCGACCCGAGGCAACGGACGACGAAATCATTGACGCCGCCAAACGGGCGCAGGCCGACGAGTTCATCCAGCAACTGCCAAACGGTTACGGCAGCACTGTGGGCGAGCGCGGTGGACAATTGAGTGTTGGCCAGCGCCAACGCATCGGCATCGCGCGCGCATTTTTGAAAAACGCGCCGGTACTGCTTCTCGACGAACCGACTTCGGCACTCGATCCCGCGACTGAAGCGGCGATCATGGAAACGATCAAAGAGTTGATGCGCGGCCGGACGACTTTGATCGCCACGCATCGGCTCGCCACCATTCACGACGTCGATCGGATCGTCGTGATCGAACGCGGGCGCATTGTTGAACAAGGCCGCGGAACGGAATTGCTCGCGCTCGGCGGCGTTTACGCGAAACTGTTCGCCTCCGGAAAATTTCCAACGTGAGCAACGTCAAACAAGATCGACATGTGGAGGAAGATTGGTGGCCGCACCCGATCCCGCCAAACGTCGAATTCGGCGAAGGCTTCTACTGCGAGAGCGCGCAGATCTTTCGCAAACTCATCAGCACGAAGCCGCACGCGGTTGTTATCGGCAAACATGTTTCCTGTTATGCCGGCTGCTCGTTCGCGATTGGCGAAGAAGGCCGCTGCACCATCGGCGATTTCACTTTGCTCAATGGCGCGCTCATCATGGCCGAGGAGAAGATCGACATCGGCTCAGATTGCCTCATCTCCTGGAATGTCGGGATCGCCGATTCCGATTTTCATCCGCTCGAACCGGCGCAGCGAATTATCGATGCACAGGCGCTCGCGCCTTATTTCAAGGGTCGACCGCCGCGTCCGAGATTGAAAACCGCCCCGGTAAAAATCGGCACGAACGTTTGGATCGGAATGAACGCGGTGATTCTGAAAGGCGTAACCATTGGCGACAACTCCGTAGTTGCAGCTGGCGCGGTCGTGACGAAGTCGATCGCGCCAAATACGATAGTGGCCGGAAACCCCGCCGTCGTTGTTAAGACATTTTGAAACGCAAGCGCATCGTCGTGATGGGCTTCATGGGGTCGATGCCGATTGCCGGCGTGATCTGGCAGCACGTTCATTATGTCGTCGGACTGCAACGACTCGGGCATGACGTTTACTACATCGAAGATTCGGCGCGGCTTCCCTACAACCCGGAGACGTTTGAGGTAAACAACGAGTTCGATTACGCGGCGAAAGTTCTCAATCGCTTGGCAGGCGAATTCGACTTCAAGAATCGCTGGGCGTTCTGTGCGCGTTATTTAAGAAAGAATCCCACGGCCGGGCTGCCGTTTAAAAAAATCCGTCAACTTTATCGCGACGCTGACGCCATCCTCAATATTTGCGGCACGCAGGAGTTCAACGACGATCTGCTCAAGAGCGATCGAATCATTTATGTCGAGAGCGATCCAGGCGTCGAACAAATCAAGATCGATAAAGGCGTAAGATCGACAATCGACTACTTGAGCCGGCATCACGCGCTTTTCACATTCGGCGAAAATGTCGGCACGAAAAAATTTCCGGTCCCTCCGCACGGATTGAAATGGCACGCGACCCGGCAACCGGTTGTGACCGATCTTTGGAAGACTAACCAAGCACCCAAACCGGCGGCTGTTCTCACTTCCATCGCGAATTGGTCCACCAGTGGATTGAAAGACATCACCTGGCGCGGCCGGAAATATCTCTGGAGCAAATCGCGCGAATTTTTGCGCTTCGTGGCCGCGCCGAGAAGATCCGGCGAAACTTTCGAACTAGCGACAAACATTCAGGACCGAAAGACGCGAGAGAAATTTGAGAGCAACGGTTGGCGTTTCACTTCGCCGCGGCAAATGAGCGTCGATTATTGGCTCTACCGCGATTACATCCAGCAATCGAAAGGCGAGTTCACCGTGGCGAAGGACCAGTACGTCCAGTTGAACACAGGCTGGTTCAGTGATCGGAGCGCGTGCTATCTCGCCGCCGGACGCCCCGTGATCATGCAGGAAACCGGGTTCACAGAAAATTATGGCGCCGATGCCGGCCTGCTGGCGTTCCGCTCGTTAGGCGAAATCGCCGAGGCGGTAAAAATGATCAAGGCTGACTATTCGAAACACTCAGGTGCGGCCCGACAAATCGCACGCGAAATTTTCGAGGCCGAGAAAGTTGTGAAATCGTTGCTCGACCGCGCCGGAATTTGAGCGGTTGCTTTTCAATTAGTTCGTTTCATCTTCCAGACTTTCCAGGATGAAGGGCGTTCCCATTTTTATTTCTGTTATCGTGCTCGCTGCATCGACGTTGTTCGGTCAGCAGAACGCTCCCGAGCCGCCCGCATCGCCGGGACAGCCACGACCGCCCGGAGTCGGGACAAAACCCGGGACGCCCGCGCAAAACGTGGTGGCCGTTCCGATACCAGTCCCGCCACCGCAACCGAATGGCCCAATTCAAAAAAGCTTGGTGCGCATCACCGCGACCGAAGTTGCGCCTGATTATCGAGCGCCGTGGAACGCAGGAATGCTCGGCCGCGGCATCGGCGCCGGTTTCGTCATTGAAGGCAATCGCATCATGACGAATGCCCACGTGGTCAGCAACAGTCGCTATCTCACGGTCGAACGCGACGACGACCCAAACAAATATCCGGCCAAAGTTCTGTTCGTCGCGCACGATTGCGACCTGGCGCTGATCACCGTCGATTCGCCGAACTTCTACAAGAACATGGTGCCGCTGAAGTTTGGCGGTATTCCCGAGCTCGAATCAACGGTTTCGGCTTACGGTTATCCAATTGGCGGTGAGCGAATGTCGGTAACTACCGGTATTGTTTCGCGGATCGATTTCCAGCTTTACACCCACTCGTCGATCGATCAGCACCTCGCGATTCAAATCAGTGCGCAAATTAATCCGGGCAACAGCGGTGGCCCGGTGATGCAAAAGACGAAAGTGGTCGGGGTCGCGTTTCAAGGTTACAGCGGCGACGTCGCGCAGGGTGTCGCTTACATGGTGCCTACTCCGGTAATCAATCGTTTTCTCAAGGACGTGAGCGACGGCCGTTACGACGGGTATGTCGATCTCGGAATCACTTACGGAAAATTACAAAATCCGGCCCAGCGAAAATTTCTTGGATTGAAAGACGACGGCCGCGGCGTGCTGGTCGAGACGGTAGTGGCAGCAGGGCCGTGCGCAAAAATTTTGCGGCCGGGCGACGTTTTGCTTGCAATCGATAATCATCCGATCGCGAGCGACGGAAACGTGGAACTGGAAGGCGAACGGGTGGAGATGCCCGAGGTGGTGGAGCGAAAGTTCAAGCACGACAGCGTGAAGTTCGACATCTGGCGCGATAAGCAATCGACCAGCGGGAGCGTGCAGCTCGACACGGTGCCGCCGTATTTAATGCAAAGTCATAAGTACGATGTCCGACCGCGATATGTTGTTTACGGCGGGTTGCTTTTTCAACCGCTGACGCTTGATTTGCTCGAAGCGTATCAGCCGACCGATCTCCGGCTCCGGCATTTCTTCGATTTCTATGTGATCGACCAACTTTATCTCGAGCACCCGGATGTGATCGTGCTGACGAACATTTTGCCGGACCCGATCAACACCTATCTCGCGCCTTACCGCGGCGGGATCGTCGATCAAATCAACGGCAAGAAAATTCATACTTTGGAGGAACTGACCAAAGTGCTGGCCGAACCGGCCGAGCGATTCGTGATCGACATGATTGGCGACGGCCCGCCGCTGGTGCTCGATCCCAAACAAGTCGAAGCCGCGCGCGAACGAATCAGGATGCGTTACAACGTCGTCCGGGAACAAAATCTCCAGGAGCAGCCAACCGCAAAAACGCCTGATCTCCAGACAAAGACTTAGAAATGCGAACATTATTCATCAGTCTTGCTTTGGTTTTCTTTGTCGCCACTGGCGCGACAGCGAAAAAGGAGTCGGCTTCGCCGCCACCGAACAAGGACCTTAAGCAAAAGCTGCTCTCGCTGGTGCGCGTGAACGTGACCGGTCAGCCTTATGATTATTTTCGACCGTGGCAAAAGAAAGCGCCGCTGTCGAAACGCGCGCTCGGCGCAGTTTTATCAAAAGGACGCGTGCTCGTGACCGCGGACCTGGTTACGAACCAGAATTATGTCGAACTTGAGCGCGCAGAATCGGGCGAGAAAACGGCGGCCAACGTCGAGGTGATTGATTACGAAGCGAACCTCGCGTTACTCGAACCCAGTGAGAAAAATTTCCTCGATGGAATTGCGCCGCTCGAGATCGCCGGCGATACCGTCGTCGGCGATCGTTTGGCGGCGTGGCAATTAGAACAAACCGGCGCGCTCGTCGCAACTGAAGGTTTGGTCACCACGATCCAGGTGACACACTACCCGGTCGATGTTGGGCAGTTTCTCACTTACCGCATCAGCATACCGATGCAGTATCGCGAAAACAGTTACACCATTCCGCTGGTCAA
>WNFP01011224.1_pt1 | contig 11024 bp, 13 predicted proteins | sample 5400201 | NCBI WGS metagenome assembly WNFP01 (sample SAMN13153355, study PRJNA577476) | soil metagenome | isolation source: 115 cm saprolite under Madrone tree | place: USA:California | collected 2016-06-14
GTTTGAAAATTCCGTTTTGATTCGACAACCGAAACACCGTACGGCGGATCGACGCAAATAAGATTTATTTTCTCTTTGCCAATCAGCCGCTTCAGAAGCTCTTTGTCGCGGCAGTCACCGAAAGCGAGGCGGTGTTCTCCGAGCTGCCAAATCGTTCCCGGCTTAGCTGATCCTTTTGGGTTTTTCTCCGGTGAGTTTTTCATATCTGTTTAATGCAAGCTGAACAAACAGCGGCTCCCGCTCGACCATATATGCGGAGCGTTTCAATTGATGACAAGCGACCATAAGGCTCGCGGATCCGGAGAAGAGATCAAGCACGATATCTTGCGGTTTCGAACAACGGCGTAATGGCCGTTCGTGGAGGGTCGGCGGCTTTTCCGTCGGATGTTCGTATTGCGATCCGCCGATCCGCTTCACAAGCCAGATATCGAGGAGATCGTAAATGTCGTCAATCGTGCGGTTGCCGCTCCCAACGTCGCGATTCAGGATTTCGGAGAAGTTGAACGAACGATCCGAGAGATACGGTTTCCCAATGACCCCGTAAAGAACCGGCTCATACTGCCGGTTGAATGCCACGTTTGGTGTCGGCGTCGAATTATTTTTTACCCACAAACAAGTTCTGCGGTAGGTGATGCCGAGTTCGCGGTAAAGCTTTTGCAGAAGCCACGTATAGCGGGGATCGTGATAGAAGAAAACATGGGCATTCTTGTCACAGGCGGCGAGGCCGTTCTCGATTGCTTTGCGGAGGAAGGACTCATAGTCTGCATCTGATTTCGCATCATCAACGGTGCCCCCGTAGTTGCTCTTGCCGCCAATACCTTTGTCGTAGGAAAGGCCGATATTATAGGGAGGATCCGAAAGGATGACGCTGACTTTTCTGCCGTCCATAAGCTTTTTGACCAATACGGGGTCGCCGCTATCCCCGCAGAGAATTTTGTGCGGTCCGAGCTGGTAGAGATCGCCCGGCTTCACGTCAGTCTTCTTGATCTTTTTTAATTCTTTTTCTATTTCGAATTCATCGTCTTCAACCATTATGTCATCGAACATTATGGCGAGGTCGGCATCGTCGAAGCCGCTCGCAAGGACAGTATCGATATCAAAGTTCTCGGCCAATTTTTCCCAGTCAAAATCTCCATGTACGCGGTTGCTCGTAAGGAGGTATTGGTCGTACTCGCGCTTCGTGAGTTTGCGGTTCGGGACGCGAACGGGGACTTTCTCCTTCTCGCGCCCGAGCATCTTTAGGGCTGCGAGTCGTTGATGTCCTGCAATCACGCGATTGTCGGTATCGATAACGGGCGGCTCAACGACACCGTATTTGGTGAGGCTCTTTTGGAGATCATCGACCTGCTTAGGGCTCATCGTCCGGGGATTTTTCGGATTTGGCACCAACTCCGCGACCGTCCGCGTTTCCGTGTGCCACGAAAGTTTTTCCATGAGGATAAAAAATAATTAGGTTATGACTCGACAAGTCATAACCTAATTAGACACCCGTTGCTTTTTGGTCTTGGGATTTGACGATATGCTATTTCCCAAACCTCTTACCCCTGTGGTCCTTCAATTCACGCGAACCTTCATTGATCTGGCTTACCGTAGTCTTCTTACCGAATTCATCGTCGACATTTTCGGCAATGTCTTTTGCGGTCAAGGTGTGTGGCTTTCGGGTCACCTCATCAACTACGATTTTATTCCGCCTCATTTTTTCTATTGCTATCTTTTTATCGATATCCTTGATTGGTTTCGGGTTGTCCGGTAGCTGGCCCCCAAGAGAAGTGCTCATCAAAAGTTTTAGGATCTTCAGATCGTAATTGGTCGGCTTCGTATAGAATTCCGGCGTCGCTGGTTTTGGCGGACTAGCTGGGAATTCTTCCGCATAGGGAGATGCCAACGAGAAGGAGAGGACGGGAGCGGAAACGACTCCGGATATAATGTACGCGCGGACGCTGTTTTTATAATTAGCCGGGGCCTTAAATTCTTTCACGATTCGATCGCCGGTTTTGGTCAAATAATTTTCGGGGAGCTGCTCGCAGAGAAGATCGAGCCGCTTCTGGGCCATAGAGTCGGTAATCTCTCCTTTTCTCAGCCGATCTTTTATTACCCCGGCCTGCGTCTCTGCCATCTCGTTTGACCGCCGATACATCTCGCCGTACCACGCTTGAATTTTTTCATTTGAACCTTCTCCCTGCCCGAATCCTTCGCGGGGTAGTCCCAAGAATTTTCGCGCATCGACGACTATGCGTTCAACGTCCGGATGGGAAAGCAGAAGCTTCATATTGTCGAGATGCCTTCTGCGAGAGAGAGGAATGGAACGCACATTTTTTATTGCTTTCGCCTTGCTCATAAATGCATTTTAGCATAGGTTGACACTTGTATACAAACGAGTATACTTATCCTTATGACCAGCATAACAAAAAACGACCTTCGCGGCTACGCCTTTCTTCGGGGGGAAATACTGAGGACGGGCATCACGCCCTCGTTACGGGAGATAGCCAAGGTAGTCAACTATGCGTCCCCTCGATCCGTTCAGCTGATGCTGGAGCGCCTGAAAAAACGCGGTTTGATTTCATATTCTGGGGGCGTTATCAAGCTTACTCCCAGCAAAACTTCCCATGCGGCAGACCAAACGATAGAGGTGCCGCTTGTAGGATCGGTGGCATGCGGCCTGCCCTCGCTCGCCGAGCAGGAATCCGAAGCCGTGATTGACGTTTCCACTCGTTTTGCGAAACCGGGCCATTCCTATTTCCTTTTGCGTGCGATCGGCACTTCCATGAATAAATCCGGAATAAACGACGGGGATCTGGTTCTTGTTCGGCAACAACCGGCAGCTGACGACGGAGAAAAAGTGGTTGCTTTGATCAATGACGATGCGACAATAAAACACCTTTACCACGATCGCAAAACCGGAGCGATTATCCTGAAACCGAACTCCACCAGCAAAAAGCACAAGCCAATCGTTTTAACTGAAGACTTTGTCATTCAAGGAGTCGTAGTCGGGACACTTCCAAAAAATCTTTATTAAAAACATGCATCTTGGAAAACACGAAAAAACAAATAGCGGCCGATTCCGCCAAGAGCGGAAAGATTCTTCGATGGATAAGCTCAAAAAAGAATATCCGGCTTTGAAAAACCTTCACGGTAATATAAAAACACTCGGTGGCGCGGAGAAGGCGCTCGGCGTGGATTCGCTCTCGCAGGTCATAAAGAAAGCGAGAAAAATGAAATGAGGAACTTAACTTAAAGTCGAATAAGCCAAAAATAAAAAATAATTTTGTTCAACAATGAAGAGGATTTTTATTAGTTTCGCAATGGAGGACAAATGGGCCCGGGATTACTTGGTCGGACAAGCAAAAAATGATGATACTCCGTTTGAATTTGTGGATATGTCCGTCAAGGAATCATGGGATGACAATTGGAAAACACGCTGCCGGGCAAGGATTAAGGGGTGCGACGGTGTCATAGCTATGGTGAGCAAGAATACGGCGAAGGCGTCGGGGCAGCTTTGGGAATTGAAGTGCGCCAAGGAAGAAGAGGTTCGTACTCGGGGGGTGTACACGACCACGGATGATCGACCCGCAAATTTGCCGTCGGAGCTGGACGGTGTACGCGTGGTTACCTGGACGTGGGATAATATAAAAAGTTTCATCGATTCACTTTAAATGAAAGCTGAGGATATCCAAAAGATGCTTTTCGTGTCGGCCAGCGATAAATATGGCGACCGTTATATTGAGCATCTTTTGGAGCAATACAAAATTTATATAGCTTCAGCAGAGAAAATTAGCGATCGCAGGCAAAAAGCCAACGAATTTTTCTTGGGCCTAAACACGGCTCTCGTAGCACTACTCGGATTTGTGGCCACAAAGATGGATCGGGATGATATAGCAGCGATTCTGGTGTTGGCCGCCTTGGCGGGGATAACCATGTGTTACTTGTGGTACCGGATAATCCGATCTTACGACGGTTTGAACAGCGGCAAATTCCGAGTAATCCATGCAATAGAAGTGCGTATGCCCTTGGCTCTATATGATACCGAGTGGGAAATGCTCGGCAGGGGTGAAAACAAAAAGATTTACTGGCCATTCACGAAAATTGAGCGGCGGGTGCCATGGATATTTATCGTCATTTACGCCCTGCTTATAGTTTCGGCCCTACCGTGGCGGCACATCATCTGGTTCTTATTTTGTCTATAAAATGTGACACGTTGAAATCCCCAAAAAGTGTCACATTTGTAACATTTCGAAAGGTACGCGACCGAGGTGCTTCACGCGCTGGAATCACCCCTTAAAATCTCCTATACTGCTTGCATAGCCCAGCGACCTTGATCCTTCAAAAATAAGTCGAAGGAGATCCCCAAAAATGCTTATGGGGTCTCACCTACGGAAGTTGGAGACCGCGAAAGGGCACCAGCTGGCTTAATTCATATTGACATAACGTATATTATTTTGTATACTGATGACGCTCTTTTATAATTAAATTTTTAGAGGTTTCAGTCGTTATGAGGCGAGCTTTTTGCGGCGTTATCGCGCAAGGCCGTAAAGAGCTCGTCTCATGGAGACAAGAACGTATCATCTGGGACCGTATGCCCAAATTCTAGTCGCCCAAATCGGGCCAACAGAAAAGGAGCAACATCATGAAGTGGACAGAAACAGGTGCAGGAACGATTCACGCCGCAGAGCAACGCTTTTGGGTTGCATGCGGTGAAAACGCCGACGTCGTCGCGGAGCGCATGACGAACGGTCCGGCATTCCTCGACAACATGGCGCAGTTCGCCATCCGTGGCGGTCCGCAGCCCAGTATGGGTGTGCAGCGTGCTCGCGAAATCATGAAGGAGGGTGTCTTCGGCGTCGAAGAGGGACTGCTCCACATGAACGCGAAGTTCCGCCGCTTCGAGCTGGCGGGATTCGCGGAAGTCCCGGCGACCGATGAAGAGCTGGAGGAGGCGAAGGAGACACATATCCTCGTCGCCGTCCCCTCGGTTTCCATCGTTGCGATGCACGGGCAGGTCACGAAGAAGAACGTCTACCGTGCCGACAACACGTGGCACCTCAAACAGGCGTTCGCTGCTCGTCTCGGGCTGCCTGGCTGGCGCCTTGTCCGCAAGACGGCGGTACCCAACTCCACGTCGACGGCGTGGCATGCGCAGCAGTCGCTTCTCGGTCCCAAGGATGAAGTCCCCAGCTTGCGAGTTCTCTGCTACATGATGGCTGGACGCTACCTCCAGACCGGCGAGAAGCTCTTCGAGGACGTTTGGGTGCGCACCTCCGATGTGAATTCGGGCGGCAGCCATATCGACGTCGGGTTCTACTCCGATGGCGTCAGCGTCGACGTCTGGAGCGACGGGCCTGTCGGCAGCCTCGGTCTGGCCTCCGCCCGGAAGTCCGACTGAACCTTGAACCCTTGAGGATTCAATTCCTCTTGATCCCCTTGAGCCTTCGGCGCGAATTTTTTCGCAGCGCCGAAGGCTCATTTTCTTTTTATAAGCTCGTTTGCTATTACCAATATGATGACGAGCATTCGCATTTCGCTATTTGGCGAGAGTTGGAAAGAAGCTCCGGCAAGGATATTGGCTCCGGGAACGCCAGGACATCAAAAATATTTTAAAAAATAAAAGAGCTACCGAAAGAATCCGACAGCCCCAAGAACGACAACGCAACGCTCTCGCTTATCGGCAATGACGGACCATCAACTTGCCCAGGCAATGTAAAAATGCCTTCCCCGATTTTAACCCGGATATGGATCCGATTGTTGAAAAATATCGGCATCCACGCTAAAATAAATCGCGTACGAATATGGAGAGGTGGCTGAGTGGCCGAAGGCGCCGCACTCGAAATGCGGTATACTCGAAAGGGTATCGTGAGTTCGAATCTCACCCTCTCCGCAGTAAATACTTTTTATCGAGAGACCTAGGTGCGTCGGGTTTTGCTACAATAAATGGAGGTGCACATACTGAGGTAGGAATCAATTCTCTTTTTATTATGTCTGAAAAAATAGACCTACAACATAATCGAACTGAATCCGGCTGGCCTGAGGCTAGGCGAACCTTTGGCGAAAGCGGTATTCGTTTAGAAGGTTTTGCCGTCAGACATCCGATTCTGTACCATGGTACAGATGTTGTTGGGGCGAGAGAGATATCAAAAAGCGGCACGATAGGAGAACTGCGACTTTCTTTTACTCCAGACTATACTGTGGCAAGATCATTTGCAGATGCGAAAGACGGCATAGTCGTTTCCATACAGACAAGAGATATAGATCCGCGTTCATTGGAGGAGGCGTTTAAAACCTGGGACAGTAGGCAGGAATATATTAAATATAATGAATCGAAAGGGCTTCCCGTTGATACTGATAAAGCGGTTTATTCAGATGATAAAAATATAGTTGTTCATATCGGGCCAAGATTCGGACACGAGCCAAAGATAATCAAAGTAGAGGTTGTCGAAAAGGAATCCAATTCTGATCGGATTTAAGATTAGCGACCTAAGTGCCTCATTTTGGCGGTTGAAAACGCCCCAAAGAACCATAATCAATCCTACTCTCCGCAAACGTTTAGAATCTTATGTGGTAATATCAACGCATGAATCCCAGAAGCGCCATTATCACGAGCGTTAGTGTTGCGCTTACCATTACCATCATTGTCTTTGGACACCTTCTCTTTTCCAAAAAAACTACTGCACTCGACAATATACGGGATGGATCAGTCGATACCTCAGGCTGGAAAACTTACACCAATGGACAATTTGGATTTAAAATAAAATACCCGAATTCATGGGTTCCCGGCCTTCAAGAGACAGACAATATTACCGGCAAAATGGTCTCTGTTTCATTGATGAAGCCGTATCAAAACGGCGACACCAAAATACCAACAGCCGCTATACAATTTTTCATTCAATATAATGGAAAAGGAGGGAAAATTTGAGGAGGCAATAAAATTTTCCGAGCAAGCCAAAAAACAAGGTTGGAGTGGAGCTTGGGACGGACGGGTTGAAAGGTGTAAAAAGAAACTTGAAAAATCTCTTGAAAAGAGATACCGAATTCAGTTTCAATACAAATAAAGTTGAAGTTGTGATATTATCGTGCTATAGTCGAACATATCGCGCAATAATGCGCGATATGTTCTTTCTAAACTAACAGGAGAGTAAAAATGTCGTGGACTTCAATGACTCAGGCCCAGCGAAACCAAGCGGAATGGGCTCGAACCGTGGTGCAAGGTGCTTCCGTGGCCGCAGGTGGGCCCACAAGAAGTATTCCTTCCACTCAAGCGTCACCAAACGACTACATGTGGGTAAATGACCCTGTCAATTTTCCATATGTGATCGGTCTGAGCGCCCCAATCCAGAATGTGAGCGTTGGGTGGATTCTCCAGCTGAAGATGTTCAGCGGAACGCCGCACACTTTCATCGTTTCGGGGAAAGACGCGAACGGCGTGTGGATGCTCGACAGCAACTGGTCGAGTAATAACGACGAGATCATCCGGAATCACTACAAGAGCTTCACTGACTTCACCAACACTTTCCAAAACTGGTCTTACTACTACATCCAGTAAACAATAGGCATAAGTAGTATGGTCGCGCAGCAATGCGCGACCTTTTTCTATCAGTGCGTAAACTTAAAACTTTGTCGAATATATTCTATGTCCTGTTGTGAAAGACGCGTGTCATCAAATGAAAGTGACCACGCGTTCCCACCTTGCACAAAATTTAGATCGTAATTGTCATGAGCAATACTTGGCATAATTTCATTTATACCAACTGCTGGAATCCCTGCGACGGTGGAAGTCGTTGAGATTCGCCACCCCTTGCCGTCTATCCCATATATTTCCCTGAACCATTCAGTAGCATCTTTTGCCTTTGTCTGCTGCACCCAAACTGATATATATCTCTGCTGTTCTTGTGTATCAAAAAATACAACTGTTTCTGCCCCCAAGAAAACGCCGTCCACACCCGCAGGTTGAGTTACTTCACGTGGGTGCGTAATGTCAGCAGGATATGCCATTATAAAACCTAACTTTGTGTTTTTATACTCACTCCACGTGTGATCAACGGGAGGTGTTTCAGTGATGTCGGTACTTTTTTGTAGCGTAAGATAAAGGATACCTACTACAATAACAAGCACCGTTACGACCACAATTGGCATTATCTTTTTCATAATCCCATTATATCAAATTTTCCCTGTAAAAACTACATGCAAAAGTTCTTGGTTGCGGAAGTAACCCCCGCCATTTTATAATTTCTCCTAAAAACGGCGGGGATGATATGCGTGCACGGGAGGGGCAAACACATACAAGATTTGCGCCTCGCCATTCCTTAAAGAATTTGATTTTTGCACACGCGAGTCCGAAGCGCATATTGGTTTGCATCACCACGCAATCCGAACGTACGACGAGACAGTTTCAAGCCACCACGCGCTCCGCGCGTGCGAAGTGGGTTCGCACAAAGGTTAATATATCTTCGTAGTGACAATTTTTTATCGGCATGGCTCGGCTCGCCGCGAGCAAGTGGCGGCCCGAGTGCCTCGATAACAAGTAACAAATCCCCCCCTTAGCTTTTTCTATTATGGCGCAGCAACATTTCCATTGCGCGATCCATAGAACCCGCACGCACTACTTCCCCGGCGTTTACAAAAAATATCTCATCGGCATTTTGAATAGTATTCAGTCGATGGGCAATGACAACTTTGGTGGTGCTTGATGGTAGATTGCGAAGAATGTCTTCGAGCAATTGCTCGGTTACTGTGTCGATATTGGCCGTCGCTTCATCCAAAATCAAAAGTTCCGGATTGCGGAGAACCGCTCTGATAAATGCGATCAATTGTTTTTGACCGAGACTGACTGCGTCGCCACTGGCAGTGAGTTTAGTTTCGAGCCCCTGGTCAAACCGCTGAAGCAGCTTCTCGAGTCCGGCTTTGTGTATTACCGCTTCCAGCTGTTGGTTGGTATGAGAAGCATATTCCTCATTGCCGTAGAGGATATTGTCCCTGACCGTTCCCGTGAATAAAATCGGTTCCTGCAGAATGAACCCGATTTTTTTAGTCCGTTCTTCATCCGAAAACTCCCGGATATCTTTCCCGTCTAAGAAAACTTTACCCGTAGTGGGATCGTACAGTCGCGCCATAAGAGAAGCAGTCGTTGTCTTGCCGCCTCCGGTGGGGCCGACCAAAGCATAGATTTTTCCCTTTTGCAGACTCAAATTAATACGACGGAGAACTTCCTTGCCGTCCGGATAGGCAAAGTCAACATTCTCGAATTCAAGTAGAGCGTTACCGCCACTCACAGCACCGCTTCCCAGAGTGGGCAGGTTATTTTCCATGACCAAAATTTCATGCACCCGATCCCAACTTGCCAATGCGGTTTGGAAGCTTGCCCACAATGCAGCCAGCTGCCTGAGGGGGTTATAAAAGTTGTTGGCGTAAGCAAGGAAGCTGATCAAGAGACCAATAGTAAACTGCCCGGATACAATGAGCGCGATGCCATATGCCAGCACTATGAGCTGCCCCAGATTCGACGCCAAACCGTAAATCGGAGTAAAAGTATTGTTGGCGACTCCGGCGCCGATAGCGGCGGAATAATTTTGATTATTGACTTCTTGAAAACGCTTTTTGAAATAATCCCTGCGATTGAACGCAATGATTACTTTGAAGTTATTCAGGCTTTCTTGAATTTCCGAGCTCATACCGCCGAGTGATTGGGCGCTGGCCAGGTTCTTCCTCTTTACCCATGCAGACAGGCCCAGGGTAATAAAGAGCAGAAACACTGCCGGTATGAGAGTGGCGGCACCCAGGCGAATATTGAGGGTCAAGAGAAAAACTGCCGCTCCGGCCATGAGGAAGATACTGCCAAAAAATTGTATGAGAGACTGTGAAAAGAATTGATTGATTTTGTCCGTGTCATTGTTGATTCGGGAAATCAAATCCCCGGCCTTATTTTGATTGAAGAAGGCAATCGGCAATGACTGAAGTTTATTAAATATTTGATTGCGCAGGCGATAGAGCACCCGCTGACCGACACCTCCCATGAGCCGAGTTTGCAGATAGCTTGTTACGAGAGCAAATAAGTAAATACCAAGAATTATTCCGGCATAGAGCAAAACGCCGTGATAGTCATGGCCCGCGATAAAGGTATCCACGGCGCGGGCGATGAGCCGTGGAGCGGTAAGGTTTAAAACAGAATTAGCAATCACGGCGATAAAGGCGACGATCATGATTTTCTTTTCCTCGGCGATCAGCGGCCACAACTTTTTTGCGGCTTGCCAAATCGAAGAATTCTCCCGAGAATCTGGTTTGTTCAGATTGTAGTTCATAAAGTGTTGGTACTCTGCTGTGAATTATAAATCTGCACATATTCCGGCGATGTTTCCATGAGGTGCTCGTGGGTGCCGGCGGCTATGACTTCGCCCTCCATCAATACGACAATCTGATCGTAGCTCTCGACTGAAGCGATCTTTTGCGTTACAGAAACCAAAGTTAAGCCGGGATAATTTTTTGATATATTTTCCAAAATCTTTTTTTCAGTATTTGTATCGACGCGGGATGTAAAGTCATCAAGAAGCAGAATCTTAGGATTTATGGCCAAAGCGCGGGCAAGCATGATCCTTTGCTTTTGTCCGCCGGACAAGCTGGTGCCTCTTTCGGAAACGACCGTATTTAATCCTTCGGGCAATGTGTTAATAAAATAGGAAAGCTCCGCCGTGTCTATCGCTCTCGCGAGATCCGCCTCTGTGACATCCGTATTAAAGGCAATATTTTCTCTCAAGCTGATGTTAAAGATAATGCTGTCCTGAAATACAAGGCCGACTTGCTTGTAAAGATTTTCTTTTTTGTAATCGCCCAAGTTGCGATTATCATATTTAATTTCTCCACTGGTCGGCTGCAACAAGCCCACCAGCAAGTTCAATAACTGCGTCTTACCGGCGGCCGTGGGGCCGATGATCGCAACTTTGTTTCCGGGCTGAACATTCAGGGAAACATTCTTTAGCGCCGCTTTTTCACCGAACAATAAACTGACCTTTTCTACTTGAATACTGCCTTCGAGCGGAGCC
>WNFP01007090.1_pt1 | contig 11021 bp, 9 predicted proteins | sample 5400201 | NCBI WGS metagenome assembly WNFP01 (sample SAMN13153355, study PRJNA577476) | soil metagenome | isolation source: 115 cm saprolite under Madrone tree | place: USA:California | collected 2016-06-14
ACAGGATCTTTACGCCGCCCTTGGAATACGATTCGTTGCTATCGGGCCCAAACGGAGCGAGAGTTGTCATGACCTTCTCGAAGTAGTCCATGGTTGGCGGCTGGCCTTCCCAATTCCATCTGCCAAACTGCACACTCATAAATTCATTCCCCTCGTTCCTGGCGTGGTTTTACCTTGCTCCTACTCCCTGCGTGCTCATGGTTCGCTTCCTTCATTTGTGTAGTGGCGTCGGTTCAGTTCAGGCTGAGGGTCGATAGGCCACGCTCTTGCTCTCTCCACGCGATGCTCCTCTCTAGCCTTGCATGGACGCCTGCCACGCCAGTTCAGGCTTCCGGGTTATCTCCAGATTTATGACCCCTGAGCTGCGAAGATTCCTGAGCCACTCTTCGAGGAAAATCGTACGCATCAGGGTGGTCGTGGGGACTTCTTCGCCGCGCCGCCCCTTCTGCAAGGCCTCAAGAAGACGTCCCGAGTCCACTATTCCGAGCGAACCGCTCTCCATGTGCTGGGTCATTTCAGCCCAATGGGACCACTCCCTTGAGATACGTACCAGGGGTGCCCGGGCAACAAATGCTTTGCCCTTCTTGTTCAGGATCTCGTCTGGAACGATCCCAATGAGTGCGCGGCGCATGAGCGAACGGCGTTGGGTTGGGCGGACAAGTTGGTCCCGCGGGATCGCGAACATGAATTCCAACAGGCAACGATCCAGATAGGGATATCGTCTCTCGAAAATTGGGTCGAATGGCAAAGCGGTGCGCGCCAACTGCCTTCGCAATCCATCAATTGTGCCAACATTCTCTTGGAAACTCGGCAGAGGACCAAACAGCTGCGTCCTGGAGGGATAGCCAGTCAGCGCCGCCCAATGGCGCTTCACAAAGTTGCGCTGCAGCCATGGGGCTGGCCGCATGTTTTTCGGTACACCCACAAGCGCGGGAGGGAAGAATCCCCGGGCGGCTTCAAAGAACAGATGGAACCATGGCTTTCTCTTTTCCAGCGCCCAGACTTTCAGTTGATGAGCCAGCGCTTTGAATTGAGCTCTTGCGAGAAGATCTTCGAGTTCCGGAACGGGCGTTGGCACTCCACCCATGACTTCGTCGCCGCCGATGCCGGAAAGCACAACGCAATATCCTTGCGAGGCTAGGCACATCTTGATTTGCGAGGGTGTGCGGCCATCGTAGCCGGGGGTCGGCACAAAGCGGTCGTTGCGGGGTTCGGGAGGCGGTTCGAGGTCAGGCTTTTTTTCCGGATCATGCTGACCGACATCAATATGCCAGCCGGTTCGGCCGCGTTTTTCTTCAACTTTAGTGAAATAGGGACGTTCGTTCCAGTTCGGTTCGGAGTCGTCGTAGTAGGAGATGGTGTCGAGCCGCGGAGTTTCGGCGACGCCGCCTGCGATGACCTTGTCCGACATGCAGACGAGGGAGGAGGAGTCCCTGCCGCCACTGAGTTCGGCAAGGACGGGACGATCGGAACGGAGCTTGCGCTGGACGGCCTTCGAGAAAACGGTGCGGAAATGGTCCTCGTATTCGGCGTCGGTGCGGTAGCGGATTCTCTTCTCCGGATCGAAATCCCAATATTTGCTGACAGTGTGCTTTCCAGGTCGAAGGAGTACGGACGAGGATGGAGGGACGGAATGGATGCCGAGGCAGGGCGTCACATGGACGGCCGGAAACATCGAGAACCAGCCGGCGATGTATTCTTCGTTGAGAGCGAAGGTCTTCCCAGCAAATCGGACGAGGGGATCGAGGACGGTGCACCAAGTGATCTGGTCTGCGTCGATTGAATAATAGAGATGGCGGGTGCCGATGGGGTCTTTGGCGAGGATCAACGAGCGGTTGTTGGGGTTCCAGATAGAGACCGCCCAATCCCCGATGAGCTTGGCAAAGCAATCGGCACCCCACTTTTCGTAGGCCGCCGCGACGATGGCAACGTCGGTGGAATCAAAAGCCAGAACATCTCGCAGTCCGCTGATAAGCTCGGCGCGACTGTCCAAGCGGCCATCCCAGGTAATTACCGCGCCGGACTGGGAAACATGCGGCTGCGATTCACGGCGCGATTCCTTCGTAGTGTGAAAAGCGCGATACAGGATCTTTACGCCGCCCTTGGAATACGATTCGTTGCTATCGGGCCCAAACGGAGCGAGAGTTGTCATGACCTTCTCGAAGTAGTCCATGGTTGGCGGCTGGCCTTCCCAATTCCATCTGCCAAACTGCACACTCATTTCTTAGCATCTGTCGAGCACTCCATACATTTCTGGCGTGTACGACTTGTCGTTCACTACGCGGCCATCGACCTCGACCCATGCATGCGCCTTGAACGGCATTCGCTGCGCACCGATAACTAACTGAGCGGGTACTCCGTACCGCTTCAAGAGACACGCGGCTGCTGCCGAGCGCTGCAAGCAAAGCGCTTCTTTCCAATACCAGATACAAGCCATGTCCACAGCGGCACAGATTCGTCCGACAGCTTCGGGAGTTGGAGCTTTCTTGCCAACGGGATATCTTCGGACCTCGTTATACATTGCCGCAAAATTCCCACGCGCCAAGTACAGATCAAAGCAAATCAGCTTCAAGTAAGCTTTGATAACAAGAAATGACATGACCGAGTCCTCCCTTAGTTCTGGAATACAGGCTCTAGGAGCCAAGAGTTCCGCAAACCCGCTGAGAGCTCGCCGAGTCCGGACTCGATGTTGGGTACGCGTTCAGTTGCATACTGGTCGCTGAATTTTCTTTGGATTTCGTGATCGGAACGCTTCATCAACAAACATTGCAACATCAAAAGCCAGGGCTCAGGGAAGCGAACTCCCAGAACGCCCAGTTCCGAGAGTTCACGGACCCAAGTCACAATTGCAGTCGCTGGGTCTCGCGACGGATAGCGCTGCTCGATTAAGCTGAGAATTGCAGGGCGCTCAGTAACGTTGAGCAATAGCGCCAGGAAGAATTGCAAGTCGCTGTTCGAAACCCGCTCGCGAACTTGCACAATCTTGTTTCTTCTTTCAGCCTGAAGCAGCGCCGGTTGCAGCGCTTGGATGAGCTTAGGATGCTTCCATCGAGCCGCTAGGAGCAGATTTTGCCGTTCATCCTCATCTTCAATCAACTCAAAAGTTGAAAGCAGAAATTGGAATACGGAGTAGGCGTCTTCTGTCCCGAGTACATGACGTGCAATTTCGTTGTATTCGGCGCGCTTACCGCTGGTCAAAAGCATTCTTAGAAGCTGACTGCGACGTTGCACAGAGGGGACATCATGGTCCTGGGCGTAGGCGATTGTCGGGGGAAGGTAGGAGTATTGCGGCAGCTTATTTATCTCGCCCAAAGTTCGAACCACAACCGTGAGACTCGGTCGATCTAGATGAAACGTGGAGTGGATCAGCCGTTTCCCGGCGATAATCGGGCGAGAATCTCCCTTCTGTAGCAGCTCAGCCTTCTTGAGGGAAACCCGGCCCAACGCCAAACGCATCGCTACTTGTTCTGTAGGCTCAAACTCCCACAGGCTCTGCAAGCTGGAACCATGCATTACATGGAACGCACCTGAAAAGGAGTGCTGGTGTATGGCAGGAATGCCTTGAACCCAAAAAAGCACCTCAATGCGAAAATCACGGCCGCCAAATACGGTTAGCGGTGGCTGCCCGAACTTGGCGCTAAGGTCGGCTTGGCCCGGCAATCGTTCACAGGTCAGAGCCCATTTCGAAACGTCCCAAAAGGAAACGTGCTGGTCGGGTGGCAGTTCAGAGAGCCCCCGGTTTGCCACTTCGGGGAAGTCTTCTTCGTTATAGTTTCGTTCTTTCCAAAGACGAGTAACCAGGGACCCGAGCCTCTGAAAGAATTCCATGAGTACATCTCCCCTGACGTCAAGAGTTCTGCTGGGCTGTTGCGGGATGGTTCATCCACTCAGGCACCAGCCATCCGCCGTCTCGTGCTAAATCCATGCGCCGTGCGATCTGAAACCCGTCGGGATCGGTCGCCAGCTGATGGCGGCCTAGCCAGCCTGTCACGAGGTGACCTTCAGGATCGCCCTCTCGACTCCGAGCGAACCACCATTCAAGAACATTGCCGCTATCTTGCAGTCTTCCAAAGAGGGCATCTGCTGCTTTCCAATCAGTGTTGCATTGGATCCCTCGAGCTAGTCGAAGGGCCTGGTTCACAAATGCGAAAGAGTCCTTTTGCTTTAGATGTTCCGAAAGAAGCTCATCAAGCGACGGACACGAAGAATGCGTGATCTCACCACGTCTCAAAATATACGCGAGGTTCAACGAGGCAATACGGTTGCCTTGGCGACGTGCCTCTTGGAACAAAACACTAGCCTCTTTCGCAAGTCCACACGCTGTCTTTGTCGTGGCCGTGAGGGACTTTTGGTACAAATAAAGGCCAAGTTCCAACAATTGACTTGCGTTTGTGGCTCCCGCGCGTCGTAGGCAACGAAGGCTTTCTTCTTGGTTGTGGTCTAGACCCCAACCGGAAAGCAGATAAGTGCCTAGCTTTATCATTGCGATCTGGCTGCCCTCTCGAGCAGCTTCTCGCAGCAAGCGCTCACCGCCCGCAGGATCGGGTGCCAGGCCATTACCTGTTATCAGTCTGGTTCCGAGGTTGACCATGGCAAGACGATGTCCGCGTTCAACAGCAGTGCGGAGCCATCGTTCACCTTCCGCAGAAGATCCGGATGTTTCATTTTCATCGAGCTCATACTCTGCAAGCTTTTCCATGGCGAAGGGATTGCCCAATTCGGCAGACTTCTTGAGCCATCGGAGTCCCTCTTCGGTCGATTTGGGCAGACCATCACCGGTCAGTAATCGCAGTCCGAGCTTTTCCATCGCGTACAAGTCGCCGTCTTGAGCGCGGTTTCGAAGCCATCGCTCGCCTTCACTTGGAGAGCTTTCCAGCCATCCACGGAAGCTCGAAGGCGAAACAATGTCCTTGATGGAGGGCTTCCCTCGTCTTTTCAGAAGAACGATGGAGTCGAGGCCAAGGTCTAACGCCGAAGCCTTAGCGTCAATTTCAGTATTCCTGGCGACTGTAGCGGCTGTGTTCGTTACTGGCATCAAACTGAACCTCCAAAGTCTCCGCTATTTCTCAGGTACCCTCGAGCTCGCGATCTGTAAGGTCACTTCGTAGAGGGCTGGGCGGTTAGATAAGTTTTTCATCTCGTTCGCGATGTTGCGGAATGTCAGCGATTCCGTCAACTACAAACAGTACGCATTTCCGGCCAAGAGTACGCAGGTCCGGCCATAGACTCGGCTTGAAGGACAGATCTGCACATCGCGCGCTGTTCGTAGTTACGGAAAGGAGGTCTTGGGTTCGGGTTCCGATGTGACAGGCGTGTTGTGTGGCTAAAGCGAATCGGATGCTTGTAGTTATTACTGTGGCTGCCAAATTCGTGAAAAACGCCTCGAGTCAGTATGGCGACGCAGTCAGCTGATTTAAGTTCCGCTATCCTGTACGAAATGAAAACGATTCGTCTAATTGGAAATGTCCTATACTTTTCTTCATTTATTTCGTCGCGCCGACTCTGCGGTGTCCCCTAGTTTGCCGTTGAGCTCTCTCATTCGAACTGATCCACAATTTCGGTTCGGTCGCCCACTGTGAACTGAGCATCGTCGACAAGCAGCAAATGTTGTGCGAGGAGTTTGATAAAGTTCGCTACATCACTCGCCGCTCGTTCTTCGGGAATATCAAATCGCCCAGCAAGTTGACCAATGATCTCCTGAGCTGAAAGGCCAACTGCCAGGTTCTCCCAAATGAGGGCCGCCACGGGATTCAGTTCAAACATTGCTCGGCCGGCGACTTCTAATGTGGCCTTACCGCCTGGTTGTGACACCAGAAGCGCTACTCGCGATACGTTCATGCCTATCCTTCGCAGCCTTGGACCAAATCTTGGAACCAATTCTGATTCAACGATTCGCCCCAGAAATTTCCGTTGACACTGTCGAGCCTATAGTGGTGCTTCCGAAATCGCGTGTCACGGCTGGCAGAGCGCCGCCGCGGTCGCTGGTGACGCTACATTCCTCGGCGCTCGCCACCAGTCCGTACTTGAACAGTCGTCCAAGACTCCAGTGCGCATCAGCAGGCGATATTTGATCGGCGTCCCTGCCAGATGTTTCGACTACTGTCGTAACCGAGATTCCGGGATGGTCAGCGATTACCTGCAATATCTGACGGAATCTTTGCGGAGTCGGGGGGTCGTACAAATGGCACAGGAAATAGAATCGGGCGGGTCGTTTCAACCATTCTCGTCCGTCGGCCGTTATGAAACACTTGCAATGGGGATTTCGCTTTCCGGTGGCAAAGTGGCCAAAACTCTTCTCTAGGGACATGCGGAATATTGCACTCGTATGAGCCTCCTCACACGGAGTAGTTTTTGCCATCTGTATCGATTCTCCCCACAATTCTTCATAGCGTTTTACAATCACCGGCCAACTGTATTGCTGTTCTGCCGATTGCCTTGCTGCTCGTCCCATCTGCCTACGAAGTGCTGGATCGTGCACAAGTTTTTGGATCTTGTCGCATAAAGCCGGGATCTCGACGGTTGTGGACTGCGCCAAAGAATCTTCTTCTACCATGGATATTCTGCAGTCGTGTACCTCCAGGTTTTCCACATGTGAGGGGAATGAGGATGGAATCAAGAATCCGGTCTCACCATCGGTAACTATGTCACGATACCCGTCCCAGTCTGAGACAACAGCTGGAAGGCCATAGGATAGTGCCTCTGCAACAGTCAGTCCGAAAGTTTCCTGTATATTGTCGCTGAGGGATACGAAAATATCGGCGCCGGAATACAACATGTGTTTGTCGTTTGCGGATGGATTCGGCCATATCGTCAGGTTCTGAATACAACCCAATTCGCTCGCCAGAGCTCTCAAGCGACGCGCTTCATTCGTTTGCGTATCGTCGCCTGCGATTAGCAAATGGGTCCTAACCTCTCCACTCAACAGGTTCGACAAAGCAATGAGCAAAGGTCCCAAATCGCCCTTGCTCATCTGTGAAAGACGACCAAAAAAAAGAGTTATGGTTTCCTCTGCTCCAATGTTTAGCCGCTGGCGCAAGTTGACCCGGTGCTCTGGTTCCGAGGGCGGAATCGTCACCCCAAGGGGAACAAGAACTCGACGCGGCCGATATGCTGTGTTGGGTGATAACAGCCGACCAACTTCTTCGATGTAGACCTCGATTGTTCTCATACCGGCCCTACTGGAACAAAAGAGAAGATCGGCTTCGCAGAGTCCAGCAAAGTAGTGCTGTAGGATGGCAAAAACGACGCGCTCCGAATTGATGGAGTGGATCAATCCACATACCGGTGCATTATGGCGTTGGAGTTTTCGACGTATTGTCGTTAACGTTCGTAATTGTGGATCGAACGTCGTCAGAACGACTTCGTCTGAATTCGTAATCGGCAGTTTGCTTCCAGTAGGAACAGCAACCAGTCTTTTGACTCTATCCGCGGTCAGGCCGTCTGCAATCAATTCCTCTTTCTTTTGGTCCGTGAGCCATGGAACAAAGTAAGCGTCGTAGGTTCCATACTCAAGTAAGGCGCACAGAGCACTCCAGCCAAACACCTTGGCTCCCATGACTGTCGTCTGATCCCATTGTTCTTGATGACGTTCGGGATTTCTAGGTAAACTAGGAAGATACAAAGCTCTCATCTATTCAGTTCCCCGAGGTGTCTCGGCTATCTCTCAGGTATCCTCGAATTTGCGATCGGTCGGGTCACTTTGTAGAGAGCCGCGCGGTTAGATGTGTTTTTCATCTCGTTCGCGATGGTGCGGAATGTCCGATACTCCGTCAACTACAAACAGTACGCATTTCCGGCCAAATGTACGCAGATCCGGCCATCTCTTAGCGCGGCCACCGAAGATTGTGCCTAAATGTTCTCACTGGAGACGGGGTAGAACCCTCGTCCGCCAGCCGCGGCAGGCGAGCTATGGAGGAGAGCGTATAGGCCACCTTTGCCGATCAGGCGATCATGCGTACCTTGCTCCTCAACGGTACCGCCGTTCAGCACGACGATACGGTCGACCCATTTGAGCGCGGAGATTCGGTGTGACACAAAGACAATTGTTTTGTCGGCAAAACGGTCCACGAGATTGGTGAAAACCCTCCGTTCGGAAGGGGCATCCAGTGCTGAAGTCGATTCGTCGAGCAGTAGCACAGCGGGATTTTGGAGCACTAGACGGGCCAGAGCTAGTCGTTGCCTTTCACCGCCTGAAAGGAAATTTCCTTTAGGGCCAATTGGAGTGTCCCACCCTTGCGGCAGGCGGCTGGTCAGTTCCCCGAGATCCGCGGTTTCGAGCGCCTCAATGAGTTCTTTGTTCGTTGCGGAAGGCTTCCCAAGTAGAAGATTCTCTCTCAGCGTTCGGTCGAAGAGGACAGCATCCTGCATGAGATAGCAAACCTTTGTCCGAAGACTTTCCAAGCGCGCGTCTCGAACGTCAATTCCATCGATGTAAACGGCTCCTTGATTCACGTCGTACAGCCTTGCAATCAGCTTTGTGATCGTGCTCTTGCCACTTCCGCTGACCCCGACCAACGCAACCTTCTCGCCAGCCTCTAGCTTGAGTCCGAGTCCATCCACCACTGGCGTTCCTTTTCCGTAGGAGAAAGATACTCCCTGCAATTCGACGTACCCTCGAGAAGGAGAAGGGAGGTGCACTGCGGTCGGCGATTCCGGCACAGTCGGCGTTTTTTCAATAACCTCCATAATTCTCCGAATGCTCGCGCTCAGGCGGTTAAACCGAGAATAGATATCCACGGCAGCATTCAAGGGATCAAACAATCGTGCCAGATAACTGTAAAACGCAACCAGCCCACCGACAGTCAAAGCTCCAACGAACACCTCGTAACCGCCGTAACCAAGAGTCGCTATGGTGCCGAGTGCAATCACTGCCATGTAGCAGGTCCTGAACAATGTCTCGGTCAGGGTTCGCTGATTCAATGCGTTCATTCTTGCTGCGGCCCGCTCAAGGAACGCCTGGACTTGACTTCTCTCCCGGTGCAAGAGCTGGATTTGGATGACGGACGCCAGGTGTTCCTGCAGGAAGCTGCTCTCTTTACTGGATTGTTGCTGCGCGCTGTCTGATGCCTGCCGCAATCGGCTTTCGAAGTGCCTCCTGAAAACGAAGAAAAGAGGCATAAGCGGTAGAAGGAGAATGGTCAACCGAAAATCGAGGAAGAACATTGTTCCAATGACGAAAACAGCGTTGAACGTCGTTTGGAGAACATAGGGCACAAGACTTGATCCCAGTTCCGCCACCTGATCCACATCCTGCTCCATTCGGTACAGCTTTTCGCCAATCGGCGTCGTTTCGTGGTAATCCGCAGAGAGGCGATTCATCTGCTCTAAAATGTCGAGCCGAATGCGGAGAACGAGTTTCTGGACGGTCCGGAAACTCACCATACCCGCAAGCGCAGAAAAGCCTAGCCGACAGACATAGATTCCCAAGAACCCTCCCGCGGCAATCAAGAGCAGGCGCATGTCTCTTTTCGGCAGAACCTTGTCAATGAGCCATTTGATGAGCAGAGGATCGAGCAGAAACATCAAACTGCTCAGCACGATCAGAGAAACACTCAGGAGATGCGCCCGAAGTAGGGGACGCAGCTTGCGGACAAACCATCGGAGCTGCGAGTTGGACTTCAGAACCAAAATTCTCCTCCAACCCTTCGGACAGTCATCTTGAAGTTCGTCCAAGCGGCCGAGGCCGCAATTTGGAGGTCGGGATGTCTGTTATGCAAGCGGACTTAAGACCCATAGCCTTTACCTTCGCGTATCAGGGGTCCGGCCTAATCGGTCGTCTTTGCCGTTATGTCGGGGCAACCATCCCAAGGACTCTAAGTACGCGCTTGTGGCCTTGCGTCCCTCCTCAATCATTGTTAGCCAGAAGTCGGTGAATTCTTCCAGTTCGAAGGTTCGCGTCTCTGAGCCGAGAGCTAGCTGAACAACACGCTTCATATCATCGCGAACGGCGAATGTAACGGTCATGTCGTGTTTCTTGAACCTGTAAACCAAGTCGTCTGATCCTTCTGTCTTGAATTGAGGTCAGCAATCACTTGCTAAGCCGACGCGTGCATCTAACAGCGCCGAGCAATACTCCATCAAAATAAGCTTCATGCTCTACGCTACAAGTTTGTTTTTCCGCCAGACCGTTCTGAATTCCGTCGGACTCAGGCGAAATAATTCCTTAAAGCTCCTAGTGAATTCGGCAGTTCTGCGATATCCAATTTCCAGAGCGATCACCTTGATGGGCGCCTCCGTGGCTTGCAATTGTCTTGCTGCGAAAGCGAGGCGTCTATTCCTTGCGTATTTTCTGACGCTGACCCCGACCGAGGCCTTGAACAATCGCCTCGTTTGACGCACGGATGTAGACAATCCAATCTCCTTGCAAACTTCCTCGACGGTCAAGCGATCTCCATCTGAATGACTGTCGATGAAGACTTTTAGCTTCTCCGCACGCCAATCTGTGTTTGTGGAGGGGTTGAATTCTTCGCGAATAACTCGTCTCACGAAGGCATCCGAATTATCCAAAAGTCGAACAATAGGTCGCTTATATATGATTGAGCTTGTACCCATGACTGGTATCCTTTCTGGACTGGACTGCACTTTAGCGCCAGACGGCATGGGACTTGGCGTTGACTTCAGAACTACAGGTCGGTCGTGTACCTCGTGACGAATGCCTCTCTAACCGGCGGCTTCACGAAATAGCTGCCTCGTAGGTGCCGTCAAAGTTCAGGCGATCCCCTCCCCCGCCAAACGTCCTTCGGCTGATTTGTTCTCTATCAACGAGGCCTCGGGCAGACAACGGCAGAAAAAAATTGCTCCCGGAGGATGTTGTGCCAGGCGCCCGTACCGAGACCCAGAGCCACACGGTGGAATACAGCTATGATTCGAGAAAAAATCCAGCATGTTAGTTGTAGTTTCAGATGGCGTTTCCTTCAAATCAAAGGTCCAGGCCGCCGGCGCATTCGACAGTTCGGTTGTCACGGAGGCACACCATGTATTCCGAAACATGTCAACCCCGCGCTCCGGCGGCCTTGGACTCG
>WNFP01012675.1_pt1 | contig 11020 bp, 9 predicted proteins | sample 5400201 | NCBI WGS metagenome assembly WNFP01 (sample SAMN13153355, study PRJNA577476) | soil metagenome | isolation source: 115 cm saprolite under Madrone tree | place: USA:California | collected 2016-06-14
AATATGGAGCAATCTGTCAAGCCTAAAGTTGTATTTCTAAGACAATAGTTTGGGATCTAAAATTTGCACGTTATGCCGTTTTTGGGAAGCTCAAAGCGCTTCTATACGTTAGGTCGGCCGAAAGTAGCCTGCCAGATCTCGGTCATTCAGGCTGAGCACTAATTTCTCACCTTGAGATCCCCGCTGGTTTCGGTTAGATCTCAGAGTGTCCATGCTTGCCAAACGGATCATACCTTGCCTTGACGTAAAGGCCGGACGGGTTGTCAAAGGAATAAGATTTCTGGAGCTTCGGGATGCCGGGGATCCCGTTGAGATCGCCTGCGTGTACGATCACGAAGGTGCCGACGAACTCTGCTTCCTCGACATCACGGCCTCTCACGAAAACCGCGAGATCATTCTGGACGTCGTAGCACGCACTGCCGATCAAGTTTTTATGCCGCTAACGGTGGGAGGAGGAATCAACAAGGTCGAAGACATCCGCAGGCTTCTAAGGGCCGGAGCCGATAAAGTCTCTATCAATACCGGAGCAGTCAATCGTCCGGAGTTTGTCCGTGAGGCTGCCGAAATTTTTGGGAGTCAGTGCATCGTGGTGGCGATCGACGCCAAGCGAGTCAACAGCCACTGGGAGGTTTTCACGCACGGCGGAAGAAATTCTACGGGAATTGACGCGGGCAACTGGGCCGAGAGAATGGAAAAATACGGGGCCGGCGAGATTTTACTAACGAGTATGGATCGAGACGGCACGAAGGCCGGCTACGACTTAAAGCTGACTCAGTCGATCTCAGACCGGGTCGGCATACCGGTGATCGCTTCGGGCGGTGTAGGCAATTTGGAGCATATCTACGACGGCTTGACTCAAGGCAAAGCCAGTGCCGCGCTCGCCGCATCTATTTTCCACTATCACGAATATTCAATCGCGGAGTGTAAAGACTATCTACGCAGCCGTGGAATTCCCGTACGGCTGGTGCGCTAAAACGCACCGTACCGATGTAGGTTAGACTTCGCCGGGGGAAGCGAATGAGGCACGTTTTCGTGGCGGGTCGAAAAACGGGAGCTTGACCACGGTTGCACCGGCAGTCTTTCGAACATATTCGACGGTGACCTCAAAATCGACGCGGCTTCCCAGCTCCTTACATTGTTTACCCACCGTGGCAAGTGCGATGTACTTTTTCAGGATCGGAGACCATCCACCGGTGGTTGCATGCCCCACTTGCTGCTTTTCCTTATACACAGGCACCCCACCGCGCCAAGCGATCAGCGGAATCTGCGGCGGTAAATTGGCTCGCTGATATAGATTTTCATAATCGAATAGGTCAATCTCAAGTCCTACGACCTGCCTCGATGGACCGCGCTCACTCTCTTTGCGCAGCTCCCTACTGCCGACGAAATGCTCTTTTTTCAGATCGACAGTCCAGCCTAGACCGATCTCAAAAGGCGTATACTTCTGGGACGGTATAAGGGCCTTCTCCGCGCCGACATAATCGACTTCCAACAAAATAAACCCAGCCTCAAGGCGAGACACGTCCAAGGCGAGCATACCCGCCGGCCTGATACCAAAACCCTTTCCGGCTTCCATGAGAACGTCCCAGACCCGCTCCGCGTACTTCGAATCAGCCCAAATTTCATATCCGAGATCACCGGTATAGCCGGTCCGTGAAATAATCACGGGAATGCCGCCGAGATTCGCAAAAGCGAATCGAAAAAATCTCAATTGCCTCAACTTGACATCTACCACTTGCTCAAGAATTCTGAGTGAGTTGGGTCCCTGAAGAGCCAGCGCTGCAACCTGTTCGGAAACCTCCTGAATGGAGACCTCCATTCCTACGGCGTTAAGCTTGAGCCAGCGCAACCCGGCGTCGGCCAAATGAAATCGATAGTGATCCTCCGCCAACCGAAAGACGGTGCCGTCCTGAATAACCTTACCTTCCGCATCGCACAAACAAGTGTAAATCGCTTGACCGACCACGCATTTCATAGCATTGCGGGTGATCACCCGGTTTACGAGCCTTAAGCCATCTTTGCCGCGAACGTCGTATTTGAAGAGCGGCGAAACATCGATCAGAGCCGCTCCATTTCGAATGGCATGATACTCGTAGTCGTGCAGGACGTCATAGGAGCTGGCCACGAGGTATCCAGACCAGGTCCGCCAACTGTGGCTCGCACAGAGCGCTGATGTGCGTGAGTGAAAGGGAGTTCCGATAGGCATAGGCTACTTTCGCTTTTAGCTTTTTGATTTTACATCCTCTAGAAATCTGTCTATTGCGTTGACTTGGAGCACAAAATTACCAAAAATGCCCCTCTAAGCAAATCAACGCCGTGAATAAATATGACGCTATTATCATAGGCGGCGGCCACAATGGTCTCACCAGTGCCGCCTATCTAGCAAAGGCCGGGAAGAAAGTCCTTGTCCTCGAGCGACGCCATCTCGTGGGCGGCGCGGCAGTCACAGAAGAAATCTACCCTGGTTTCAAGTACTCGGTTTGTTCTTACGTCGTGAGCCTCTTGCGGCCGGAAGTTATCCGCGAGCTCGAACTTCCCAAGTACGATCTCGAAATCATCCCCCTCGATAGTACTTTTAGTCCTTTGCCGGACGGAAACTATCTTGCCCGGTGGGGGGACCACGCCAAGACGCGCCGCGAGATTGCGCGCCACTCGATCACCGATGCGGACGCTTATGAGCAGTACGGCCAATTAATGGTCCAAATGGCGATGGCCGTCAAACCGCTGCTCGGCACAATCCCCCCGAAGCCCACCTCTTGGAATCCGAAAGAGCTTTTTGGACTCGCCTCGGTGGGCAATCATTTTCGCCGTCTCGGCGAGAAACTCTTATATGACTTGACGAAACTCATGACCATGAGCTCGGCGGACTTTTTAGACGAATGGTTTGAAACCGAGGTCCTGAAAGCCACCATGTCCGCTAGCGGCATCATCGGCACCTTCATGGGGCCCAGATCGCCGGGCACCGCTTATGTTCTCCTGCATCACTATATGGGAGAACTCGACGGTGCCTTTCGTTCCTGGGGATTTGCGCGCGGTGGAATGGGGACCATAAGCCGGGTCATTGCCGATGCGGCACGACACTTTGGCGCCGAGATTCGCACCTCGGCAGCTGTCGATTATGTGCTCATCAAGAACGGGCGAGCCTATGGTGTCGTGCTCGATTCGGGAGAGGAAATTCACGCTAATATTGTCGTCTCTGGCGTCGATCCCAAACGAACGTTTCTAAAGATGGTGGACTCCGGCCATCTTGGAGCCGAATTTGTGCAGCAGGTTAGTAACTTTAAAATCCGTGGCTCTTCAGCGAAGGTCAATCTCTCCTTGGATACGCTACCTGACTTTACTTGTCTTCCCGGAAACGGACCCCACCTCGCTGGAGCGATCTCGATCAGCCCAAGCATCGACTATATTGAGCGCGCCTACGACGACGCCAAATACGGCGATTTTTCCCGGCGACCCTATCTTGACATCATCATTCCTTCGACCCTCGACCCTTCCATGGCGCCGCCGGGAAAGCATGTTATGTCGATCTTTGTTCAATACGCGCCCTATCATCTAAAGAACGGGACTTGGCCGGAGCGTCGGGAGGAGCTAGGCGACACCGTCATCGACACTTTGAGCGCATACGCGCCCAACATGAAAGACATCGTCCTACACCGCCAGGTCATAACCCCGTGGGATCTCGAGCAGGAATTTGGTCTGACCGAAGGGAATATTTTTCAAGGCGAACTGACTTTAGACCAGCTTTTTTTTCTACGCCCTGTGCCAGGATGGGCCAAGTATCGGACACCGATTAAGAACCTTTACATGTGCGGGGCCTGCACGCACCCGGGCGGAGGGGTCATGGCGGCCTCGGGCCGATTGGCCGCATTGGAAATTTTGAAAGATTGAAAGATGAAAAGGATTTAGCGCTCTTGCACGGCTACGACGCTATCATCATCGGCGCAGGACACAACGGGCTAGTCACGGCTACTTACCTGGCGAAAACTGGTAAGAAGGTTTTGGTTCTGGAACGCCGTCCGACAATCGGCGGCGGCGCTGTCACGGAAGAGATTTTTCCGGGCTTTCAGTATTCCACATGCGCTCACCTGGCGGGAGCATTCTCCAATGATATTATCGTCGAGCTGGAGCTCAAAAAGTACGGGCTGGAGATCCTACCTCTCGATCCTTTGCTCTTCGCTCCGGCACTAGCAGGGAACCCCCTTTTACTTCCGCGCGAAGGCGCAAAGATGGCGGAGACAATCGGCCGATTTTCCCGGGCTGATGCTGGTAAATTCGATTCTTTTTGCTCACTCACTAAGAAATTGTCCTCTTTCCTGGGTGCCTTGAACGGCCTTCCGCTACCCGACGGCACAAAGTCGCGGAGCTTGAATCTCTTAGAGCTAGCGAAACTTGGCTGGAAGTTTCATCGACTCGGCGAAAGAGACATGTATGAATTTCTGCGCATCCTACCGATGAGCATTGCCGATCTGCTCAACGAATGGTTCGAAAGCGATTTACTCAAAGCGGCGCTGGCGGGTAGCGGCATCCTTGGCTCCTTTGTCGGGCCGCGCCAGCAAGGAACTGCGTTCAACTTTCTCCATCACCAGCTTGGCGAATCGAACGGCGCGCTCCGGACGGCAGGTTTCGTTCGCGGAGGTATCGGCAATCTCCCACAGGCGATCGCGCGCGCCGCCCAGCATTTCGGCGCGAAAATCCAAACCAGTGCCGAAGTGGCGCAGATACTCACCAAGAGCGGAGCCGCAACGGGTGTCGTGCTGGAAAATGGCGAAGACATTTCAGGGACGGCAATTATTTCAAGCGCCAACATTAAGAGGACTTTTCTTCGGCTGATAGAGCCAACCTACCTGGACCCCGAGTTCCTACTGCAGGTTAAGAACATTCGGTCCCGCGGCACAGTTGCCAAGATCAACTTTGCGTTGGCTACCCTACCTAAATTCAAAGGTGGGTCGGAGCATGTACCATCGGCCACCCTCGGTGGCGTTATCCACATTGGACCCACACTAGATTACCTTGAACGCGCGGCGGACGACGCGAAGTACGGACGCTTCTCCAGACAACCGTTTCTAGAAATCACGATTCCGTCGGTGGCCGATCCTACTCTCGCGCCTGAAGGAAAGCATGTCATGTCCGTCTGGATGCAATACGCACCCTATCACTTGCGGGATAGCAACTGGAACGCTGAGCGAGACGCTTTGGGCGATACCGTTGTGAACGTCATCGAGGACTACGCGACGGGTTTTAAGAATTCTATTCTGCACCGGCAAGTTTTGACGCCGCTGGATTTGGAGCAGACCTTTGGCCTAACCGAGGGCTGTATTTACCACGCGGAAATGAGCTTAGACCAAATTTTTTTCATGCGCCCGGTTCCCGGTTGGGCCCGCTATGGCACGCCGATCGAGAATCTTTATCTCTGCGGCTCTGGTACCCACCCGGGCGGTGGAATCACCGGGCTCCCGGGGTATTACGCGGCGAAGAGGATCTTGCAGGTCAAGCCCCAGCGAGTCTCCCAAAACCGCGCTTAATGAGTTTTGGTGGATTAGCCTTCCATGAAAAGAATGTCGAATCGGCTCAGCCGACGCGCTATCGATAGCCCCTCTTAGAATGAAAATCACCGAGGCAGCGATCACCGCTTATGGAAGTGGTCCGCTAGTTTCTCAAATGCTTGAGTTCAGCTTGGGCGCCTTCGAACTCAAAAAGAGTTGACGCGTTTGTGGCCACTGTTTCTCGAAACATCTTGGCCGCGTCACCATTATTCTGCCGAATCAATAATTGTTGACCGACATAAAAATAAGCTTGGCAACGCTTTTGCCGTTGCTTGGTTGGATCGGCATCGGCAACGGCCTCGAAGATAGCGTGCTCGGATACTTTGCCTAGATACATGGAAACTACCGGGCCAGGCCATTCCTTAAGATCCAAATTCACCGTTGCCTGCGCCAGATCTTCCTGAGCATGGCTTCCGGCCCGAGCCCGCGCAAGGTAAAGTAGAAGAATCCGGTACAGGTTGGTCGGCGCAAATCCTACGGCCCGAGACAGATCCGGTACTGCTGCTGAGAACTGGCCTTGATAAAAACGCACGAGGCCCCGGTTTGAGTAGGCGTCGGCATGATTCGGACTCAAGCGAATCACTTTGTCGTAGTCCAGCACCGCCCGGTCGTAATCTTTATTGTGCTTATAGGCATTACCCCGATTGTATAGAGCATTGGCATGGTTGGGATTCAGCCGGATCGCTTCATTGTAGTTCTCGATCGCTCGGTCATAATCTCCCTTGCGTCCATACGCGATGCCACGGTTAGAGAAGGCATTGGCATGATTCGGATTCAGTCGGATCACTTCATCGTAGTTCTGAATCGCTCGATCATAATCTCCCTTGCGCCTATAGGCGTTACCCCGACTATATACAGCAGCGGCATGATTTGGATTAAGCCGGATCGCTTCGTCGTAGTTCTGGATCGCTCGATCGTATTCTCCCTTGCGTGCGTAGGCGACGCCACGGTTCGAAAAGGCATCGACGTGTTTCGGGTTCAACCGGATTGCTTCATCGTAATTTTCGATCGCCCTGTCGTAATCCCCCTTGCTCGCGTACGCGACACCACGGTTGGAAAAGGCGCTGGCGTGGCTTGGGTTTAACCGGATCGCTTGATCATAGTCCTGGATCGCCTGGTCGTAATTTCGCTTCTCATAATAGGCATTGCCCCGACTATAAAAGGCGAAACCCAAACCTTTCCCCGAGAGTTGTCCCGATTCTATGGCCTGTGTGCAGTAATTGATATTCGAATCAGTAGACTTGTGGCACTTCGTGATATCCAGTGTAACCACCGTCTTGCCTACCGCCCAAACCAATTCGTTTGCAGCCACCATGACCAAAACTAAAAAGGCGAATTGACATTGTCTTTTTGAGATCATTTTTTGATGCCTTTTTTAGAAACTAATAAAAATATCCCTCAAACCCGACTCTGAAATTTCCTCACATGGGTATTGGCTACTACAAATGGGTACCGTAAGTCCAGGCTCAGTCACACTGGGCAAGTGTGTTTGCCTTTGAATTCCATGTTTTCCGTGGTAGATGCAGATCTGCTAGGGGCGACAAAGCCGGGTGATATCAGCCGCTGAGGCCAATCCAAAGATGAAACTCTATTTGGGTCTAAGAGAAAGCTCGTCTCCTCAACAGACACGCGTTTTCGCTGAGGTAGATGGTAAGTTCGTCGATCTAAATCTGGCCTACGCAGCCTATCTGGCACAAGTCCAAGGCGACAAAGCAAACGCTTACGAGCTTTCAGCCTTCTATTTCCCGAAGAACATTGCGGTGTTCCTCCAGCGCGGAGAACCCGCCCTGAAGGCGCTCGAAGAAGTCTTGTCCTTTACCCGCAAGAATGGCATTCAGGACCTTTACGGGCCCGCGGGCGAAAAAATTCTTTATCACCCAAAGGAAGTCCGGCTATTGCCGCCGTTTCAGAAACCGGAAAAGAGTTTCGTCATCGGCTTCTCCGACCAAGCCCGCGTCGAAGCCATGCCCAAGGCCGAAATCCCCACCGGATTTTACAAACTTCCCCAGACATTCGTGACCACCGGCGCGCCCATCGTGCTACCGAAATTCTCCGCGGAAGTCGACGCCGATGCTTGCCTCGCTATCGTGATCGGCAAAGCCGGCAGAAGAATCCAACCCGCCCAGGCGTGGGACCATGTCGCCGGAGTTACGCTCTTAATCGACATCACGGCGCGCGACATCAACCGGCGCGAAGGTCTGACGACCAACAACTTGCTCGGCAAAAATTTTCCGTCGAGCACCTCTTTCGGGCCAGCTATACTACTTAAGCCGCCGAGAAAAGAGCTGGAAGCCATCGAAGCGGAGTTATCCCTAGACGGTAGCGTCAAACAAAAATTTACCCTCCGTGACTGCGTCTTCACCTTCGAGCAAATCATCGCCCGATGGTCGATTCTTGGAATCAATCCTGGTGATTTCTTTGCTATCGGTGCCACTATGTCGCTCCAAGGTGACCGGTTGCAAAGCCCAGTGCCGTTGAAATTAGGTTCGACCCTTCGCTGCTTCTCGCCCGAGATCGGCGAGTTGTCGCACCAAGTCGTTTCCCCGGGAGTCCTTCATCGATGAAACTCGTGACTTTCATCTATCAAGATCAGGAACGAATCGGCGCCCTCGACAATGCTGGTCATATCGTCGATCTTGAGCGAGCCTACACAGAGTATCTGCGCGAAGCCGAAGGTCATCCTCACCCAGATCAACTAGCCGCGGTGGTTCTCGGCCGCGATATGTGTGAATTTTTGCAGCGCGGTGAGAGAAGCCTGAACGCTGCCCGAAAAGCTCTCGGGCATGCGAGCATGAAGCATACCAATGCCCACGGCGGAATAATCTTCGAGCAGCAACAGGTCCACCTCATGGCTCCCGTGCCGAGGCCTGGCGCGTTAGTTTCTGCGGGAAAGAATTTTTCAGATCACGTCTCCGAAATGGCGTCAAAAAAGGGCCCCACGGCTCCCGTGGCGTTTCTCAAGCTACCTGGCACGGTGATCGGCCCAGAAGACGATATCCCCTACCCGCCGGAAGTGAAAAATTTGGACTACGAGGTGGAGCTCGCCGTCATCATCGGCAAGCCTTGCGTCGACGTGAGCGAGGGAGAAGCACTGGACTACGTAGCAGGTTATGCGGCTTTCAATGATATCAGCGCCCGGGACGTCATTCGAAGCGAGAACAAAACCGGCGTTCATCTTATGGGCAAAAGTTTCCCTGGCTTCGCACCCATGGGGCCCTATCTCGTCACAGCGGACGAAATTCCCGATCCGCAGAACTTGAAGTTGAAATTATCCGTTAACGGCGAAGTGCGGCAGGATTCCCATCTTGGTTACATGATCTTCAACATCCGCGCCATGATTGCGTATTGGTCCCAGATGGGGCTCAACCCCGGCGACGTGCTGACCACCGGCACACCGCGCGGCGTCGCCGCGGGACGAAAACCCGATCAAACGCCCTGGTGGTTGAAACCTGGCGACGTGGTCGAAGCCGAAGTCGAAAAAGTGGGCTGCCTGCGCAATCGCATTGTCTCGGAATAATTGGTCGCGATTCACGCTCGGAGAAAATCGCCATGTCATCGCCCTTAAGATCAGTCGTGCAGCCCACCGGTCTAGTTCACGGCCATAGTGAATGCCGTTATCTGGACGAAACGATTCCGGTGTTGTCCCATGTGTTAGCGCTTGAACTCATCGACCGCCGCGACCGCCAGGCTATCATGAAACATCCGAACACAGGTTGGCGGCTGATCCTTCACGAAGGCGGCCCCGAAGTTAAAGACAAGCCTGAACGAAATCATTACGGCGTGCGCGTCTCGAACAATCAGGAGGTGGACAACGCCTACCAATATCTGCTCGCCGAAAAAGAAAAGCTCGGCCTCAAAAAAGTCGTCAAGCGGAAGGAGCGCGACGGTTCTTATTCAATGTTCTTTGTCGAGCCCGGCGGCAATTACTGGGAAATAGAGTCCTACGAGAACCGGCACAAAGCCGGCTTGCCGGAACGCGTTGCTTATCCCTGGAAAACCAGACTAACAGAAAAAGACTTTCCTGGCCGAGGCTACGTCCCGCAGGCCATGACTCATGGAACCATTGAGTGCGTTAACCTGGATGCATCGGTGAAATTCTACAGAGAAGCTCTTGGACTCGACGTTATCACCCATGTGCCTACGATCAGGCCTCACGACATCAAACACCCCTCTACTCCCTGGTACGTGGTCAGCCTCGAAATCCCGGAAAAGAACCGCAAATATCTCACTGCCCTGCAGCGCCATACGGTGACGGTGGAATCGCCGTCCGCACTTGCCGAAGCCCTCAAAGAGCTACATGATCGGGGTGAAGAGTTCGGCATCACCGCCATCGAAAAGATCAAAGACACAGCCGGCGGGCAATCTTTTCTGCTGAGTGATCTTGACCGCAACTGGTGGGAAATTGCTTATCTTGAAAATCAGTGAAGCGATGGGTTCTCACTTGGTTTTAAGCATCCTACAGGCAAAGGGGTATTCCTCATGAACGTTAACAGACTGGATACCGAGAAAACCGGCCTGCTCTTTTTCGACTTGCTCAACGTCTATTATGGCGGGGCGCCGGAGGAGACGCAGAAACGCATGAAGCCGGTGGTGAATAACGCCATCCGGCTGATGGATGCTGCGCGGCAGGTGTCGATTCCGATTTTCTACGCCATGGCCAATCACCGGAAAGACGGCCAGATTCGGAGCATGATCGTGACCGACACCGACATGCGTCTACGTCCTTGGCCGAACAGCGAATGTAATCCTACCGTCCACGGAGCAACGGAGGGTTCGTGGGCGCAAAAAGTCATTGAGGAAATCGCGCCTCGACCGCAAGATACCATTATTCCGAAATATCGTTGGAGCACCTTCCATCAAACTTATTTCGATCTGGCGCTGCGTTCGCGAGGAATCCACACGATCATTATTTCCGGCGGCGCCGTCGACATCGGGGTTGCCTCCACGGTCTACGCCGCTCGCGATCTGGATTACAACGTCGTTGTCGTCCGCGATGCCTGCAGTAACTCCCATGAAAACTCGATGGCAGTCTTCATGGATACGGTTTTTCCTCGCATGGCGAGAGTACGTACAACCGACCAGACATTGGAAATGATAAAAAAGGGGCAAAACACGTTGGGTGATGATCCCCACCGGCAAAAGCGTCTAAGTAAGGTGAAGAGTCAGTCCGTTTGCTTATAGGATCCCCCCTCTATGACGAAACTTCCCAAAATCGCACTGGCCCTGGCAGCATTTCTCCCTATTGCGCTGCCGCCTCTCCTACTCGACGCCCAGGCCCATCCTTCTTCGGAGAAGCAGAAGATCGAGCTGCTGATCAAACGCGTGGGAGAGTTGAAAGATGTCAAGTTTGTTCGCAATGGTTCGACTTACAATCCAGGCACTGCCGCCGCTTTCCTATGCAGGAAGTGGCAAGCCAACGAGTCGCAGATAAAAACGGCGCGGGATTTCATTGAAAAGATCGCAAGCTTTTCAGGCAC
>WNFP01004668.1_pt1 | contig 11019 bp, 11 predicted proteins | sample 5400201 | NCBI WGS metagenome assembly WNFP01 (sample SAMN13153355, study PRJNA577476) | soil metagenome | isolation source: 115 cm saprolite under Madrone tree | place: USA:California | collected 2016-06-14
TCAAGCCCGAGCCCGATCAGCACCGCGAGGCGCTCCGCCTCCTCGGCTGCGCGCCGGACGCGGCGCTTGGGATCGGCGACAGCACGAACGACGTCCGAGCGGCGGTCGCCGCCGGCATGCTCGCAGTCGGCGTCGCCGGCGGCGAGAGCTCACCGGAAGCCATGCTCGAGGCGGGTGCTTCCTTCGTGCTCGCCGATCTGACTGCCGCGCCCGTGCTGCTGGCGCTGTGGCGCGCCGCCGCCGACGAGGCCGAGCCGGCATCATAAAGCGGCGCTACGATTGCGGTCCGCCGGCGCAGACGGGCAGCGCCGGCAGCGCGTCGCGCCTCGTCGCGACGAAGTCGCGCATGCGCACACACGGAAACGTGCGCAAGAACGCATCGAGCTTCGCGCGCGTACCGTCGATTCCCCAGTAGTAGATCAGAGACTCCTTTGCGCTGAGGCGCAGGCGCGGCTGGCGGGCGGAGCCGACCTCGCGCGGGTGCACGTAGAGCGCGAACGGTTCGCCGCCCGCGTTCATCGCGCGCGCCCAGCGCAGCTGCAGCCAGAGCGGCAGACCGCGCAGAAAGAACCCGCCGCCGAACCCGACGTTCCGTCCCCACACGCGAAACGTCGCCGGCGGCAGCTCCGCCAGCGCGAGCGGTGCGCCGTCGACGACGGGCACGTAGGGCACGCGCGGCGCGTCGCGGATGCCGTAGAGATACGTCCGGATGGGAAAGATGCTCGAGTCATAGGTGAATCCGAGCGTCTGCAAGACGTCGAGCGCCCACAGCGTATGCGTCGTGATCGACCACGACGGCGCGCGATAGCCGACGACCTGCTCGCCGGTGATGTCCTCGAGGCGGTGCTTGCAGGTGCGCACGTCGGTCTCGAACTCGAGGCGTGTCTGCGACGAGATCAGGCGGTGATCCTCGCCGTGCGAGGCGATCTCGTGGCCGGCGTCGTGGATGCGCTGCACGAGCCGGGGGTGAGCGGCGGCGACCTGGCCGAGGCAGAAGACCGTCGCCCGCACGCGGTGGCGACCCAGCAGCTCCAGCAAGCGGCCGGTGTCGGCTTCGACGGTCGACGTGCTCGACGGTTGCGGCGCACCGACGTAGTTCCCGTGGAACCAATCCTCGAGGTCGATCGTGAAGAAGTTCTCGACGTGATTCGTGTCGTCGTGCATCGCTGGTCCGCTACGCGTCAACGCATCCTAGACCGCGTCGTAATCGCCCATCGCCAGCGCCCAGCCGGCGAGCGACGAAACCGGCTTGCCCTCGTTCCATCCCGCCGTCGTCGCGCGGAAGATGACGGGGAACGGCTGCGGCGCGAGGCGTGGCGGGCACACGAAGAATCCGTTCGCCGCGAGCGCGGCCTGCTCCGTCGTGCCGCGGCTCACGAGCGCGCCGGCGAGGTCCGTTCCCATGCGCGCCAGCTCGCCGACGGCGAAGCGCACGAGCTCGTCACCGACGGCGAGTGCGTCGGGGCCGTCATCGACGAAGAAATCGACGAGCATGCCGCTCGCGAATCCCGCTACGACGGTCCGCCGCAGGACGACGTAGCCGCGGACGCGGGCCGCGTCGCGCCAGGCGTAGGTCGCGTAGCCGCGGGGGTTCTGCGCGAAGCGCCAGGCGAGAAAGCGTGCGCTGCGCGGTTGGTGGACGCGAAAGCGGCGCGCGAGAGCGACATCGAGGTCGTCGAAGGCGGCGTCGAACTCGTCGACTCTCGCGATCCGCGGGAACTGCCGCGCCCGCGGCCGGTAGTAGAGGTCGACGGGCGCGATCACCGGTCGGAGGACGGCGCCGAGGGTCGGCCCGAGCTTCGCTTCGACGAGCCGCGACGGCTTCAGCGGACGGAGCAGGAGCGGCACGCTGCCGATGTCGTGGAACCCGAGCGCGCGCGTGAAGCCGGGGTACGAGTTCTGGTTCGGGAACCCGATGATGAAGCGGCGGCCGCGGGCGGCGCAGTCGTCGATCACGTCGCGCGCAAGAGCGGTGAAGACGCCCTGCCCACGATAGCGCTGGTCGACGAGCGTGAGCAGCGAGAGCGCGCCGTCGTGCACCGTGCCGTCGATCGTCAACTGCACCGGGATGACGACATATTGCCCGGCGACGGTGCCGTCCGCGTCGACGGCGAGACGAATGATCGCGTCACCGCACGGATTCCGCCGCAGCAGCCATTCGCAATACTCGAGGGTGGCGACGTCCTCGCGGGGATACTCCGCCGCGAGGAGCGCGCGGATGCGTTCGGTCGCCGCCGCCTCGGCCGCGTTCCACGCGACGGATCGCCACGACTGCCGAGGTTGCGAGGGAGAAGCGGACATGGAGGCGTCGCCGATGTAGCCGGCGCTCTTCACCGCCGTCAAGGTTCCCCGCCCACCATCTGCTGTATTCTCTTGCAAAAATAGTGCTTTGACTTGCCCGCTCGGGCTATGACACGCTCGCTGCAGATGAAGCTCGTGATCCAGATCCCCTGTCTGGACGAAGAAGAGACGCTCGCCGAGACGATTGCGGCATTGCCGCAGACGCTTCCCGGCGTCGACGACATCGTCGTGCTGGTGATCGACGACGGCAGCACGGACGGCACCGTCGAGGTCGCCGAAGCCGCCGGCGTCACGGAGATCGTCCGCTTTCCGAATCACCAAGGGCTGGCGCGGGCCTTCGCCGCCGGTCTCGAGCGCGCCTTGCAGCTCGGCGCCGACGTCATCGTCAACACCGACGCCGACAATCAATATTGCGCCGACGACATCCCGGCGCTGATCGCGCCGATCGTGCGCGGCCATGCCGACGTCGTGATCGGCGACCGCGACGCCGCGAACCTCGCGCATTTCAGCCTGCCGAAGCGGCTCTTGCAGCGCCTCGGCAGTTGGATCGTCCGCCAGCTCTCCGGGACGCGTGTGCCGGACGCGTCGAGCGGGTTCCGCGCGTTCAGCCGTGGCGCCGCGCTCAAGCTGAACGTGCTTTCCGATTTCACGTACACGCTCGAGACGGTGATCCAGGCGGGGAAGAAGCAGCTCGCCGTCACCCACGTGCCGGTGCGCGCCAACCCGACGCATCGGCCGTCGCGCCTCTTCTCCGGGCCGTCGCACTACATCCGCCGCTCGGCGAGCACCATCGTCCGCATCTACGCGATGTACGAGCCGTTCAAGATCTTCACCTTGCTCGGCGGCCTGCTGATCGCGGGGGCGACGACGATCGGGCTGCGGTTCCTCTACTACTATGTGACCGCCGGCGGGGCAGGGCACATCCAATCGTTGATCCTCGCCGCGGCGTTGCTGATCATCGGCTTTCTCACCATGCTGATCGGCCTGCTCGCCGATCTGATCGGCCGCAATCGCCAGCTCTCCGAGGACGTGCTCCTGCGCGTGCGGCGTCTCGAGCTGGCGCTGCGCGCGAGTCGCATCGGCGACTCGCGGCCGTCCGACGCGCGCGAAGCGGAGCGCGTGCTGCTGCGCCGGCGGGCCGACGGCTCGCCGCGATGATCCGGGCGTGCCTCTTCGGGACCTACACCTCGACGCATCCGGCGAATCGCCTTCTCGCGCACGCGTTCACCGGCGCCGGCTGTGAGCTGAGCGTCTGCCACGAGCCGCTTTGGGAGCGGACGCGTGACAAGATGGCGTCGTTCTTCGGCGCCCGCAGCCTGGCGCGTCTCGGCGTGTCGTACGCCGCGGCCGCGGCGCGTCTCGCGCGCCACTGGCGGCAGCTGGCGCCGCCGGACGTCGTCGTCACCGGCTTCAATGGTCAGCTCGACGTGCTGTTGGCGCGGCGTCTCGCCGGGCGACGGGCGCGGATCGTGTTCGCGCCGCTCGTGACGCTCACGGAGACGCTCGTCGACGATCGCCGCGTCTACCGTCGCGGCGGCGTGAAGGCGCGCCTCGCCGCGAGGCTCGACCGCCGTACGCTGCGCGCCGCGGATCTCGTGCTGCTCGACACCGAGGCGCATCGCGCGTACGTCGCCGAGCGCGTCGAAGCGCGCGCCCGCACCGCGACGCTCTACCTCGGTGCCGAGCGCATCTTCACGCCCGGCCCCGAGCGCACGCCGGCACAAGGCGAGCCGCTGCGCGTCCTCTTTTACGGCCAATACGTGCCGCTACACGGCGCGCGCACGATCGTCGAGGCGGCGGCGCTCCTCGGCCCCGACGCGGGTATCGAGGTGACGATGATCGGCACCGGGCCGGAGCGCGCCGAGGTCGAGCTGCTCGCGCAGGAGCGCGACTGCACCCACGTGCGGTTCATCGATTGGGTGCCGTACGAGGATCTTCCGCAGCTGCTGCGCGAGTGCGACGTGGTGCTCGGGATCTTCGGGACGACGGCGAAGACCAAGATCGTCATCCCGACCAAGGTCTACCAGGCAACGGCAACCGGCCGCGCCGTCGTAACCGGCGAGACACCCGCGATCCGCGAGGTCTTCACTCCGGGCACGCACCTCGTCACGGTGCCGCGCGGCGACCCGGGTGCGCTCGCCGTCGCGCTCCGCCAGCTGCGCGACGATCCGCCGCGCCGCGCCGCGCTCGGCGCCGCGGCGGCGCGTCTCCTCGCCGAGCACCTCGACTACGCCGCCCAAGGCGTGCGCCTGCGGAACGTGCTGACCACCGCGTTTCCCGATCTCGCCGGCCGCTTCGGTATCGTCCGCACCGGCGAGCAGCGGCGGCGCGCGATCGGTCTCGGAAGTCCGGTGCCGGAACCGGGGAAGCCGTGACGATTCAGGGCGGCCGAGCGGCCGCACGACAGACGCGATGACGACAGCGCGCGAGCGGCCGGAGCGCGTGCCGCGGGTTGATGCCGAGCGGACGAGCCGCATTTCCGCCGCCGCACCATCGGTCGCGATCGTCGTGCCGACGTGGAACCGCGCCGCCGATGCGGGGCGGTGTCTCGCGTCATTGGCACGCCTCACGTACGCGAATCGCCGCACGATCGTCGTCGACAACGGCTCGCGCGCGAACGAGCGCAAGGCGCTCCACGCGGCCGCGAGTGGCGCGAGCGGTGCGGCGGCTGCGGGCGGCGCGGCGGCGGCGCCTGGCGCGGCGGCGAAGGCTGGCGCGGCGGCGGCGCCTGGCGGGGCGGCGGCCGTCATCGAGCTGCCGGAGAACCGCGGGTTCGCGGCGGCGGTGAACACGGGAGTCGCGGCAGCATTCGCGGCCGGGTGCGACGCGGCGCTGGTTCTGAACGACGACGCCGAGGTCGATCCCGGGCTGCTCGAGGCGCTCGTCGCTGCGGCCGCCGCGGATCCGGCCGCGGGCATCGTCGCGCCGCGCATCGTCGAAGCCGACACGGGACGCGAGGTATCGCGCGGCGAGCGTGTCTACGTGCCGCTCCTCTGTCTGCCGCGGACGTGGCTGCGGGTGCGCGGCGCGGTGCGCGAGCCGTATCGTGCGAGCGGCGTGCTCGGCGCGGCGTTTCTCGTGACGCGGGCGTGCTGGGAGCAGGTCGGCGCGCTCGCGGAGCCGTTCTTCGCGTACTACGAGGAGGTGGACTATTGGCTGCGGGCGCGCGCTGCGGGGTACGCGATCGTCGTCGTGCCGGAGGTCGCGGTCCGCCATCGTGGCTTTCGCGGCTTCGCCGGCGGCTTCACGCCGCTCGCGGCGTATCTCAAGGCGCGTAACTTGCTGCTCGTCCTCCGCCGCCACGGCGGGCCGCTCGACTGGGTCGTGTTCCTGCCGATGTATCTGGCGATGATCGCGGCGAGCGTGCTCGGCTACGCGCTGCGCGGCGGCGGCGGCGCCGTGATTCGCGCGCTGCTCGACGGCGTACGCGACGCGGCGTACGGGCGCAGCGGGCCGCCGCCGGCGGCGCTCGTGCCGCCAGACGCGGGCTGACGTGCGGATCGCGATCGGCGCCGTCGTCCGCACGCTCGGCGGACCTGCGACCTACGCGAGCGAGCTCGTCGCCGCGCTCGCGGCACGACGCACGCCGGGTTGGGAATATGTCGTCATCACCGACGGTCCCGAGGCGTTCGCGGGCGTCGACGTCGAGCTGATGCGGGCGCCGCTTCCGAGCCCCTACGCGCAGGTGCTGTGGGACCACGTCGCGGTGCCGGCGGCGCTACGCCGCGCGCGCGCCGATCTGTACCACGGCACCAAGAATACGCTGCCGCTCTGGCAACCGTGTCCCGCGGTCGTCACCGTGCACGACCTCGCCGTGTATCGGCATCCGGAGAGCTTCGCGGCGGTGCAGCGCTGGCATCTCCGCACCCACGTGCCGCACGCGATGCGCACTGCGCGCGCCGTGATCACCGTGTCGCAGCATGCCGCCGCCGATCTGCGCGCCGAGTTTCCGGCGGCGGCGGCGAAGGTGCGGCCGATCGCGAACGGGGTGAGCGCGCGCTTTCGGCCGCCGACCGATCCGCAATCGCTCGCCGCGTTTCGTGTCCGCTACGGGCTCGGCGCGGGGCCGCTGGTCGCGTATCTCGGGACGTTGCAGCCGCGGAAGAACGTCGAGCTGCTCGCGGCGGCGTTCGTTCGGGTGCGCGAACGAGTGCCCGACGCCGAGCTCGTCCTCGCCGGCCGCATGCGGCCGGGCTACGAGCCGGTGCTGCCGACCGACGGCGTGCGCCGCATCGGGGCGCTCGCCGCCGCGGAGCTGCCGCTCTTCTACGGCGTCGCGAGCGTGCTCGTGAGCCCGTCGCTGTACGAGGGCTTCGGCCTCACGCTTCTCGAGGCGATGGCGTGCGGCTGCCCGGTGATCGCGCTCGCGCGCAGCGCGGTGCCGGAGGTCGTCGGCGATGCCGGGCTTCTCCTCGATACGGTCGACGAGTCGGCGCTCGTGGACGCGCTCGTGCGGGTGCTACGTGAGCCCGGTTGTGCGGACGAGCTGCGCGCGCGTGGTCTCGCGCGCGCGGCGACGTTCTCCTGGACGCGGGCAGCGGCAGCGACGGAAACTGTGTATCGCGAAGTGATGCAGCCGGTTGAAACCCCACCCGGAAATCCTGACCGGGCTATCAGACGCGCTGCTTCTTGATGTCTCGCATCGGGTAGTGCCGCAGATTGCGGGTGCACAGCGTCAAGCCGTGGATGTGTGCGGCGGCGGCGATCAGCGCGTCGGCGATTTCCACCCCGTGCGAGCGACCGAACTGACGCCGGTACGTGCCGGCCTTGCGGCCGACGCGCTCGTCGAGGTCGACGCAATGGAGAACGCGCGCGAGGTCGCCGATGATGAACGCCTCGCGCGGGCGCACGCCGGCTCCGATTTCGGCGATCGAAACCGGTGTCCAGCCGAGAACGTCACCGGCGGCGTCGCGCTCCCGCAGCCAGTCGACGACGCCGTCATCGTGGCGCAGCCACGCGATGACGACGTCGCTGTCGAGCAGGTACTTGGCCACTCCGGCCTCCCCCCAAGCGCTCGGAACGCTTCGATCGTCGAAGCGCTCGGACCACGGCGTCGGGATCGCCGAGCTCCGCGCGGCCGCTCCACGTTCCCGCCAATCGATCGATGAGCGCGCCCCGATCCTCCGCCGAGCCGCTGCCGTACGCCCGATCGATGGCTTCCCGCACCAAGGCCGAAATGGTCGTGCCGCGGCGCTGGCTCTCCGCGGCGAGGAGGCGGGCGCACTCCTCGTCCAGGTACAGCTGAGTGCGACGCATGAATGATGTATGACATACATCGTCCATGTCGGCCAATCCGAACCCGCCGCCGACGGGTCTCGCGGCGTCAGCGCGGAGGGCGGACCATCGGCGTGATCAGCGGCGACGGGCCGACGCGGATCTCGCGGACCACCTCGAAACCATGGCGTTGGTAGAGAGGGATGTTCGCGGGGTTCGACGATTCGAGGTAGCTGTGCACGCCCTCGGTGTCGATCAGCGCGAGCGTGTGCCGCAGCAGGGCGGCGCCGATCCCCTGGCCTTGGTGCGGCGGGTCGACGCCGATGAAGGCGAGATGCCAGTGCGGCTCGTGGGGATGGCACTCCGCCATCTGCTCGATGATCGCGGGAGCCGCGGACCGCGCCGGCTCCTGCAGCGTCTCGGTGATCAATGCCTCCAGCGCCGCGCCGTCCGGAACGACGCCCGCCGGGAGCCACAACGACCCGCCATGGAAGTCGCCGGCCACGTACGCCGTGCCGTGCTCGAACGCGCGGCCGCCGAAGGCGCGTACAAACGGCGGGAAATGGCGGAGGTACTCGTGCGGCTCGCGCCACATCCAACGCATCGCCGGATCCGAGCTGAACGCCATCAGCTGCGTGCTCACGGCGCGCGGCGCCTCGATTTCGGTGACGGCACGAATCTTCACGTCGTCCACTTGAGCTCCTCCAACGCGCGAATCGCCGCGACGCGCGTCTGCTCGCATGAATCGACTACGCCAGCAAGGCGGGCTCCGTGCGTGTTCGCCGAGCTCACGTCGTCGCGGCGGAGGTTAGGTCGGTTCCGCGGAGAGCAGGCGCCGCCGCCAGCCGTTGCGCGGCCCATAGGGGACGCGGATGGCATCGAGCCGCTGGTGGCGCTTCTTCGAGCGCAGCCGGACAGGCGTGCCGGTCGCGGGCGCGCCGCCGGCACGCATGAAGGACGCGCAATCGACGAGCACGGTGCCGGCGGGCGCCTCGGAACAGAGGAACGCCGCCAGGTTCACCGGCTCACCGATGACACCGAACTGCTTCTTCCCCGCAGGGCCGATGTAGCCGATCGTCGCCTGTCCGAAGCTGATGCCGACGCCGAGGCCGATCGGACTCGCGGTTCGTCCGCTGCGCTCCCACTCGGCGCGCCAACGCGCGTACGCGGTGGTGAACTCGTCGTGCAGCTCGCGCGCGAGATCGCGAACCAAGCGATCGAGCATCGACGCAGCATCGCTGGCGGCGATCTCCGGCAGGAACAGCGCGAGGAGGCCGTCGCCGGTGTACTGGAAGACGACGCCGCGATGGCGCTCGACGATCGCCGTCATGAGCGTCAAGTACTCGCCGATCAGCTCGGTCACGTGCTGGGTGTCGTCGAGCGCGTGCGTCAGACGCGAGAAGCCGCGCATGTCGATCGCGACGACTGCGACGTCGTGCGGATGTGGCACGAGAAGCCCGGGGTGCGTCCGGCCGCGCAGCGGACGCTCGAGGAGCGCGGCGCCGATCTGATCGGCGGCCGCCGCGGCGGCACCGGAGGTCCAGCGTACGATTGCCGACGCGCTCGGTCCGAGCCAGCGTGCCGCGTGTGCCGCGACCGCGCGCACCGCCGCGTGCGGGGCACCCGTCAGGCGCGCGACCGCCGGCTGCTCACGCGTCGTCGCGACCCACGAAAGCAGCGGCGCCGGCACTCCCGGCTGGCTCGCGCCGCACGCGAGCAACAGCTCGACGTGACGCGGCTGGTAGCGGACGGCGTCGACGGCACGCCGCGCCACGAGCCATGCGACTCGATCCCACCATGCGGTGACCGTGAGGTACTCACGCCACCACGTGACTGAGGTTTCCCATCCGCTTTTGTCCGCCACAGTGCAGTCGCTCCTTTACGGGAGGACTGTATCAGACGCGCCGCGTCGACGGGAGGTGGATGCCGTTAAGCTACTGAGAAATCAATGCTATCGGCCGGTGACCGAACGGCAAATCGCTGTCCGACGGTAGGGAAGACGAAGCGGTAGCGAAACCGCGTCGACGACGTACCCTCCCGTAACCAGGTACCAAGGCGCCGGCTCGGCGAGCCAGCGGCCGAGATAGGCGCGATCGGCGCGCCAGCGCTCGATTCCGAAGCCGCCGTCCTCGAGCAGCCGGCGCAGCGACGCCGCGGTGAAGTAGTAGTTGTGGCGCGCGTCGTAGAGGAGCTCGAGCGGCCGCGCGAAGCGCCCGCCGGTCGCGCGTTGGAGGACGTCGCCAAGCCGATTGAAGAGACTCGCGCTGTCGATCGTGAAGACGAGGAGCAATCCGCCCGGAGCGAGGAGTCGCCGCGCCTGCGCGATCACAGCGCGCGGGTCGAGGACGTGCTCGAGGAAGTCCCACATCGTGATGGCATCGAACGACGCCGGGGCGAAGGGCGCCGCGAGAAAGTCGCCTTCCCACACGTCGAGCGCGAAGGTGTCACGCGCGTACGCCGCGTGGCGCGCCGAGAGCTCGACGCCGCGCACGTCCCATCCGGCCGCGCGCGCGAGGTCGAGAAACACGCCGGTCGCGCAGCCGACATCGAGCAGGCGGCGTCCCGGCGGCGCGAGCTCGGCGAGGTCGGCGAGCGCGCGGCGATAGATGCGGACCTCGGGCGCGTCGGTGTCGTAGCCGGCGCGCGCGTTCTCGAAGTAGACGCTCTCGTGGTAGCGCTCGTCCTCGTACATCGCGCGCAGCTCCGCCGCATCGGGAAGCGGATGCCGGAAGCGCAGCGTGCACGCGTCGCAGCGATAGACGGAGAAGCGGCGCAGGCGGCAGTGCAGCGTGATCGTCGTCGCGCCGCAGAGGGCGCATGCTGCCGGCGCGGCCGTCGACGCGGCGTCGCTCACCGCGGCGGGCCGAGCGCGGTGGGACCGGTGCCGCCCCCGCCGGTTGCGCCGCCGCTCGGACCGGCGCCGCGGTCGGCGAGATCGGCGCGCAGGAGCGCGAGCTCCTGGGCGAGGAGCTTCACGTCCAACGTCAAGCGCGAGAGCCGCACCGCGTAGTTCAAGCACAGGACGAGCAGGAAGAGCTCGCCGAAGAAGAAGAGGGTCGAGCTCGGCGCCCATGCACCGACGGCATGGGTCAACGCGCGTAGCGCCTCGGTCCACACGCTCAGCACCATGATGCCGAGGGCGACGACCGTCCAGATCGGCGTGTACTCCTCGCGCAAACGGCCGCGGCGGACGAGGTTCAGGACCGCGGCGAGAAACGCGATGCTCACCGCGAGCGCGACGGCGCGCGTCGTCCACGGCTCCGGCTGATCCATCAGGACGCGGCGCAGCGCCGTGACGTCGATCGTCTCTGCGTTCATGGATTCTCCTGGCGCGGCGAGAGCGCGCTGCGGACCGTCGAGAGCAGCATCTTGTAGGGATAGTAGACGGCGCGGAGCCCGGCGTGCATCGGCGCGCGATTGGGAGGGCTCGGCGCCATCGTGACCGGCACCTCGAGGATGCGGAGGCCGCGCCGATGGAGCAGCAGCAGGACGTCGACGTCGGGG
>WNFP01020115.1_pt1 | contig 11018 bp, 10 predicted proteins | sample 5400201 | NCBI WGS metagenome assembly WNFP01 (sample SAMN13153355, study PRJNA577476) | soil metagenome | isolation source: 115 cm saprolite under Madrone tree | place: USA:California | collected 2016-06-14
GAAAGTCTTACGACAATAAACTCACCGCAAACTGGTGAATCGCCCGTTCCGCTTCCAGAAACCGGCTCAGCTTGTCATCCGCATGCACAACGAAACGCTTTCCGTCGCCGCTGTCTCTTTTAAGCAACGAAAAGTCTCGACATCTTTGAGGCGCTTGCAGTAAAAGATCTTTGGTCATCGGAGCGCAGCGAAATGAAAGAGTCAGCGCATCTGCTACGAGGCGCGTTTTACGTGCTTCTGTTCCTTGCCGTGTGCGTGATCCCATTTGCGCTCGGACAGCAAAGCGCCATTAACTCCGGCGTCGACCCAGCGAAGATGTCATTGGCCGGGCGGATCTCGTCGATGAGTGAAGCCGCTGAGGCGCAGCCCTCGAATTCGCCACATGCCGCAGCGACGGCGGTGGTAGTGTGGGATCAGTACAACAACGCCGGAACCGCTGTAACATTGTCAGCAACCTTCACTGACTCTCCTGCCATGAATTCCGATCTAGCGGACGATTTTATTGTGCCCGCAGGTTACGCCTGGATCATGCGGTGGATCGATGTTGATGGTTCGTACTTCAATGGGCCGGGACCTGCCAACACTTTCAGTGTCTTCTTTTATTCTGACAACGGTGGTTTTCCCCTCAGCCAAATCTACGCAACTTTGGCGTGGTGGGAGCAGAACGGTAGCACGTTCAGGGTACATTTATGCGACAACCCCCCTTCTTGCCAGCCGTACCTATATCCCGGCAGGTATTGGGTCGAGATCCAAGCCAACATGACAGCGAAGTGTTGCGGCGAGTGGGGTTGGACTGATCGAACCGTCACGGACCTTAACGCTGCTGTCTGGCGAAACCCCAGTGGTTTCTTCGGGGCTTGCACGAGTTGGAGTCGCAGGGGAGCTACGTGCGGTTTAGACCCTTCAGCGCCGGATCAGGTTTACCGAATCTACGCGAACGTCATACCTGTCTGTTCGATCGATAGCGGTAACCTTGGCTGTGGCGGCACAATTAATTTTCAGCCAACAGAGTTCAGTATCGATATGCCCAGTTGTCCCGTCGATCCGGCAACTGTCCACACAAGCTCTTTTACGGTGAACAACATCCAGCCCGATTCGTTTACCCTATTGAACAACAATACGACGATCAGGTTCCACTACAACACCACGCCGGTAGTGCCGGGCCTCAACACCATGCATGTTCCCGCTGGCCGCCAACAGCTACTCGGACGCCAACCCCAACTGTTACACCGAGTGTTCCACCGACGCCCACAACCACGCCCAGAGTGACACCAACGCCGCGGATTGCGCCAACGCTCCGGACTCGTCCCACCCCGGCACCGCGCCCGTAGCTTGTAGGGCTAATTGGAACCGTTACGGCGGACATCGACGCGAGAGAGTCGCATTGCGACCCCTAGTCGCCGATTCGAGTTCGAGAAACGCCGTCAGTATTTCATCCGCGTGCACGACGAAACGCTTTCCGTCGTCGCGATGCGCGTCAACAATCCAGGTTGTTCGCGCCTCGCAATCCAAAGCTGCCACCTAGCCCGAACTCCATCCGGCTTTGCTGAGATTGTCAGCGATGATTTTCCAGCACTTCATTGAGCTTTTCATCGGCACGCACGTTTTCGCGCAGCCCAAAGTGCAACCGCGCTTCTTGCGCTAGGGCGTCGGTGACGGCGCAGGACGATTCATATACGCGGGTGGCCCGTTAGCGGGTTCTTCCGTAACGGTCGTTCCCTCCTGCTGACAAGAAGCGATAAATGCCATCGCAACGAAGATACCTAGTAAAGACAGTATGTATTTCTTCATAGTTCGGAGTTTTCGGATCGAGTGCCGCAGAATGTCAAGCTCCCACAAGCACAACGGCGATTTCAGAGAGTGGTGAAAGTCTTACGACAATAAACTCACCGCAAACTGGTGAATCGCCCGTTCCGCTTCCAGAAACCCGCTCAGCTTGTCATCCGCATGCACGACGAAACGCTTTCCGTCGCCGCGATGTGCGTCGGCAATCCAGATTGTTCGCCCGCAACAATCCACGGCTGATACACAGCCCCAACTCCATCCGGCCTTGCTAAATCTATTTCTGCGATGATTTTCAGGATTTCACTTAAATTTCTCTCGCATCGTTGCTGGTCATGGAAGACGACTACGGACGATAGCAAACACCACGGCGGCAATAAAACTAGCCCCGCCAATGATGAGTAACACAAAAGAAGTCGGATTTTTCGTCGCCGCTGCCCAGCTCTTTAACTCGATCCAAGCTCGCGCTGTGATAGGAGGGGTCTTCGCAGGCCTGGGACGATACCGGTCCTGAACGTCTTTAGGAAGTTCAATGAAATAGATCTTGGAAATTCCCGTTTTGGTTCTAATCACGATCCCGTCCGCTTCGACACGGCTTATCTCCGCGTTTTTGTATTCTTTTCCGTGAATCGTCTTGAAGTCGTCGGCCAGCGCGAATTGCAATACCGCAAGCGCCAATACCGTTGCGGGAATCAGTACTGCCGGTTTCATTGCGCGGTGATTGCGTGGGGGGCGGACCCGGATGTCTCAAAACTCTTAATTGTGGCAGCTGATGTGGCGCTGCTGCTTTACTGACTATTCAGAACCGTTTGCGGTGTGGACTTGCTCAGTTCAAGCTGTGCGCTCACTTTGTGTAGGCCTGCAGTGAGCGCGTCAATTTGCTCCTGCTGGCGCGCGATCATCGCTCCTTGCTGCTCCACTTTGTGTGTTTCCTCTACAAGCGCCTGGTGCTCTTTTAGAAACTCGTTAAGCAACATCGCGTTCACAGCATCATAACGTACGGTGTAGATTTCGCCGTTGTTGTCGCGGACGACTAAGTTAGGATCTACCTCGGCCACCTGTTCGGCGATCAAGCCATACTGCGGCGTGGTGTCGTTGTGGACCTTGTAACGGAAGCTAACCGGTTTGAGCGCCAGAATAGACTCACTAGCTTTATCCATGGGTTTAATATCGGTCTTGTACCGGAGCGAAGAACTGAGCGTGCCAAGCTGACCGGCTGAATCGACCAGCACTGGGATGGCGTTATTGTTCGCCGTTGTTATCCCGCGAATGTTGCCGATAAAGCAGCTGTTGGTCACGTTCGCACCGAGGCTGCCGAGACAGATGACGTTACTGGCCGTGGTGACGCTGCTGCCGGCTCCGTCGCCCAAAGCCGTGTTGCCGTGGCCGGCGGTGTTAAAAGCGAGTGCATTATCACCCATGGCCGTGTTGCCGCTGCCGGTGGTGTTGGCTACGAGTGCGTTGACGCCGTTCGCTGTATTGGCGACGCCGGTGGCGTTGGTCGCGAGCGCTCCTAGACCGGTGGCGGTGTTCTCGGTGCCTATGGTGTTGCTGAGAAGCGCCCCAGTACCGATGGCCGTGTTTCTGCCGCCTGTGGTGTTGCTAAAGAGGGCTTGATAGCCGTTGGCCACGTTCGTGAGGCCTGTGGTGTTGCTGAAGAGGGCAAACGCTCCATTGGCTGTGTTGCCGAAGCCGATCGTGTTGCTGAGAAGCGCTCCCGCACCAATCGCCGTATTACTGCCTACTTGGTTTACAAGGAGTGTCCCAGCGCCGAGCGCCGTGTTGAAGCTGCCGGTGGTGTTGCCCCCAAGGGCCAAGAAGCCAGCCGCCGTATTGAACGCGCCGGTGGTGACACCCAGAAGCGCGCCGTCTCCTTCCGCAGTGTTAGCGCCGGGATAACCGCCGTCCGGTGGTGGACTGACCGCTTGCACTTTTGGTAAAAACCCAAAGCAGGCGAGCACAAGTATCAGCGTGATGAGAAATGATGGAATTGGTATTTTAATTAATGTTTTCACAGTCACTGAGTCTTGAACGGTTTTAGTCCGTGTGGCGAGAGAAAAATGCTGCCCGCGAATCCTGCCGCTGCCGGGCGTATTACGCGCAGGCAAAAGCTCCAACCGAACTTGACTGCTTTTACCAGCTATTCAGAACCGTCTCCGGCGCCCCGTGCTCACTTCAAGTCCGCCACCGACGGAGTCGCTGCGGCGAGCGCCGCGCTCACTGTCTGTAGGCCCGCAGCACGAATTGTGATACCGCGAGCGCCAGTGCCGTTGCGCGAATCAGTGCAGCCGGTTTCATTTCGCCCCGATATTGCCGCTTCGCGCCTTCGATTAGCAAGCGTAAAGCGTCCTCGGCAAGAATCAGTGTCGGATATGCGCGCCGGATTGTGCACCTTAAAAACCAGCATGCGAGTTGCAATCGGCAATCTGAAACTTACAATCTGAAAATCTTTCGCCGGGGTCTTAGCTCAGTTGGTAGAGCGCCTCAATGGCATTGAGGAGGTCACGGGTTCGAATCCCGTAGGCTCCAGTCTTCTCTCGCAGCGTAGCGCAGAACGAAGACTGTCGCGCCGTAGCTTTAGCGGAGGCGGACATTTTCACCTCGCAGCATCAACGCAGCGAGCTACGACTTGGCAAGCCAGTCGGAAATGAGCCGCTTCATTTACATTTTCTCCAGAAAGGTAACAAACGCGTAACTTTTCCCATGCAGCGCGCAGCGCTGATCGCTGCGATTCTACCGGCATGAAAACAATGACTAACTCTACAGCCAATGATAGTGGTACGAGCGAGACTCATCCTCCACTGGACAACATGAAGGGTAGAGTTAAAGCTCGGAAAGATTCGATCAGTCGACGTTCCTTCCTGGGCAAATCACTCGCCGTTGGAGCAGGAACAATCGGCGTAGGACTATTACGTGGTAGTCCAATCGCGACAGCAAGTCGCGACCGTTTAACCCCGCCAGACGCCGCGCTGCTACGGTTCCCGGCGGCACTGGAACTACTCGAGGCCGACTTTTGGATTCAATACAATGAACTTGGCGGAATCCAAGATGCCGAGGTTCCGGGTGGCACCGGTAATCCAGACTACACCGAGGCCCTCGCGACACTCGATGAAGACATGGATCAATATATCCACGACAACACCGATGATGAGATCACTCATCACACCTTCCTCAATGCCTACCTGGTCTCGAAAGGATCGGCTCCTGCAAATCTTGATCCGTTTCGGACTCTGATGGGCAGCACCGCCACGGGAGTCAACACCGCCCTGATCGGTCACCGGCTTACCAACCTGACCCAACTCACGATTGATACCAGCTGGTGGACCCGGTATCGCGACGACAGTCACAACCCGGATCTTGATCCAGATCACGTCTTTCCGCAGGCCGTGCCGACTTTGGGCGTTAACCAGCACACGGCAATCCCCAGGACCGATGCTGACACAACGGACCCGAATTTTCTACAAGCGATCGCGAATACCGCGGGTTTCCACTTTCCAACCATCGAACAAGGTGGCAACAGCCTGTATCCCTCGCTGGCGCTGAGAGCCATTCACCCCGAAGTGTTGCGAATCCTGTTGAGTATCGGGCCTACCGAGACGATGCATTTTCAAACCTGGTCGGATAAGGCCGGTAATGCGCCGCCGTTGACGGCCGTTGATCCGGTGACCGGTGTATCGGTCACATTCCCGGATCTGGACGTGGACGACGAGCTCCTGAAAAAGAACCTGATCATGCCAGAGCCCTGCCCATTCCTGGATAGAAGCCTCCCGATTGTTTCGATCATTCGACCGACCAACACGGAGGGCGCTGCCATGGGTGCTCTCACGTTTCTAACAAACATGGGGCTTTTCAGGGGCCAATCGACTGCGTTCTTTGCCTATATGACTCAACTGGCACAAGACGCCGATCACGCAAGGGGCAGGCGCATCTGAAGGCGGCAACCAAAAAGAAAAGGTCGCGACCGGTCGCACGCCACACGGCGACCGGTCGCTCCTGAGACGGCTACCGTCTTTGAGAGAAGATTTTTGCCTTTCGCGAAACTGATTTTCGAGGAAGGATGCTTTCGTTGATAGAAGCCGTGCAACATCGACGGATTGCGCGGTTTGAATTCTATCGCAAACGGCAGACCGAATGCACAAAACCAATTCCCTTCTCATGCGCGCGCCGAAGATGGCGATCTTCAAAACAGCGGCGAACTTGGAGCTTTGGCCAGAAATCCTCCCCCATTATCGCTACATCCGTTTTCTTGAACGCGGGGCCGATCGCAACATTGTCGTCATGGCTGCGCGGCGTTCCGGAATTCCAATCTCGTGGACCTCGGAACAAATTATCGACCGAGAACGGCTCGAAATTCATTTTCACCATCTAAAGGCCTGGACCAAAGGGATGCGCGTGGTCTGGACTTTGTCTGATACGCCGGACGGCGTACTGGTCGCAATCTCGCATGACTTCCGATTTCGAATCCGTCCGCTCGCGCCAATCATTGATCTGGTTATCGGTGATTTTTTCATCCATAACATTGCCAACAAAACCTTGCGTTGTATGAGCAGCGGCAACCGAGGTAACCGCATGAAACAGAGACGCGCCGTCATCACTGGTATTGGTCCCATCACATGCATCGGCACCGGCGTCGAGGATTTTTGGGACGGAATCTCGGCAGAAAGAAGCGGTATCACCAGCGTTACAAGCTTCGATGCGAGTGTTTTCCGTGTGCGTTGTGCCGGCGAGATTCCCGGTTGGGATCCGGAAGAGTTTTTTTCACCGCACCGATTGAAGCGGCTCGATCGCTACGCGCAGTTCGCTGTCGTATCTGCCAAGCTCGCGTTGGACGACGCGCATATCGATTATTCCCGCGAAAAACCACAAGATCGCATCGGTGTCAGCTTCGGCACCGCGCTGGGGGGAGTCTGCAAAGCCGAAGAGCAATACATTAGATATTTGAAAAAAGGCGCGCGCGGCGTTCAACCCACACTTGCTGTCCAGGTATTTGGTGGTTCGGCTCATTCAAACATCGCGATTGAATTCGGGTTTCGTGGCGTGGGCACGACAAACTCAAACAGTTGCGCCAGTGGCACCGTGTCCGTTGGCGAAGCGCTCCGTTACATTCGAGACGATTTTGCGGATGTTATGGTCGCAGGGGGTGCCGAAGCGCCACTGACCGCAATTACCATCGGCGCATTCGACATTATTAAGACGATGAGCAGATGGGCGGGCGATCCAACGCTGGCTTGTCGTCCATTCGACCTGTTGCGCGATGGATTTGTCATGGGCGAAGGCGGCGCTTCGTTGATCGTCGAGGAACTCGAACACGCGCGAGCACGTGGGGCTCGAATGTATGCCGAAGTGCTCGGCTACAGCTTAAACAATGACGCGTTCCACATGACCTCGCCCCTGCCGGGTGGCGAATCCTGCATTCGTGCGATGCGCGAAGCACTCGCGGACGCACAATTGACGCCCGAACAGATCGATTACGTCAACGCACACGCCAGCTCGACTCAGCTCAACGACAGCGCGGAAACGGCGTCGATCAAACAAGTCTTTGGCGAACATGCACAGCGAATCGCAGTCAGCGGAACGAAAGGCTATTACGCGCATCCACTGGGCGCGACCGGCGCCATCGAGGCAGCGCTTTGCGCACTTGCCTTGGATCGGCAATGGATTCCACCGACAATTAACTATGAAAATCCCGATCCGGCATGCGATCTCGATATTGTGCCGAATCATGGTCGTGCCGCGGAGTTGAATTATGTCATGAGCAATTCATTCGGTTTCGGAGGAATCAACGGCTCCGTCGTGTTGGGGAGAATTCGGGATTAATTCGGCAGATGCGCTGAGGACAGCGCACTCTACAGCACACGCCAGAGCGGTAGCGTCCGGTGTCCTCAGCGGAGCAAATCCGGGCGATTCTGACGTGTGCGCTTGATAGCTTGTTCTCTGCGCCACTCTGCGATCTCCGCGTGATTTCCCGAGAGCAAGACTTCCGGGACTTTCCAGCCGAGAAACTCGGCCGGTCGCGTGTAGTGCGGTGCCTCGAGGAGGCCGCCGCTGAAGCTATCATCGGAGGCGGATTGCTCGTGACCAAGCGCGCCTGGCAGCAAACGAACAATTGCATCAACTACAACACCTGCAGCGATAGCGCCGTTTGTGAGCACATAATCGCCAATCGAAATCTCAAGATCGACAAGATGTTCGATCACGCGGTGATCGACTCCTTCGTAATGGCCGCAGAGAACGATGAGATGCGATTCCTGCGAAAGCTGCCTCGCCATTTCTTGATCCAAACGGCGGCCCGCCGGCGACATCAGGATAACTTTTGGTCTTTGAAGTTTGATGTTTGATTGGGCATTGGACGTTGAGCGTTCGGCGTTGGGCATTTGCCGTTTCAGATCTTCCACAGCCGCAAAAATCGGCTCCGGTTTCATCACCATCCCCTGTCCTCCCCCAAACGGCGCGTCATCCACAATGTGATGTTTGTCCGTCGTCCAATCGCGCAGGTTATGAATGTGAAGGGCGACGATTCCTTTTTCCTGAGCGCGCTTCAAGATGCTCTCGCTCAAAGGCGCTCGGCAGATTTCAGGAAAAAGTGTGACGATGTCGATTCTCATTTAAGGGAGAAACGTCCAACGCCCAACCCGCCTCCGCAAATGCTACGGCGTGGCACGCGCCCAACGTCCAACGCCGAATTGAACAAACGCCGAGGCGTCTGACACAGACGCCCTACAATTACTCTACAATCTCGAGGATGGCGCGCTGGCCGTGGCGCGCCGCAGAGCTGGCGAGCAACGCGCGAATTGCCTGAATGGTTTGGCCGCCTCGGCCAATCACACGGCCAACATCCCCGTGTCGAAGTTGCAATTTAAAGACAGTCGTTCTGCCGCTTGGAATTTCCGTCAGCACCATATCGTCAGGAAATTCAATCAACTGCCGAATGACAAACTCGAGAAACTCCCTCATGCGTCAAAAAACTAACCACGAATGGACACGAATACACACGAATTTTAAGAGCCGATAAATGCTGTAGCGTCCGCTGTCCTCAGCGGATTGCATCTCTGGATCTGCGCTGAGGACGGCGCACTCTACGGCCCCAGCGCACGCCAATGGATGTGTGTCAGCTTTGCGATTCAACCGGAGACGACGGAGGTATAACTTCGTCCCGGGTCGATTTCGTGGGCTCTGGCTCCGATTGTGACGACGACTCGGCTGCTGTTGCCCTTTTTTTGTTTTTCTTTATCAAGCTGCGCACAGTGTCAGACGGCTGGGCGCCCTTGCCGATCCAGTATTCCGCCCGTTCAACATTCAACGAACTATTGTGACCTGATATCTTCGGATCGTACGTGCCGATAATCTCGATAAATTTGCCGTCGCGCGGGCTGCAGCTGTCCGCCACTACCACTTTGTAATACGGGCGATTTTTTGCGCCTTCTCTGCGTAATCTGATGGAAACTGGCATGATCTAAAAAGTTTAAAATGTTAAACAAGGTACAACGTTAAAACGGTGACAAAGTCAAACGAGTCGCAAGCGAACCATTTTAACGATGTAACTTTTGTAACTGTTTTAACATGTTTTTCATTTTGCCCGCGCTTTTCATCATCTTCCGCATCTGATCAAAGCGCCGCAGCAAGTCGTTTACCTCCGTGACCGTGCAGCCGCTGCCGCGCGCGATGCGTTGACGCCGCCGCGCATTGAGGATGTCGGGATGCGTCCGCTCTTTCTTCGTCATCGAAAGCACGATCGCTTCCGTGCGCTTAAGCTGCTTCTCGTCAATCGAAAGGCCCTGCATATTACTCATGCCGGGCAACATGCCAAGAACATTCTCCAGGGGCCCCATCCTTCGCATCATCTTGAACTGCGCCAGGAAATCGTTGAAATCGAACGAAGCGGTCCGCAGCTTGCGCTCGAGCCGAGCAGCGTCTTCGGCGTCTACGGCTTCGGCAGCTTTTTCGACTAGCCCAAGGACGTCGCCCATCCCCAGAATCCGTCCCGCGAGCCGCTCGGGAACAAACACTTCAAACTGATCAAGCTTTTCGCCAGTTCCTGCGAATTTGATCGGCCGACGAGTCACTTCGCGCATCGACAACGCCGCGCCGCCTCGCGCGTCGCCGTCGAGTTTGGTCAAAACGATGCCGGTAATTGCCAACGCGTCATTGAAATGGGTTGCTACGCTTACCGCTTGCTGTCCGGTCGCCGCATCCACAACAAGGAGAATTTCCTGTGGCTCCAAGAAATCTTTGAGCTCCTTCAGCTCCTGAATCAAAGATTCGTCGAGTTCCTGCCGGCCTGCTGTATCAAAGATATCGATGTCAGTTGGTTTTTCATCGCGCAAGGCAGCGGCAGCAGCGCGTTGCACATCTCCTTCGCCGGGACCGGGTGTGAAAACGGGCACATCGATTTCTTTGCCTAGCGTCGCCAGTTGGTGGATCGCTGCTGGCCGTTGTAAATCCAGTGCGACGAGTCGCGGCGACTTGCCCTGCTTTTGCAACAAACGCGCCAGCTTTGCCGAAGAAGTCGTCTTGCCGGATCCGTTGAGCCCAACAATCAAAATGCGAGTCCGGTCTTCAATGCGAAGAGGCGCGGCATCGCCGCCGAGTAAAGCAGTCAATTCATCATGAAAAATTTTTACGACCTGCTGACCTGGCGTGATGCTACGAAGAACAGTTTCCCCGAGCGCCTTTTCTTTTACCCGCCCGATGAATTTTCTGGCGACCTGAAAATCTACATCAGCTTCGAGGAGCGCGAGGCGCACCTGACGCAACGCAGCGTCCACGTTGGCTTCGCTGATAACGCCGTGCCCACGCAGATCCTTGAAAATTTCCTGAAGCTTGTCGCTGAGTTGTGGAAACATGCAGTTGTAAGCGCCGCGCCATTCAACGAGTGGCGATCTCCAGATGCCCACGGCAGTTTGGAAACTGCCGCTCCTTGGCACTGCGCATTTATTTCTTTGGCGTTTGCGCTGCTGGCGGTACCGCCCGTGCTGGGCTCTCCTCAATCCCAAACGTCCAGTGCGCTTCGACCTTCTTTCCTTGGGATTTCGCGCTGACGAATACGCTGCATGATTTCTCGCGTAATTTTTGGGTGACTTGGTACGATATCGTACCCGTCTTCTGATCGTAGGTCGCCGGCACCACGCCGAGACCGCTCACACGCATTTGCACACTGCCGGGTTTGATCTGCCCGATCCCGCTGAGATTAGCCTTAATGAGCGGAAGTGCGGTGCGCACTGTTTCGCCATCTGCCG
>WNFP01013706.1_pt1 | contig 11016 bp, 7 predicted proteins | sample 5400201 | NCBI WGS metagenome assembly WNFP01 (sample SAMN13153355, study PRJNA577476) | soil metagenome | isolation source: 115 cm saprolite under Madrone tree | place: USA:California | collected 2016-06-14
CGCCGCAGGAGGGAGGAGCGAGCAGCCATCTGGCAGCGCGGCTGCCGCCGCGCTCCCCCGGTTCGTTCGCCGCTGCCGCCATCATCGCCCGGACGGCCTCCTAGCGGCTGGCGCGCGCCGGGCCGGCCGCGCGGGCGCCCCGCGGCGCGCTCGCGGCGGCCACCGCGCTTGCCTTGGCGCGCAGGTAGTCCTCGTAGTTCCCGAGGTAGCGCACCGCCTTCCCGCCCCCGACCTCGATCACCTGCGTCGGCAGCCGGTCGAGGAGGTAGCGGTCGTGGGCGACGAGCACGAGCGTGCCCTTGTAGGCGAGGAGCGCCTCCAGCAGCACCTCCTTGGCGGTCAGGTCGAGGTGGTTGGTGGGCTCGTCGAGGAGGAGGCAGTTCGACGGCTCGACCAGGAGCTTGGCGAGCGCGAGCCGGCTCCGCTCGCCGCCCGAGAGCACCGCGGTCCGCTTCTCGACCGCGTCGCCCGAGAAGAGAAAGGCGCCGAGCAGCGAGCGCACGTGTGGCGCCGTCTCGATCGACGCGGCGCCCAGCACCTCCTCGAGCGCGGTGCGTTCGGGGTCGAGCATCTCGGCGTGGTCCTGGGCGAAGTAGCCGAGCGCGACGTTGTGCCCCACGCGCCGCTCGCCGCCGTCGAGCGGCAGCACGCCGGCCAGCAGCTTGAGCAGCGTCGTCTTTCCGGCGCCGTTCGGCCCGACCAGCGCGACCCGCTGCCCGCGCTCGATCAGCACGTCGGCGCCGTCGTAGACCCGCACCGCTCCGTATCGCTTGCGCGCGCCCTCGAGCGCGACGACCACGCGTCCGCTGCGGGCCGCCTCGGGCAGGCGGATCTTGAGCGTGCGCTCGTGGCCGTCGGGCGGCCGCAGGCGGTCCATCTTCTCGAGCTGCTTCACGCGGCTCTGCACCAGCGCCGCCTTGGAGGCCTGATAGCGGAAGCGGTGGATGAACGCCTCGATGCGCCCGACCTCGGCCTTCTGGTCTTCGTAGGCCTTGCGGGCCTGCTCGAGACGCTCCTCGCGCTCTGCCAGGTAGCGGCTGTAGTTCATCGGGTAGTCGGTGACTCGCCCGTGCAGCACCTCGGCGATGTGATCGACGGTGACGTCCAGGAAGTAGCGGTCGTGTGCGACCATGATGAGCGTGCCGGGGTAGGCGACCAGGAATTCTTCGAGCCACGTCCGGGCTTCGAGGTCGAGGTAGTTGGTGGGCTCGTCGAGGAGGAGAAAGTCGGGGCGCCGGAGAAGGAGCTGCGCGAGCGCGACGCGCATCTGCCACCCGCCCGAGAGCTCGCCGCAGTCGCGCTCCATGTCGGAGGACCCGAAGCCGAGCCCGGCGAGCACCCCCTCCGCCTCGGCCTCGGTGTCGTAGCGGCCCCGGTGGTCCCACTCCTCGCACACGGCCATGTAGCGCTCCATGACGGCCGGGTACTCCGCGCTCTCGGGCGCGAGGGTGGCGAGCGCGTGCTCGAGGGTGGCGCGGCGCGCTTCCAGCTCGTGCAGATCCGCGAAGGCGGCGAGCGCGTGGCGGCGCACCGTGACGCCGTGCGTGCCGAAAATGTGCTGCGGCAGGTAGCCGACGCGCGCGCCGCGCGGGAGCGCCACCGTGCCCCGGTCCGGCTCCACCTCGCCCGCGATGATGCGGAGAAGCGTCGACTTCCCGGCGCCGTTCGGGCCGGTGAGCCCGACCCGCGCGCCGTCGGGCACGCCCCAGGTGACGTCGTCGAGGACGACCTGGCCCCCGTAGCGCTTGGCGATGCCGGCGACGTTGAGCACGCGAGCCGAGAGCATGCCGGGCGGCCCGGCGACGGGCAAGCGCGACTCAGCGGCCGGGGGTCGCCCCCGCCGGCGCGAGGACGACGCCGGGGTACGCCCCCGTCCACGCGCCGTGGGCCATGAGCTCCTCGCCAGCTATGAAGACGTGCTCGATGCCCTCGGCGCGCGCGACGTAGCGGGCCGCGCCGCCCGGGAAATCCCGCACCTTCTCCGGCGCGCGCGCCGCGACCCGCGCCGGATCGAAGCAGACGACGTCGGCCACCCGCCCGGGCGCCAGGAGCCCGCGCTCCGGGATGCCGTAGATCGCCGCCGGCATGGCGGTGAGCCGGCGGACCGCCTCCTCCCAGCCGAAGAGGCCGCGCTCGCGCACCCAGTGGCCGAGGAGGTGGGTCGCGTAGCCGGCGTCGCAGAGGACCGAGACGTGCGCGCCCGCGTCGGAGAGCGCGATCAGGCTCTCGGGGCGGCCGAGCAGCATGCCCACGTGGTCCTCGTCGTAGTTCACGAGCAGCATCGAGAAGCGCGCGCGCAGGTCCTCGGCGGCGGAGAGCGCGAGGAGCGCGTCGATCGCGTCCCCGCCGCGCACGGCGGCGATCTCGGCGAGCGTGCGGCCGACGAACGGCGCGTGCTCGGGCCGCGAAGCCTCCTCGAGGACGACGTCGCCCCAGCGCCGGCTCGCGGGGGCATCCGCCCGCCCGAGGGCTTCGGCCTTCACGGCGGCGCGGAAGTCGGCGTCGGCGAGGAGTGCGAGCCGCGCGGCGTCGGATGGCGCCGCGCGCCAGCGGCGCCAGCATGGCATGGCGTCGAGCGAGGCACAGCCCGTCGCGAGGTCGAAGTCGAAGCGCATCGGCCGGCACGACACCTGCGGGTAGACGGCGGCGCCGGCGGCGAGGCCGTCCCGGAGCTGCGCGTAGACCGGCTCCCAGACGCCGGGGCGGTCGGGGACGTCGAGGATCGCGCTGAAGCTCACCGGCCGCCGCGAGGTGCGCGCGAGCCCCTGGAGCCAGGCGAGCTCGTCGGCCGATACGGGGAAGGTCTCGGGCGTGATCTCGAGCACGCCGCGCCCCGACGCCGCCATCGCGCCGACGAGCGCGTCCACCTCCGCGCGGGGCGCCTGCCGGCTCGGGACCGGCCGCCCGCCCTCGCCGACGTGCGCGGGCGAGCGCGAGGTGGCGAATCCGAGCGCGCCGGCGACCATGCCCTCGCGCACCAGGGCGGCCATCGTCTCGACCTCCCCGGCCCGCGCCGCGCGCGTGTAGGCTCCGTCGCCCATGACGTAGGCGCGGAGCGCCGAGTGCCCGAGGAGCGCGCCGACGTTCACGCCGAGCGGCCGAGCGCCGAGCGCGCGCACGTACTCCGCGAACGACTCCCACTCCCACGCAACACCGGCGTGCAGGCTCTCGAACGGCATGCCCTCCACGTGCTCGAGCATGCGCAGCAGGCGCTCACGGTCGCTCGGGCGGCACGGCGCGAGCGCGAAGCCGCAGTTGCCGATCACCACCGAGGTGACCCCGTGCCAGCACGACGGCGTGCAGAGGCGATCCCAGGTCACCTGCGCATCGTAGTGCGTGTGCACGTCGACGAAGCCGGGCGCGACGATCAGCCCGCGCACGTCGAGCGTGCGCCGGGCGGCGCCGTCGAGGCGGCCGATGGCCACGATCCGGCCCGCCTCGATCCCCACGTCCGCATCGTGCGCCGACCCGCCGCTGCCGTCGCAGACCCGGCCGCCGCGCAGGACGAGGTCGAGCATGCGCCGCCCGGGCTAGCAGATGTTCCGATGAGCCAGCAAACGGAGGGACCGCTGACGGCCGGCCTCAGTCGTGGTCGTGCTTGTGGTGCCCCTCGCCGTGCCCGTGCCCGTGTTCGTGTTCGTGACCCCGGCCGTGGCCGGCCCAGGGTGGCGGGCCGTGCTTCTTCCAGTGCTCCGGGTGCACCTTGTAGTAGCGGACCGGTACGGCGAGGATCGGGCGCGGCACGTGCTCGAGCGTGACGAAGGTCCACGGCCCGTTGAAGCTCGCGGCGTAGAACCAGTGGTCGTCGTGGAGCGTGTAGTAGAGCCCGCTGTAGTAGAAGTAGTTGTAGGGCAGCGCCGGCGCATAGTAGACCGGCGTTTGCGGCACGACCACGAGCGGCGGCGGGGCCTCCACCACCACGGGCGGCGGGGGCGGCGGCACGCCGATGTTGATGCCGATGTGCACGTCGGCGCCGCGCGCGGGCGCGGCCAGCAACCCGGCCGCCAGCGCGATCACGAATGACGTTGGTCTCATCCTCCGTCCTCCTTGCGTGTATTATCGGCAGCCGGCGCCGGCTTCTCCAGCCCTCCCCTCAGGTGCTCCGAATCCTGAGGCCTGCCGGCAGCGCCTCGTCGAGCAGCCGCGCCTCCTCGCGCGCCTCGAGCGGCACCGGCTCGCGCACCAGGCGCGCCGCGCGCTGGCCGTTCGGCGCCATCTCCAGCCGTCGCGCGATCCGCTCGCGCAGGGCTTCGTCGAGATCGCGCTCGCGGTCGCCCGTCGCGCGCGCGAGCTGCGCGAGCGCGAACGCGTAGGCCTCGGCTCGCGGCCACTCGGCGCCGAGGAGCCGCTCCGCCCACGCCGCCGCCGTGTCGCGCCCGACCACGCAGTTGAGCGGGCCGTAGAGCGGCGCGCGCGCGCCGAGCCGCGCCAGCGCCCACAGCTCCGGCTCGGTCGCGCGCCCGCGCTCCGCGTCGGCGACGAGCACCCCGCCCAGCTCGGCGCGCGCCGCGGCCGGGAGACGCTCGCAGCTCCCGACCGCCTGCCACATCTCGCGCAGCTCCTGCGCGCCCGGCCGCGGCCCCCTCGGCTTGCCGCGGCGGAGGAGCGCCGGGCTCACCTGCTGGAGGAGGTGCTCCTGCTGCCGCGCCGCGAGGCCGCCCGCGATGCGCTTCCAGAGGTTCCACCACTCGGCCCGGCACTGCACGGCGCGCGGATGGCGAAGCCGGCGAGGTTCAGCCAGCGCGCCTCGTGCGCGGGCGAGCGCGCCCGCGCCGGCTCGAGCGGCCCGAGCGTGTCCCAGAGCCCGCGGACCACCGCCACCGGCCAGGCGTCGCGCCCGGCGCCGAGCGCCGCCTCGAGACGGCGCGTGAGCGTGACCGGATCGTCACCGCCCGCGAAGGCGGCAGCGAGGAGGCGCGCCGCCTCCTCGACGCGCGCGGGCTCGATGACCAGGCCGGCCGACTCGGCGGTGCGGGCCGCCTCGCCGACCGCCTCGCGGAGGCGGAACTCGAGGCGCCAGCGATGGTCGGTGGTGCGCGAGCGGCACCAGACCTCGAGCGTGCCGATCTCGGTGAGCCGGACCTCGAGGTGGATGGGGAGCGCCGTCTCGACCAGCTTTCGCCCGAAGCGGAGGACGGTGCGGATGGGGGGCAGCGCGGCGAGCCCGCCCGCCGCGACGATCTCGCCGGCGCGCTCGCCGCTGCGGTCGGTCGCCGTGAGCAGCGGGAAGGAGACGGGCCGGTTGGCGAGCAGCTCGAACTCGGGCTCCGTGATCTCGCGCTGCTCGCCCTCCTCCATGCCGCGCGGCACGAGGCAGAGCGCGCGCCCGTCGCCGAGCCCGAGGTAGTAGGTGCGCGCCGCGCCGCCGCCGATGCGCACGCCGAGGCCGCGGCGCGCGAGCCCGAAGTACGCCGCGCCGCGCGCGACGGCGAGCTGCAGCGACTCGCCCTCCAGCACCGCGGGACGCCAGCCGTCGTGCCAGGACGCGACCACGTCGCACAGGCGCGCGCGCACGACCTCGGGCTCCAGGGCGCCGCCGTTGAAGAGGAGCGCGTCGGGGCGCGCGAGCGGCAGGTCCGCCTGCCCCGCCGCCGCGCGCTGCCGGGCGAGGAACTCGGCCAGGTGGCGCGTGATCTCCGGCTCCTCGGCGAAGGGCAGCCCCCACTCGCGCGGCGCGAGCTCCGTCCCGCGCCGCGGGCGCGCGGCGGCCTCGACGCGCGGGAAGAAGCGGTCGAGCACGGTCGCCTCGACCTCCGCGCGCGCGAGCGAGGCGGCGAGCGCGCCGCCGATGACCGCGCCGCCGCGGCCCGGCACCGCGACCCGGACCTCTGCGAGCGTCGCATCGCCGAGCAGGCGCTCCTTCGCGGCCCGGCACTGGCTCACGAGACCGTGGAAGCGCTGCGTGTCGAGCTGGCCGCCCCTGGGGAGGAGCCGCGCCTCGAGCGCGCGCGCCAGAGCGAGGTCGATGTTGTCGCCGCCGAGGAGGAGGTGCTCGCCCACCGCCACCCGCTCGAGGCCGAGCTCGCCGCGGCTCGCGCGCGCGGCAATCAGCGACAGGTCGGTCGTGCCGCCGCCCACGTCGACCACCAGCACGAGCGGGTGCGCCGCGACGCGCGCGCGCCAGTCGGCCTGGTTTGCCGCGAGCCAGGCGTAGAAAGCGGCCTGCGGCTCCTCCAGCATGACCACCTCGGGCAGCCCGGCCGCGCGCGCGGCGGCGAGCGTCAGCTCGCGCGCCACCTCGTCGAACGACGCCGGCACGGTGAGGACCACGTCCTGCTCGGCGAGCGGCGCCGGGAAGCTCGCGTCCCACGCCTCGCGGAGGTGCGTGAGCGTCCGCGCCGAGGCCTCCACGGGCGAGACCTTCGGCACCTCGTCCCCCGCGCCCCAGGGGAGGATCGCCGCGGTGCGGTCGACGGCCGCGTGACAGAGCCACGACTTGGACGAGGCCACCAGGCGCGCGGGCACGCGCGCGCCCTGCTCGCGCGCGAGGAGCCCGACGCACCAGGCGCGGCCCGTCGCCCAGGGCGGGTCGAGGCTGCCCGCGGGCAGCTCGTGCGCGCCGGCCAGGTAGAGGAACGAGGGCAGCGTCGGGCGCGCGCCCGTCTCGCCCGGCGCGACCAGCTGCGGCACCTCGAAGACGCGGAGCGCGCGCCCGGCCGCCGTGTCGACGAAGGCGCAGGCGGTGTTGGTCGTCCCGAGGTCGATGCCGACGATGAAGCGGGCGGCCATCGACGAGCTAGGCGATCTCCACCTCGGCCGGCGCGATGAGGTGCGGGTCTCGGGCGCGGCGCGCGGGGAAGCTCGCGCGCGTCACGCGCCAGCCCGCGTGACGCAGCACGCCGCGGAAGGGCGGCCCGCCGCCGACGTTGCCCGTCAGCCGGATCGCCGCCGGATCGAAGCCGGCCTCGATGGTCACCATCTCGCCTTCGGCGGCGTGCAGCACCGGCTCGAACGCCACTCGCTCGTCGAGCACCTTGCGGCAGCCCTCGTGGATGCCGCGCACGGCCGCGCCGATCTGCTCGTCCGGGTAGCGGGCGAGGTCCTCGGTCACGAAGTCGACGAAGCGGCCCTCCTCCTGGAGGAGGCCGAGGAGGCCGAGCGCCTCGGCGCCCGCCGGCTCGGGCGGCGGAGGCGGCGGGGCCGGCTCCCGAGCGGGCGGCGCGGCCCGCCGCGAGGGCAGGAGCGCGACCACCAGCGCCAGCGCGAACGGCGCACCCACGCGCCAGGCGAGCACGTCGCCCGCGACGAAGAAGTTCCCCGCGGCGACCGCGGCCGCGAGCACGAGCGCGAGGAGGAGACGCCTCGAGAGCATGCCCGCCTTGCTATCACACGGCGGTGGCGCGGCAAGCGTGCGAGGGCGGCTTGCATCGAGGGCGTACGCGGGAAAGAACCGCTTCATGCCCCCGCTCGAACGCTACGCGCGCTTCCTCACCGGGCACGCCTGGACGGTGCTGGTCGCCGTCGGCGTGGCGACGGCGGTGCTCGCCGCCGGCATGGGCCGGCTGCGTGTCTCGATCGACTTCGAGGCCAGCCTGCCCGCGAACCATCCCTTCGTGCAGATCGACCACCAGATCCGCCGCGAGTTCGGCGGGCGCAACACCATGATCGTCGCCATCGTGCCGCGCGACGGCGAGGTGTGGCGGAGCGACGTGCTCCGGGTCGTGCAGGAGGTGACGCTCGCGGCCCTCCGCCTCCCGGACGTGATCGCGCCGAACGTGGTGAGCCTGGCCGCGCCGAGCGTGCGCCACGCCGAGGAGGAGGGCGGCACGATCCGCGTCGACTACCTCATGCGCGACGTGCCCGAGACGCCGGAGGAGATCGCCGCCCTGCGCGCCCGGCTGGAGGACGACCCCGCGCTCCGCGGCGTGCTGGTCACGCCCGACCAGCGCGCCGCGCTCGTCATGCTGGACTTCTACGACGGCACCTCCGGCCAGGACGTGTTCGCCCGCACGCTGAGCCTGGCCGAGCCGTACCGCGACCGCCCCCTCGACTTCTACTTCGCGGGCGAGCCCATGTTCGTCATGGCCAGCCTGGAGCAGTCGCGCGAGGTCGCCTGGCGCATCCCGCTCACCTTCCTGGTGATCGCGGGCATGCTGCTCGTCTCGTTCCGCAGCGTGCAGGGCATGCTCGTCCCCATGCTGACCGCCACCCTCAGCACGCTCTGGGGTCTCGGCCTCATGGGCTGGACCGGCATCGTGATCGATACCTGGAACGTCGCCGTGCCGATCCTGCTCATCGCGGTCGCGGCCGCACACTCGGCGCAGATGCTGAAGCGCTACGGCGAGGAGGTCGAGCGCACGCGCGACAACCGCGCCGCGGTGATCGCCTCGACCGTGTCGATGGGGCCCGTGATGGTGGCCGCCGGCTCGACCGCCGCGCTCGGCTTCGCCTCGCTCGCGCTCTTCGGCGTGCGCTCGATCGGGAACTTCGGCCTCTCGTGCGCGTACGGCATCGCGAGCGCCGTGCTCCTCGAGATGACCTTCATCCCGGCGCTGCGCGCGCTGCTGCCCGCGCCGCGGCGGGTCCCGGCGGAGGGCGGCCCCACCCGCTGGGTGCTCTCGACGCTGCACGCCGCGATCTTCCATGCGGGCGGACGGCGCATCCTGGTCGCCACCGTGCTGGCGCTCGCGAGCGCGGCCCTGGGCGCCGTCTTCATCCGCACCTACGGCTCGACGCGCGAGTACATGCCGCCCGACAGCATGGCGCGCGTCCACCTGGCCGAGATCGAGAAGCACTTCCCCGGGACCGTCACCATGACGATCCTCTACCAGGGGCCGCCGGGGAGCGCGCGCACGCTCGGGCTCGTGCGGCACCTGGCCGCGCTGCAGGACGAGCTCGCGCGCGACCCGCTCGTGCTGCGCACGGCGTCGCTCGCCGACCTGGTGAAGGCGCTGCACAAGACCTTCAACGCCGACGACCCGCACCCCTACCGCCTGCCCGACAGCCAGGAGCTGCTGGCGCAGCTCATGTTCCTCGGCGAGTCGCCCGCCTTCGAGCGCTTCACCGACCGCGCGCTCGCGAAGGCGGTGCTGGTCGCCTACCTCCGCGACGACGACTCCGCGCGCGTCGGCCCGCTCGTCCGCCGCGCGCAGGCGTGGGTCGATGCGCATCCGCCGCCCGAGGGCGTCCGGGTACTGATCGCGGGCGGGGTGGGGCCGACCATCCTGGCCGTAAATGAGCACACCACGCATGGGAAGCTCCTGAACACGCTGGTCGTGCTGTGCGTGATCTATCTCGTGTCGTCGCTCATGCTGCGCTCGGCCCTGGGCGGGCTCTACGTGGTCTCGCCGATCGTCGCCACGGTCGCGATCCTCTTCGGCGTGCTGGGCTGGACCGGCATCCGCCTCGACATGGGTTCGGCGTCGGTGATCGCCATGGCCGCCGGCATCGGCGCCGACTACGCCATCTACTTCCTCTACCGCCTGCGCGAGGAGCACGCGCGCCTGCCCACCGACGAGGCCGCGTTCGACGCGGCGCTGCACACCTCGGGGCGCGCGGTCCTCTTCGTGGCGGCGAGCATCGGGGCAGGCTTCTCGGTGATGGGGTTCTCGAAGTTCCTCGGCCTGCAGCTCTTCGGCACGCTCATGCCGATCGCCATGGCGGTCTCGTGCCTGGCCGCGCTCTCGCTCATGCCGGTGCTCGTGCTGCGCACGCGGCCGGCGTTCGTCTTCGGGCGCGGCGCGAGGGAGGCCGCCGGGCGCGGCACGCCGCCGCGCGCCGCGCGGCGGGCTGGTCAAGACCTCCGCGTCTCCGAGCCCGACCACCATCAGAGAGCACGCGACAGTTGAGCCTGACATGGCCGGCGGCTGATCGGCGGGCCAATAACCCATCGGGAGCCGCACCGGTCAGGTCACGCCGATTCGAGGACTCTCGGCTGTCCTGACCGCCCTTCGCGTTGTGCCAGAACCACTCGATTCTGGCGCACATCCCCAGCGGCGGACCCGCCGTCGGCATCCCGGTCGATATGTCCTTGGGGTGCGCCTGGGGAAGAAGTAGCGGCGACTCTTCGCTTGACGCCGGGCTTGCACCTGCACGACACTCCCGGCCCTGGAGGAGGAGCCAACGATGAAGCAGGCTCTCTGTGCAGTTGGATTCGCAGCACTCTGCCTGACGTGGGGCGCGCCGGCGGGAGCGCAGGCCGCTCCCGACCACCTCAAGTGCTACAAGGTCAAGGAGGCGCAGGCGAAAACATCCTACACCGCTGACCTGGGTGGGCTCATCGCCGAGCCTCGCTGTACCATCAAACTGCCGGCGACCATGGCGTGCGTCCCGGCGACCAAGACGAACGTCACGCCACCCCCGCCGGGAGGCGGAGGCACGGGCACGCCCAACAGCTTCTTCTGCTACAAGGTGAAGTGCCCGAAGACGACCCTGCCGACACTCGTCGGCACCGACCAGTTCGGAAGCCGCACCGTGACACCGAAGGCAGCGAAGCTCCTGTGTGCGCCCCTGGCGGGACCTGCAACCACGACGACCGTCCCGGGCATCACGTCTACGACGACCACCACCACTGTCCCCGGAATGGCGTGCTCTCTCCCCGCCACGGGGCAGACGACGGCGTACACGGCGCAGAAGAACGGGGGAACCGCCCCCGTCGCGGTGCCGGATGACGGGACGGTGCGAGCGGGCGCGCCCTTGGCGTACACCGACAACGGCGACGGCACGATCACTGACCTCAACACGGGTCTGACGTGGGAGAAGAAGAGTAGAGATGGACGCCTTCACGACGAGGCCAACATGTATGTCTGGTCCGGCGACGGGAGCCAGGTGACTATCTGGGATTTCCTGGACCAGCTAAACGCCGCGAACTTCGCCGGCCACAACGACTGGCGCATCCCGAACGTGAAGGAGTTGCAGAGCATCATTGACTACGGGACCTTCCCTGCGGTCGATCCGGTGTTCAACAACAACTGCACGGCGGGCTGCGACCTGGCGCATTGTAGCTGCACGGCGTCCTACTACTACTGGTCGTCTACTACTCCCGCGAGCGCCACGGGAGTCGCGTTGTTCGTGGAC
>WNFP01021053.1_pt1 | contig 11009 bp, 8 predicted proteins | sample 5400201 | NCBI WGS metagenome assembly WNFP01 (sample SAMN13153355, study PRJNA577476) | soil metagenome | isolation source: 115 cm saprolite under Madrone tree | place: USA:California | collected 2016-06-14
TCTCCTTGGTGTCCGGTCCCAGCACCAGGACTCCCAGGGGGCTGCGCACGCCCGTGGCGAGCATCTCGGTGCGGGTCTGGATCGGCATCCACCAGACGTTGGGCATGCCCGCGAACTGCATCGCGCCGTCGAGCTTGCTCACCAACGCGTCCCAGTCCTCGCCCTTGGGCCAGAGCGACGGATCTTTGAGACTCACGACGGTCTCGAACATCGAGAGGGGCGCCGGATCCGTCGGGGAATCGAACCGCCCCGCCTTTCCGAAGACGCGCTCGACCTCCGGAAATCGCCTGAGCACCTGGTCCTGCCTCTGCAGCACGTCGCTGGCCGTGGCGTCGCTCATCCCCGGAACGCTGGTCGGCATGTAGAGAAGCGTGCCCTCGTTGAGCGGGGGCATGAATTCGCTCCCCAGCAGCCGCACGATGGGAAAGGTGATCGCGACCAGGACGACGGCGCCGCCGATCACTGCCCAGCGGAACCGCAGCGCAAACCGGCACACCGGGTCGTAGATGCGGGTGAGGACGCGCGAGATGGGATTGCGCTCCTCGGAGCGGATGCGGCCACGGATGAAGGTGGTGGCGATGGCGGGTACCAGCGTCACGGAGAGGACCGCCGCGAAAGCCATGGAGAACGTCTTCGTCCACGCCAGGGGCGAGAACAGCCGCCCCTCGGTGCCTTCGAGCGTGAACACCGGCAAGAAGCCGACGGTGATGACCAGCAGCGAGAAGAAGATCGGCCGGCCTACTTCCTGGAGCGCGGACACGACGATCTGGGCGCGTGGCTCCTTCTGGCCGGCTGCCTCCCAGATCTCCAGCCTCTTGTGCACGTTCTCGACGACGATGATCGCCGCGTCGACCATCGCGCCCATCGCGATCGCGATTCCGCCGAGCGACATGATGTTGGCCGTGAGGCCCATCTGCTTCATCGGGACGAAGGCCAGCACCACCGCGATGGGCAGGAGGATCGCCGGCACCAGCGTCGAGCGGAAGTGGAGCAGGAAGAGCAGGATGACCAGTGTGACGACGATCAATTCCTCGATGAGGGTGTGCTTGAGCGTGTCGATGCTGGCACGGATGAGGGTGGAGCGATCGTACGCGGGCACGATCTGGACTCCTTGTGGCAGCGTCGGCCGGATCTCCTCGATCCGCGCTTTGACGGCATCGATGACCTGGAGCGCGTTGGTGCCCGAGCGCGCGACGACCACTCCTCCGACCACCTCGCCCTCGCCGTCCAGCTCTGCCAGTCCGCGACGCTGGGCCGGACCGATGCGCACCGCGGCGACGTCGCGCAGCAGGACCGGCGTACCCAGGTGCGCGCCGAGCACGACCTTCTCCAGATCGCGAGGCTCTTTCACGTAGCCGCGGCCGCGCACGTAGTGTTCCGTTCCGCTCACCTCGAGAACGCGTCCGCCCACGTCGGCGTTGGACATCCGCACTGCCTCGACCACCTTGCTGAGCGGAATTCCCAGGGCGGCGAGGCGATCGGGATCGACGTCGACCTGGTACTCCTTGACGAAGCCCCCGATGCCCGCCACCTCGGCGACGCCCGGCACCGCCTGGAGCGCGTAGCGGATGTTCCAGTCCTGCAGCGATTGCAGTTGCTGGAGCGTCGCATGGCCAGTCTTGTCGACGACGGCGTATTCGAACACCCAGCCCACGCCGGTGGCATCGGGGCCGAGGATGGGAGTCACGCCCTGAGCTCACGACCGGATAGGTGATGTTGTCCTCGACCAGGTCGGGCGCACGTCCCATCCATTCGGAGAAGACGATCACTTGCACGTCCGAGAGATCGGGGACGGCGTCCAATGCCGTGCTGCGAAGGGAGAGGATGCCCCACGCCGTTCCCAGGGCCACCAGGAGGAGCGTGGCCAGACGATTGTTCGCGCACCAGGCGATGATGCGCGAGATCATGGGCGTCCCCATCGTGGCAGCGCATTCCGGAGCTGCGCCTCGCTCGACAAGAGGAAGGTGGCTTGCGTCGCGACCTCCTCGCCCTCGCTGAGGCCCGCCAGCACTTCGTCGTAGTCACCCACCATGGCGCCGACCTTGACTTCGGTCGCCTGCAATCGACCTTCGCCGCGCTTGACGAAAGCGTAGCGGTGCTCTCCGGACGCGAGCAATGCGTTGTCGGGAACGGCGAGCCGGTTTCCCAGCGGCACCTCGATGCTCACGTCCACGAACATCCCGGGCTTCAACGAGAGCCGGCCGTTGGGGAACGCGAGCCGCGCGCGAACGGCCCGCGTCTTCTCCTCGACCGTCGGGTAGACGAACTGTACGTTTCCTTTCCAGGTGGCGCCGCTCGCCCACGGCAGGGTCATCGTCGCCGGCTGTCCGGGCTGCAGGTAGGGAGCGTCGGACTCGAAGAGGTCCGCGAGCACCCAGACCCGCCCCAGGTTGCCGATGCGGTAGAGGACGTTTCCGGCCATCGTACGGGTCCCAGCGACCACGTTCTTCTCCAGGACGGCGCCGCTCGCGGGGCTGTGGATGGTCACACGCGGCCCGGCGTTGCCCCGTTTGCGCAGCTCGGCGATCTGCGCATCGGAGAGACCCCACAGCCGCAGCCGCTCCTCGGCCGCGCGGACCAACTGCTCGCTCCCGGGCACGCCCTGGCTGCGGATCGCAACCAGGTAGTCCTGCTCGCTCGCGAGCAGCTCCGGGCTGTAGAGGACGAGCAGCGGTTGACCGGCTTTGACGGCCTGACCTGTCTGATCGACGAACAGTTTTTCGACGTAGGCGTCGTACTTGAGGACGACGTCCGAGACCTGCGTCTCATCGACTTGCACGCGGCCGGAGGCCCGCAGCGAGAGCGACAGCGGCCTGCGCTCGACCTTCGCAAAGACCACTCCGATGAGCTGCTGGCGCTGGGGGCTCACCTCCAGCATCTGGGAAGCGCCTTCCCGCGGTGTCCCTGCTGCTCCCCGCGACTCGGCCGTGTAACCCTTCCGTGGAGGCGACACCTTGAGCTTCAGCTGCGCGGGCGCGTGGCCGGGCGCGTCGATCTCGAGCGTCAGGTACCAGTCGCCCAGCATCGCGAGGCTGTAGCTGACGTCATATCTGCCGCCACCGAGCGGTTTCGTTTCGCCGTTTCCCTTCATTTCCGGCATGGCGCCCATCGCGGGCATGTCGTAGACGAATGCAACTTGCGCACCATCGACCGGCTTGCTGGTCGCGTCCTTCACCGTGACGTGCAGCACGTTGTCACCTGCGCGAGGTGGATCGGGATCGACGGCAATCTGCACGAGCAGGTCTCCGGCATGGAGCACATCGCCGGCGTCTCCCTTCGACCTGGCGCATGCGGCGGCCAGCACGACCAGCGTCAGCGCCCACTTACCGATGCTCTTCATGTCCCGCCTCCGCCGCTCGCTCGAGTCCGAGGTCGCTGCCCACGGCGCGCTGCAACTCCGCAAGCCGTTGCTCGTAGCTGGCCAGGTGCATGGCCAGATTCATCTCGTGCATGCGCAGCTCGCGAGCGGCTTCCAGGACGGTCGTGAAATCCGCCTTCCCGGCCGCGTAGCTGGTTCGCCCGCTCTCGACTGCCTGCAGGGCGATGGGGATCAGCTGATGGTGCAGGTCGATCTGACGCATCTCCGCGAGCACGTGCGCGTGGCTTTCCGCGACCTCGGACGCGACCCGGTTGCGCAACGCGTGCTCGGCTTCTTGGGCCGCGATCAGCTGCGCCTGTGCCGCGGCGATGCGCGGCTCGTTCTTGCTGCCGAAGAAGATCGGCAGGTTCACCTGGAACCCGGCGAAGAGGAAGTCGGACACGCCCGTCGGGTTGCGGAACGTGTGCATCTCGGCCACGAAGAGTCCGAGATCCGGAATGCGGCTCGCGCGCGCCAGACGCTCTTGCGCCTGCGCTCCGGCGATCGCGGCGCGCGAGCCGGCCAGCTCCGGGCGCTCGCGCAATGCCCGCTCGCTCAGCCCCGCCGGGTCCGGGAGCCCTGTCAGCACGCGGGGGTAGGTCGTGGATCCCGGGGGCGAGGTCGGATCACGATCCAGGACCGCGGCCAGCCTGGCCCAGGCGGACCGGCGGTGATCGATCGCCGTTTCCCGCTCCGAGCGGACCTGGATGAGCGCACCCTGCGTTCGCAGGAGCTCGACCCGCTCGGCTCTTCCCGTCGAAACGCGCGCTTCCGACGAACGCAGGACGACGTTCAGGATGGCTTCCAGCTCGTCGTCGATCTGCTGGGTGCGGTCCGCGAGGAAGAGGTCGAAGTACGCCGACGCGACCTGCGTCTCCACCTCGCGCTGCTTCTGCGCGAGGTCGGCTCCGGCCATCGCAGCCTCCGCCCGCGCCGCGTCCGCGCGCGCTCCGCGCTTTCCACCCAGCGGGAAGCTCTGGCTGAGCTGGACCATCACCGGGACCGTGGAGAAGTCGACCGGAGTGTTCCAGAGCTGGACCATCAGCGTCGGGTCGTCCAGCGCGCCGGCAGGAGCGACGGCGCTCTGCGTGGCGCGCATGCGCGCCGTCGCGGCCTTCAGATCCGGATTCTTCTCTCTTGCCTCGCGGAGCAGGTCCGCAAGACGAAGAGAGGGTGGCGCGGCGAGCGCCACGGAGAGCAGCATTGCGATCACGGCTAGCCTCCCGCTGGAGCGCAGCGGTTTTGGGTGGACGAACGCGCACGACCCGGGCCACGGAGGTGCCCGGTGCGACGATTCACCCGAGGCTCAGATCAGCAAGGCTCGATGAGTGATGAATGCCGGTGGTCCGGCGGATGGTGCGGCCGTACCCCGCGGCCTGGGTGCGGCCAGCGCGAATCTGTCCGCGAGCGGCACCCTTGCAAGGCCGACTGCAACCGGCGCAGGAGTCTCCTGCCGTTGCTCGTGCACCGGCCGCACGCCATCGAGCGCGTGAAACGTCCGATGCTGGCAGCACTCCGCGCGAACCAGCGCCTGCTCCGGTGGCGCCGTCTCTGCGCAACCGATGATTTCCTCGCCCGTGTAGCGGCAGAACAACCGGGTGCTCGTCACCGCCGGAGCGGCGATGACCGCGAGAAGCGCAAGAACGGAGGCGCTACGCCACAGCACGATGGAAACTCTAACCCACCAACCGCGCCCGCGCCACGGCGGGGTCCGCGCCGCGCCTCGTTCAGGCTGGTGCCGCAGTGACCTTGCTCGCCAACGCAATCCAGGCCGCCAGTGCACATTCGCGCTGCTCCGCGCCCCAGGGTCGCCCCGACGCCTTGCCCGCCGCGTCGAGCTGCGCGCGCATGCGGCTCTCCGAAATGGACAACGCGGTCTTCGCTCGCTTGTCGAGCTCTTTTGCGGGAAGCCGGACGACGGGGATTCCCAACGCCTCGCAAGCGCGAGCGACGACGTCGCGGTACAGCTCGCCTTCGGCGGTGTGCACCAGAGGGTGCGAGCGCAGGATGACCTCGAGCGGCGGCAGCGGCTTCCCGCTGCCGATGAGGATCGCCGCCGACTGGAGCGAGCAGCGATCCGCGGTGGACTCGGCGAGCGCTGCGATGGCGGTCTTCGCGGCCGCGAGCGATGCGCGCGCAGCGGTATCGATGATGGGCTGGGCCTCTTCCACCGACAGGCCTCGCTCGTGGCCGACGTGGTAGACCGCCGCCGTCTCGAATGTATGGAGCATGTCTACCCGCCGCTTCGCGGCGATCTGGATCCCGCCGTCCGTCTCGGCCAGCACGACTGCATAAGCCCACCCGGTGTGGGCCTTGAACGCGATCGCGCCGCGCGGCTTGCGCGAGGGGGGCACGGGACATTCTACCTGTTACACTGGCCTCGAGGGTTCCGCCATGGCCAACGCCCGCGCCGGTCTCCTGCTCGTCGCGCTCTTGTTTCTCGGATGCAAGACGGGCTCCCCGAATACGCTCGTCGGCGCCGCTGTGACCACCGCCGCGGGGCTCGGGGCGTCCGCCGCGAACCGCGCCGCCGGCGGCTGCATCGCGATCTGCACCGCCGGGACCGTCTGCAACACCAGGACCGGGCTGTGCGATCGCCAGGCGTGCGACGGAAGGTGCGCGCAGAACGAACGACGCCCTCTGCGCGCTCGCGGAGTGGCAAGGGATGCGCCGCTGGCGCGAGTGGCTCGCGCGGGGAGCGCGGGGGCGCACGCTCGACCTCGGTTGCGGCACCGGCCGCAACCTGCCGCTCTTTCCCAAGGAGGCGCGGGCGATCGGTCTCGATCCTTCGCCGGACGCCCTGCGCCGCGCGCGGCAGCGGTCGCCGTCAGTCCCGTTGGTGCGCGCCAGCGCCCAGGCGCTGCCCTTCCGCGACGGCGCGTTCGAGACGGTGGTGAGCGGCCTGGTCTTCTGCAGCGTTCCCGATCCGGCCGGGGCGCTGGTGGAAGTCCGTCGCGTCCTGCGGCCGGGAGGGCGGCTCCGCATGTTGGAGCACGTACGCGCGACCGGCGCATTCCGGGCGCGCTTGCAGGACCTGATCCAGCCGGCCTGGACGCGCATCGCGGGCGGCTGTCACCCGAATCGGGACACCGAGCGCACGGTGCGGTCGGCGGGCTTCGCCATCGAGGAAGAGGGGCGAAGGTCCAAGGGGACGATGCGCAGGTTCCAGGCGGCGCCCAGCAGGGATCGGTTCACTTCTTCTTCGGAGCCGGGGGCGACGCGAACTGCACCTTGAACGCCTCCCTGCGCCCGTTCTTGTGCTTCGCATGGACCACCGCGCGGCTCCCGACGTTCAGGTCCTGTGCGCTCGCCGGCGCGCCGTCCTTCACGAACTCCGTCTCCTTCCCGACGGCGAACTTCTCCTCGCCGTGCTGGGTCTTCAGCGTCAGCTCGTCCGCGCTGACGGAGGTGACGACCCCGCGCGCGTCGTGGCCTCCCTCGTGGGCGAACGCCGCCAGGGACGCGGTCCAGAGCGCAAGGGCGAAGAGCAACGATGCGATCTTCATCTGTCGCCTCCTCACTTCGTTCGGGCTGGCTGGTCGCGACCCTGGAGGAACTCTTCGTCCTCCTGCATCTCGCGCCATTCCGCCATGCTCTTCGGATTCATGCGTTCCATCTCCAGCTTCTCCTCGCGCGTGAGCCGCGGCAGGTGGCGGATGAAGGCGACGAGCTGCCAGGTCTCGTGCTTGCTGTGCTCGCTTCCGTCGCCCCAGCCGGGCATGCCCGTCAAGCGGACGCCGTTCTCGATGATGTAGAAGAGCTCGCCATCGCCGAGCTCTTGGGTCTCCGCGCGGCGCAGATCCGGAGACCGGGGATACAGGTTGCGGCCCATCTCCGTCTGGCCGCTGCCGTCGGTCGCGTGGCAGACGGCGCAGTGGTCGGCGAAGTGCGCGCGGCCGGCGGCCGACGGTTGCGGCGCCACCGGGTTCCGCAGCTGCTTGTACTCGTCCGGAATTCCCATCCGCAGCAGCCGCCGCGCGATGGCGGCTTCCAGTCGCGTCGGCTCCGCCTTGGCGCTGACGCCTCCGGCCACCAATAAAATCGCGCCGCCCGCGACGATACAGGCGAACGCAAGGACGAGCAGCCCAAGGGCAATCAAGAGGCTCTTCACAGGGACGGCGATCCTTGCCTTTCCCGGGGCAATGGCGCAAACGGAGCCCACCGGTTGCCACGGAGCATGCCATGCACCAGATGCCGAAACCCAACGAGAACCACAAGAAGCTGCACGCGCTGGCGGGAACGTGGGAGGGCCAGGAGAAGCTCTTCCCATCGCCATGGGGACCCGGTGGACCCGCGGTCGGCAAGATGAACTACAAAGTCGACCTGGACGGCTTCTTCGTCATCGGGGATTACGTCGAGGAACAGAACGGCGACGTCGTCTACCGCGGACACGGCGTCTTCGGCTGGGACGACCAGCAGAAGAGCTACGTCTGGTGGTGGCTGGACTCGATGGGCTCGATCCCGCCCACCCCTGCGCGAGGAAAGTGGGAGGGGAACACCCTGATCTTCGAGTCGCAGAGCGAGCGGGGCCAGTCCCGCTACACCCTCAAGTTCCTGGCTGACGGCAAGTACCAGATGGTCCTGGAAAACAAGTTCCCCGGCCAGAAGGACTTCACTCCCTTCATGGAAGGCACCTACTCCCGCAAATAGGGCGCCCGCACATGCGCGCATAGAAGGCCACCCCTCGCGTCGGTCCGGATTCTTTCAATCCAATCGGGATTCATTACCGTCATCCCGTCGCATTGGATTGAGGCGTCCCGAACGATGCACGAGCTCGTCCGAGAATGGATCGACCTGAGGGGACCCGCAGGCCGGCGCCGGAGCCGCGAACGCCAGCGCCTCGATACGGTCCAGATCCCGCTGCTGCGCGCGTTCGGATTCTCGGTGCTGCTGCTGATGACGACGTTCGCTCCGGCGGGCGTTCCGATCTGGATTCCACTGTTGGCGCTCGGGTACGTGATCGCGTCCTATTTCATCGTTCGCGGGTTGTACCGAAGCCTCGATCTGACGACGGCATTCCTCGCCTGCGACATCGTCGTCTGGGTCATCTTCATCCACGCCACCGGAGGCGAGAAGAGCTGGCTCTGGCCGCTGCTCCTCGTGCGCGTGGCCGATCAGTCGCACACCACCTTCCGCAAGGCCCTGGCGTTTGCATTCCTGGCCACCGCCGCGTACGCGGGCCTCCTCGGCTGGATCGAGCTCGTCGATCATCGCGCGCTTCCCTGGCACCTCGAGCTGGTCAAGCTCGCAGCGCTGCTCGGCTGCAACATCTATTTTGCGCTCACCGCCCGCATCGCCGAGCGCTTGCGGCGGGACAAGTCCTGGGCCCTGCAGCTCGCCTGGCGCTCGGTGGAGCAGGTCGAGCAGCAATCGCGCGTCCTGGAGAGGGCCCGCGAGGCGGCGGACGCGGGCAACCGGGCCAAGAGCGAGTTCCTGGCCAACATGAGCCACGAGATCCGCACGCCGATGAACGGCGTCATGGGCATGGCCGAAGTGTTGCTCGGCACCGATCTCTCCCGGGAGCAGCGGGAGTACGTGCGCATGATGCTCTCCTCGGCGGAGACGCTCCTGCGGGTGATCAACGACATCCTCGACTTCTCCAAGATCGAGGCGGGAAGGCTGGAGATCGATCCCACCCCGTTCGAGCTGCGGAACTTCGCCTCCGACGTGATGGTGCCGCTCGGTCTGCGGGCAGCGGAACACAGCCTGGAGCTGGTCCTCCACGTGGAGCCCGAGGTCCCCGACCGGCTGATCGGCGACTTCGGACGCCTCGGCCAGGTGCTGGTGAACCTGGTGGGCAATGCGATCAAGTTCACCAAGCAGGGTGAGATCGTCGTCCGCATCGCCCTGCGCGCGAAAGGCGACGAAGCGGTCACCTTGAGGTGGTCGGTCGCCGACACCGGGCCTGGAATCCCTGTCGAGAAGCATCGGACGATCTTCGAAGCATTCATCCAGGGCGATACCTCGTCGACGCGAAGCTCGGGCGGGACCGGCCTGGGGCTCGCAATCTCCTCGCGGCTGGTCGAAATGATGGGCGGCCACCTCGATCTCCAGAGCGAGATGGGGAAGGGCAGCACGTTCTGGTTCGATGTCCCGTTGAGCCTGCAGATCGGCCTGCCGCTGGGGGCGGCGCCCGCGCGTCAAGTCCCGCTGGAAGGCCTGCGCGTGCTGGTGGTGGACGACAACGCCACCAACCGGCTGGTGCTGCAGGAGATGCTCCGCGCCTGGCGCATGCGGCCGGTCATCTGCGCCGATGCCGCGGAGGCGTTGAGTCAGCTGCAGTCGTCCGCCGCGGCCGGCGAGCCGTTCCACCTCGCCTTGCTCGATGCCGAGATGCCCGAGGTCGACGGGTTCCAGCTCGCCGCGCGGGTCCGCGCGCACCCCGGGCTGGAAGGCGGGCCGATCCTGATGCTCTCCTCGGCGGACGGCCTCGGGCTGGTGGCACGGGCGAGGGAGGTGGGAATCTCCCTCACGCTGGTGAAGCCCATCAAGCAGTCGGAGCTGTTCGACGCGATCGCCTCGACGCTGGGCAAGTCGATCCCCAAGGAAGCGCCGGCGCCGGCGCCGGCGCCGAAGAAAGCCGCGGCGGGAGCGCTGCGCGTGCTGGTCGTCGATGACAATGCCGTCAACCAGCGGCTCGCCTCCATCCTCCTGGAAGGCAGGGGACACGGCGTGGTGCTCGCGGGGAATGGCCGCGAGGCGCTCGCCCGGTTGAGCGCGGACCGATTCGACGTCGTCTTGATGGACGTGCAGATGCCCGAGATGGACGGATTCGAAGCCACCGCCGCCATCCGCGCCCAGGAGTCGAAGACGGGCGACCGCGTTCCCATCGTCGGTGTGACGGCGCACGCGATCAAGGGCGACCGCGAGCGCTGCCTCGCCGCCGGCATGGACGGCTACGTGTCCAAGCCCATCCGTCCCGAGACGCTCTTCGAGGCCATCGACGCCGTCCTCAAGGGCCGCAAGGGCCGCGCACAATCCGATTCCGAGCCCGAGGTCGATACGGAGGCGCAGGTGTTGCGCGATCGGGAGCTGCTGGCGCTGGTGGGAGGCGACTCCGACATCGTCTCGGAGCTGGCGCGGCTGTTCCTCGAAGACGGTCCGCGCCGGCTGGAGGACATCAAGGCCGCGCTCGCGGCCGGCGATCACCAGGCGGTCCGGAACGCGGCCCACACACTGAAGGGCTCAGCCGCCAGCATCTGCGCCCCGCGAACCGCCGACGCGGCGCTCCGACTCGAGGAGCTGGCGGAAGCGAGCGACCTGGACGGCGCGCGTGGCGCGTTCGCGGCCCTGAGCGTCGAGGTGGCCCAGTTGGAGCAAGCGCTGAGGCGCCTCGCGAATCCGCCCGCCTGAGGTTATGCATCGGGCCGGAGGTCGCCATGACCCTCTCGCCCGACGAGCTGCAGCTGCTGGACGCCTGGTGGCGCGCGGCGAACTTCCTCTCCATCGGAGAGATCTACCTGCAGGCCAATCCGCTGCTGCGCGAGCCCCTGCAGCCGGCGCACATCAAACCGCGCCTGCTCGGCCACTGGGGCACCTCGCCGGGGATCAACCTGGTCTGGGCGCACCTGAACCGGCTCGTCGTCCAGCGGGGACAGGACGTCCTCTTGATGATCGTCCCCGGCCACGGCGGCCCGGCCGCGAACGCCAA
>WNFP01004675.1_pt1 | contig 11008 bp, 12 predicted proteins | sample 5400201 | NCBI WGS metagenome assembly WNFP01 (sample SAMN13153355, study PRJNA577476) | soil metagenome | isolation source: 115 cm saprolite under Madrone tree | place: USA:California | collected 2016-06-14
TGCCGTCGGTGTCGCGGTTGCCGTCGGTGTCGCGGTTGCCGTCGGCGTCGCGGTTGCCGTCGGCGTCACCGTCGGTGTTGCCATCGGCGTGCTGGTCGCCGCTGACGCGGCACATTCGGAGGGATACGGCGCGCTCGCCGGAGCCGCCAGGCTCGCGAGGCACTGGGCTTTGAAACGTCCAACGCACGCGAGACACCTCACGATGTCGTCGAGCGTCGCGAGCGTCGCGTCGCACGATTCTCCGCCCGGCACCGTGACTGCGGGACACGTCGGCGCAAAGCCGATCGCATCCGGCGTGAGATCATCGGCGTCGCCGCATAGCTTGTCCGCACCGCCGCACGCACGGCAGGTCTTCGTCACCAATCTTTCTTCGCGCGCGGCGAGCGCCGTGGTTGCCCTCGCATCGGGGCAAGGACCAATGCTCTTGCCGCGCAGCACGCGATCCTCGCACTGAGAGAGAATCCGTGCGGACTTCGTCACGAAGTCGATCGACTGTTTACCGAGCGTCCGTTGACATCGTCGGACCGCGAGCGGAGTGCCGACGTCGAAGGCACCGAAGGCGAGGGTCACTTCTTGGTCGGTCGCCGCCTCGACGACGCAGCGCAGGCACTCCGCCGCATCTCCACAGTGCGTCAGAGCGTTCGTGCATTCGCCCGCTTCGAGATTCGGGCACGCGCCCAGGTTCCAACCGATGGCGTCCATTGCCACGTCGTCGCCGCCGATGCCGCACGTCTTGTCGGAGCCGCCGCACGCGTGATCGATGACCGCCCGCAGACGTGAACGTGCCGCGAAGACCTTCATCGTCGTCCTCACGTCGGGACACGGACCCGCGAATTTGCCCCGCACGATCGAATCCGCGCACCGTTGGCTCGCGGCGAGGTCGGCTTTGGCGAACGTCGCCGCCGCCTTCACGATCGTCCGCTCGCAGCTCAGCGGCTCAGCGGCGCCGGCAACGCCGCGTAAGGAGACGAGCACAGCGGTCGCCAAGCCGACGAAATATCGTCGGCCTCGCGGGTCAATCGCGTCATCATTTCGGCGAGTGATTGAGCATCGGCGGCGTGCGTCACGTTCGCGTCGGATCGACATTGGTGATCCCTCCACGCGACTCGACGGACGCAATCGCCATACCATCATCGATTCGGATATAACGCGCCGGTTTATTGAATGTGACCTGCGCGCGAATTGACATTATTTATGGTGCGTCGCCAGAAATATATCCCGGCGATATTTCGGCGCTGTCACCACGATATTTCGGCGGTGTCGCCCGCCGCCAAAAGACCGCCGTATGCCTGGCACCGACAATGCGCCGTCGCAGTCGTACTAACGGCACGCACATGCACGTGAGACGCTCAACAGCGCGGCCGTCGAGTTCGTGGTCGGAGTCGTGCACCGAAGTCGGTTGCCGAGGTTGACCACACATCCCCAACCGCCTGCGCAAACGGTATCGACGACGGAGCCGGCGCCGGCACTCAGCGCCCCGAGCACCGCCTGGCAATTCGCAGCGCTCCCACTGCTACCGGCGAAATTGGCGGTCGCCGCGTCATACGCGAGGCCATTGGCCGTGCAGACGGTATCGCAGCTCTGATTGCCGCTGCCGAGGAACCAACAGGCGCCTCCCACCGAAGCTCCGGTGCACGGACCCGGCGTCGAGGTTGGCGTCGGCGTGGGTGTAGCGGTCGGTGTCGGCGTGACGGTCGTGGTCGCCGTCTGCGTGGGCGTCGCGGTTGCCGTCGGCGTGACGGTTAGGGTGGCCGTGGCCGTACTCGTCGGTGTCGGCGTCCCAGTCGCGGTCGGCGTGGGCGTCGCGGTTGCCGTCGGCGTGACGGTTGGGGTCGCCGTGAGCGTGGTCGTACTCGTCAGTGTCGGCGCCGCACTTGGGGTCGCCGTTGGCGTCGCTGTCGCCGACGGCGTCGCAAGCGGGATCGTCAGCGTCGGCGTCGCGATGGGCGTGGCGGTCGCCGTCGCGGTCGCGCTCTGAGTTGGCGTGTCGCTCGCCGTCGGCGACGGGATGGTGAGCGTCGGTGTCGGAGTCACCGTCGGAGTCACAGTCGCCGTCTGCGTGGGCGTCGCGGTTGCCGTCGGCGTGACGGTAACGGTCGCCGTGACAGTGGCAGTGGACGTGCTCGTTGGCGTTGCGGTCGCGGTTGGCGTCGGCGTCGCCGCCGCAGACGGCGTGGCGAGCGGAATCGTCAGCGTCGGCGTCGCAAGCGGGATTGTCAGCGTCGGCGTCGCGGTGGACGTGGCGGTCGCCGTCGCGGTCACGCTCTGAACTGGCGTGTCGCTCGCCGTCGTCAACGGAACGGTGAGGGTGGGGGTCACTCCCGACGTGGTCGTGGTCGTTGCCGTCGGCGTCGCCGAGGCGGACGAAATCGGCAGCGTCGGCGTGACGAGCGGAATCGTCGGCGTTGCAAGTGGAATCGTCAGCGTCGGCGTCAGCGTCGCGGTAGAGGCGGCGGTCGCCGTCGCGGGTGCACTTTGGGTCGGCGTGCTGCTCGCCGTCGTCAATGGGATGGTAAGTGTCGCGGTCGCGGTCGGGGTCGTTGCCGACGTGTTCGTTGGCGTCGACGTCGCCGACGATGTGGCGAACGGAAGCGTCGGCGTCGCGGCAAGCGTAGCGGTGGGCGTCACGGTCGCACTCGCGGGCGGCGTGTTGGTCGCCGTCGTCAACGGGATGGTGAGAGTCGGGATCACTACGGCCGAGCTCGTTGCCATCGGCGTGATCGAAGACGTGACGAGCGGAAACGTCGGCGTCGCCAGCGCAATCGGCAGCGTCGGCGTGGCGAGCGCAATCGTTACCGTCGTCGTTGCCAGCGGGATCGTCACCGTCGGCGTCGGGATCGCGGTCGGCGTGCTGGATACCGCGACCGCTGCGCATTCGGACGGATATGGCACGATTGCGGGCGCCGCCAGGCTCGCGAGGCACCGCGCTTCGAAGCGTCCAACGCACGAGAGACAGCTCACGATATCGTCGAGTGTCACGATCGCGGCGTCGCACGACTCGCCCCCCGGCACGGTGACCGCCGGACAGGTGGGCGCAAAGCCAATGGCAGCGGGCGTGAGATCGTCGGCGCCGCCACATGACCTGTCCGCACCACCGCATGCTCGGCAGGTCTTGGTCACGAATCTTTCTTCGACCGCCGCAAGCGTCGCCGTCGCGCCGGCATCGGGACATGGACCGATGCTCTTGCCGCGTAGCACGCTATCCTCGCATTGGAAGAGAATCCGCGTCGACTTCATGAGGAAGTCCGTAGACTGCTTGCCGAGCGCCCGTTGACAGCAATGCACCGGCCCGAGCGACGCGGCGACGTCGAAGGCGCCATAGGCGAGGATGACGGCTTGGTCGGTCGCCGTTTCGGCGACGCAGCGGAGACACTCCGCCGCGTCTCCGCAATGCGCGAGACCGTTGGTGCATCCGCCCGATTCGAGGTTCGGGCACGTGCCGAGGTTCCAACCGATCGTGTCCAGTGCCGTATCGTCGCCGCCGACGCCGCACGTCTGGTCGGCGCCGCCGCACGCGCGATCGATACGGGCCCGCAGGCGTACACGTGCCGCTGTGAGCTTCGTCATCGTCTTGGCGTCGGGGCACCGACCTGCGAATTTTCCGCGCACGATCGCATCCGCGCACCGTTGCCTGGCGACGAGATCGGCCTTGGCGAACATCGCCGTGGCCCTCGCGATCACCCGCTCGCAGCTGAACGGCTGAGCGGCGGCGACGCTGCGGACGCAGACGAGCGAGACGACCGCCAAACCGACGACGACGCATCGGCGGGCGCGCGCGCCGACTGCGTCATTAATTCGGCGAGCGCATGAGACCCGGTGATATGCGTCAGTTTCGCGTCGGATCGACATCGCTGATTCTCACCAAGGCGGCGGCCATGCACGCAATCGCCGTGCCCACCGTGAATCGCTACGTACACATCTCGCGTCGACATTTCGTCGATATCGATTTGGGTAACGGATTCTTATGTGTCTGACACGAAGGCGGAGGATTGCGTCGTTCTCGCCTCGCCGAGTGCTGTTATTACGGCGTTGCGCGAGATCGACGTGCGCAGGAAGGCCGAGGCGGCGTGATTGCGCTCACGTTGCCAGCCGCGATTCGCACGGTCACGCCGATTGGTAGGCTGCTCGCGACCGAGAACGAGACCAGCTATCTGCGGCTCGTCACCGGAGACGCATCGAGAGGAGCGCGACTCCGGCGCGATCAGCGACGGTCCGCGCGAGCCGCCGGTCGCGTGGCAAACACTGTAGCGCACTCGGGCGCACGATATGTAAGGTCCCGATTGCCTCGCGTGCGTCGAACAGCGCGACGTAGAGCGCCGTACTGTGGTTCCGCGCGAGAAGTATGGCAAACGGATGCAGTGGATCGTCGTCGGGCAACACCATGACGCTACTGCGTACTGTGCACCGTCGCGGAGCGAACTCCGATGGCACCCGGCAGGCGAGCGACCGCCACTCCGACCACCGCCGATCGGCGGTCGCGACGCCGACCACGCGGTGTCGGTTGCCCCGCGCCTCGTGAAACGAGATCGCAGCGAGCTCACCCCGCAGCAGCTCGAGGGTGCCGCGTAGAATGCCCGGAAGGACCTGCTCACTGTAGAAAGCATGTGTGGTATCGGGCGAGAGATCGCGGAACGGCGTAGACGCTCCGTACGCGGTCGGAGTGAATGGCGCCGCAGCCGAAGCGCTGGCGCGAGCAAGTTGGCTATGCATGCTTGCGCCGGGGAGCAAGCCGCACGCCGTCGAGCGCGCCGGGCTGGCGGAGCTGCCGGCGGCGGCACGGCGTGACAGCTCGATGCGATCTGGGGTTACGCCGCAATCGGTGCATGTGGCGCGTTGCATCCCCGATCATCGCGTCGGAGCTCCCGGGCTTCGACACGCGATCATCCGCGTTGTCATGACACGTCCGCTGTAGCGGAACAGAAACCGGATACGCGTTGGACGAACGTGCGGATGTGGTTGCCACGCAGGCCGACCATGCTGAGCGATACAATGGTGGCACAGCGACAACAATCGGAGTGTCCGCTTCTCGGAGCATGTTCCCGAGGACGACAGGATTGGCAATAAATGGCGATATCGTCATGTATTGGGGCGGGCCGAAATTTTGACGATTCGACTTCTGCTCGGCGTGCGCCGCATGGTTCGCGACACCGAATCGATCAAACGAGGCCACTCGACACCTCAAAATAGGTGACTGTACTGCCTGACGACTGTGAGGTGTTCGGCAAAACGACCCGGTTCGTCGAACCCGGGACTGGGCCAGCGAACACTTGCGAGCGCGGTCGCAGAAGAGCGTCGAAGACCTGACGCCCGATCCCACGGAAGAGCGGGAATGGATCGTGCTTTGATCCGACCTCGCTCATTTTGCCACTACAACGACGGCAACACTGATCTGGAGGTGTCAATGATCAGAGCTCGTAGTCAGTATTCCATGTACGTCGTGATCGTGACGGGGTATATCGCTGCGGGCTCGACGACCGTGTTCGCACAGGCGAATTGCCGCGAGCCGGCGAGATGATGCGTCTCGCGAGTGTCGATCCGGCGTCGCTCGCATGCCTGCCGGACCACGGCAGCAACGGCGCGGGGGTCGGGAAGGCGACGACTGCCAAGTCGATCGCGGCATGCGTCAAGGCAACACACGCAGCCGCCGGCCGATTCGCGGCGGCGGCGACGAAGCGTGTCGGCGCGTGCCTCCGCGCACTTTTCGCGTGTGTGCAGGAGGCGCAGAACGCGCCGGCGTGCGTCGCGGCTGCCGACAAGGTTTGCGATCGCGCGTTCGCGGCGATGCCACACGACGCGGATGTGCAGGCGCCGATCGGACGCAAGTGCGCTGCGATCACCTACGCGGCGCTGAGCGCGGCCGACGGAGCGAATCTCTCCGCACTCGCGCCCGCCTGCGCAACGCTGGGAATCCCCAGCCTCGCCTCGCTCGACGACTACGTCCAATGCCTCGTGCCCACTGTCACCCCGTCCGCGACGGTAACGCCCTGATGATGTCCATCTCGAGCGAGCCACCGCACCAGACGACGCCTGCTCCCGCGCGCTCGAGGGCGGAAGACGCGCGCGATGCGCTCGTCTTGCTCGACGATCTCGGACGAGTATCGCGATGGGACGACGTAGCGATTCGCCTGACGGGGTTCGACGTCAGCGAGGTCGTCGGACGACCATTTCCCGGCTTCGCGGACCCGGCGGGTGGCGTGGCGGTGCTTCTCGAACGCGCCGAGCGAGTGGGATGGGCGGAGGCCGAAGGCGGGCTGTTGCGGAAGGACGGCACGCGATTTCGTGTGCAAGCGGTGGTCACCGCCGTGCGCGATCACGCCGGCAAGCTCCATTCTTTCACTATGGCCCTGCACGACCTCACGGGGTACCGGAAAGCGCGGCGCACCCAGCGCCGCGCGCGGCTCGCCGTCCTTCACACGCAACGAATGAAGTCGGAGTTCTTGGCGAACGTCAGCCACGAGCTGCGAACACCGTTGGGGGCGGTGCTCGGTTTCAGCGAGGTCGCGCTGGACTCGGCCGTCGACCCGGAGCAGCGACAGCTGCTCGAACGCATTCACGCCAATGCGACGAACATGCTGACATTGATCGTGAACCTGCTCGATCTCGCAAAGAGCGAATCCCATCAACTCGAGATCGAGGTCACGCCGTTCGACCTTCGCCAGCTCGTCCGAGACGCGCTCACCGCTGCCGCGTCACGCGCTCATCACAAGAAGATCGAGCTTTGCTGCGACATCAAACCCGAAGTGCCCAAGGAGGTGCTCGGCCAACCGACGCGACTCGCCCAAGTGCTGAGCAACGTTTTCGATAACGCGACGAAGTTCACCGATGCAGGTGAGATCGTTCTGACGGTCGCGCTCGACCCGACATACACCGGCCGCGACGCGCTTCTCCAGTTCTCGATTGCCGATACCGGCATTGGTATTCCAGCGGACAAGCACGGCATCGTATTCGAGCCCTTCGTTCAACTCGACGGGTCGATGAACCGCCGCCATGGCGGTGCCGGGCTCGGGTTGGCCGTAGCTCGGCAACTCGTCGAATTCATGGGCGGCGAGATATGGATCGAGAGTACGGCGGCGAATTCGGGCACGACGATTCATTTCACGCTACACGTCACTCTGACACCCGACGAAGCGCTCACCGTAGCACCGTTCGCAGATTGCACCGTCCTCGTTGCCGATGACAATCCAACCGAGCGCCGTCTGTTACTCGAGCTCGTCGCTCGCTGGGGAATGACCGGGATCGCGGCTGCCGACGGCAGTGCAGCGATCGCGGCACTGCGCTCCGGCAGTATTGACGGCCAACCCCTCGCGCTCGTACTCGTCGATGCTGACATGTCACATCGAGGTGGCACCTACGTCCTCGAACACCTCGAACGGCGACCGCGCGCGCGCATCCCCGTTGTTCTGTTGACCTCACCACAGTCGTCCGCTGACCTCCTACGGTACCGTCGAGTCGAGGTCGCCGGGTACGTGTCGAAGCCGATCGTCGACAGCGCTCTACGCAACGTGCTTTCGCATGTGTTCGACCGCACGCGTTCACGCCGGCGCGCATGAGCTATGGTGCATGGCCGTCTGCGCTCCGCCGACCTCGTCACCTCATGCGCCAGCTGTAAAGAGCCCCGCCCCGCTACTTCCTGCCTCGACGTCGAGTCTGTCGACGCCGGTCGTGCGCGTCTCCGCTGGGAGGTTCACCGCCCCCTGAAACCCATTCCTGTCCACGACACGGTACTCAATGGGCAGGCGCATTCGATCGCTGTAGCGAACGGCAGTACAAGGCCCAACGTCCGACTTTGGACGTTATGACAACGCTCGACCGGAGAGCCGACTAGAATTTCCTTGTATCTATCAACTATCAACGGTATCTCGTGCGCGCTCGGAACGATCGTCTGCATGTCGTCAGTGCCCGAGATCATGCGGACGCGACCGAAGGACTGCGGGAAGAATGTTGTTCCTCCCAGAGTTGTTTCATCTTGACACGATCGCGCTCCGAAAGCCGTCATGCTGTTGACGGCACACCCTGCGCCCCCCACGCTCGCGCATCATGGTACAATCTGCTGAGGGTCGGCGCTTTCGCGTCCGCTGCCGCGCGTGTGGGCGGACTGTCCTGTCAGGTGTCGCCCGCGTCGCCGACGCCGAGGCGGCGGAGCTGCGCGCCCATCTCGCTCGGTGCCGGCCCGATCTTCCCGCGCCGATCGACGACGATCTTGGTCGGCTGCTGGCGCGGTTCGATGTGGCGAGCACGAGCGACGGCTCGTAGCGGCGCAACGCGCGTGCACGTCGTATGCGCCGCTGTTCACATGGCCCGTCCTGGACCAATTGACGAGCCTCCACTACTTTGGATGTCTCGACGCCATCGGGCATAAGAAGTTTTGCCGCTGTTTCTCCCGCAATGCGCCCATGCAGTTGCCCTTTACGGCGTACACGCGCTCGAATTCCAATAGGCGGCGGCAGCGACGCCGCCCGCGCCCCCTCGGTTGAGCGCGAGCGGCGATGCCGTGGGGAGGTGCAACGGCGCGACCGTCACACACTATGGGCGGCGGCAGCAAGGCGCGCTGCGGCGATAGCTCGCGAGCCGTCGGCGGCGGGGGCGGCCGGGGGCGTTCCGATCGCGTGCCCGAGCGCCCGCCCGACACGAAGCGCGAACGTGCGCGCGGGGCCGTTCTCGCGGTCAGCGCTACGCCAGCGCGGTTTCCGCGACGCAGGTGCGCGCGATCGCGACCAACAGCGCGTCGATGTCGAGTGGCTTCCGCAGGTACGCCGCAGCGTTCAGCGACTGTGCGCGGCTCGCGAGATCATGCGCGCCGGAAACGACGATCACCGGGATGTCGCGTGCGGTCGGATCGGCGAGTTGCGCGCGGCGGAACTCGTCGCCGCTGACATCGGACATCATCAGATCGAGCAGGATGATGCAGGGGCGGCGCTCGGATCGGACGAGCGTGAGCGCGGTGCCCGCGCTGCGGGCCGAAATGACGCCGCACCCGTGTGTCGTCAGCAGTACTTCCATCGCTTCACGGGTGCCGGTGTCGTCTTCCACAAGCAGGACAGTGTGCGCATGCGGCTGTGGGGGTGAGGGGGCCATGGCGGCGACCTTAGCGCATTCAGTGCGTCGGCGGCGATCCCTATCCGTGCTCGCTCGGAGGGGCGAGGCATATCCCCGAGGGTCCTCGCCGATGGTGAACGTCGTGCTGACCCACGCGTAGCGCTCGTCGCATGTCTCGTTCGTGCGGGCGATTGAGCTCGCGGTGATTCGGAGATAGGCGACTCGAAGCAAGGAGGGCGCAACCATGGCGAGCGCGAAGACAGGAGCGGGCCAAACGGTGCTCGTTACGGGCGGGTCGGGCGGCATCGGCCTCGCGTTAGCTAGTGCTTCGCGCAGGACGGCTACGATCTCGTTCTCACCGCCCGCAGTGCCGACGCGCTGAAGACCGCCGCCGATCGATTGGCGACCCAATACGCCGTGAGCGCGACACCGATCGCGCTCGACCTCGGCGCCGTCGGCGGCGGGACACGGCTCGCGGAGCAGATCAGGCAGCGCGGGATCACCGTCGACGTGCTCGTAAACAACGCCGGCTACGGACACGCTGGGGCGTTGACGAGCTCCGATCTCGACACGCAGCTCGGCATGATCGACCTCAACGACCGTGCGCTGGTCGAGCTCACGTATCTCTATTGGGACGGGATGCTGGCGAGAAAGCGGGGCGGCGTCTTGAACGTCGCGTCGACCGCATCGTTCCAGCCCGGTCCGCTGATGGCCGTCTATTACGCATCGAAGGCGTTCGTGCTCTCGTTCTCCGAGGCGTTGTGGGAGGAAGCGCGCGGGACGGGGGTGCACGTGAGCTGCCTCTGCCCCGGGCCGACCGCGAGCAAGTTCCGCGAGCGCGCCGGTACCGGCAAGACCCGGCTGGCGCAGGTGTCAAAGGTAATGGGCTCGCTGGAGGTCGCGCAGCAGGGCTATCGCGCCTTCACGACCAACAAGCGTGTGGTCGTGACCGGCACCCGCAACGCGACGCTCGCGCGCCTCGTTCCCTTCATCCCGCGTGAGATGGTGCTGAAGATGGTGCGGAACGTCCAATCACCGGCGTAGCCGGCTCTCGCGTCCCGTCACCGCTCGTCGTGCGCTTCGCTCACGACGCGCGCTTTGTCCGCACGGGCGTCGGCCCTCGTGCGCGCGGCATTGGCTTTCCACGTGTACTTCGCGGTTCGCGGCCCGTGCGCGAAGAAGGCACCAATCGTGCGGTGGAGGGTCAGGACACCGTCGCGGGTGGCGTGGCCGGCGGTCCTGCCGGACTCCCTCACGACGCCGAGCGGGTCCGCGACCGCGAGCGCCGGCGACAGGCTGAGCACGGCGACGAATGCGATGATCGATGTGCGGGTCATACGCATGAGCACAGGCTACGCGAAGTCGACGACTGCGAGAATCCTACCAGACGTGCAACATCGAACTCCAGTCGCGGCATCAAACGCGCCCGCCGGCGACCGTCGCTCGCCCCGTCAGACTTCCCGCCGCGCTAGTCGGAGGCGTGTCTGACGCAACTGGTGTCCCGTGCGGGGAATCGGACGCTACAACATGCCGGAGGCAAGGACCAACGTTGCGCGGAGCTAGATAGTGGGGAAGTTTGAAGCGGACAGTATGCCCATTATCCGAGCTTCGCTGCCTCAAGCACGGATATGACTGCCGAGGGCGACGACGGCTTTGCGACGGCCGCGGTGGGGCGCCGGTAGCGGAGGTCTCGATGAAGGAACGCGCGAGGCGATCACGTCGCCGCGTGACAAAGGCGGCACCGTCGGGGCCGGCATCGCCCGGACCCACGAGGTCAGCCCAGAGTGATTCCGCGTGGACCACGCACCGAAGCTGGTTGCCCGCGCTGATGCTCGTGCTCGCCGTGCTGGCGGCCTACGAGCCGGTCCTGACCGCAGACTTCGTCAACTGGGACGACCCGCTCGCTTTCATGGAGAACCCGCGTGTCACCGACCCAGACGGCCTGCTCAGGAGCTGGTCGACGGCGGAGAAT
>WNFP01004677.1_pt1 | contig 11006 bp, 6 predicted proteins | sample 5400201 | NCBI WGS metagenome assembly WNFP01 (sample SAMN13153355, study PRJNA577476) | soil metagenome | isolation source: 115 cm saprolite under Madrone tree | place: USA:California | collected 2016-06-14
GCGAGCGCGTCTGCCAGGAGCTCGTCAGGCTGCTCGCGACGCCGGACCCGATCGTAGTGCTGCAGATGATGCAGGAAGATGGCGTGCTCGCGGTAGCGCTGCCCGAGGCGCGCCGGCTCGAGCGCTTGCGGCAAATGATCGCGATCGAGCCGGCGGTCGATCCGCTGCGGCGCCTCGCCGCACTCGTCGAGGTCGACGGCGAAGGTGCCGTGGCGCTGGCCGCGCGTTTGCGCTTTTCCAATTCGTGGCGCGACCGGCTGCACGGCCTTGCTCCGCCCTGGCCTCTTGATCCGTGGGGGGATGTCCAGGCCCAGCGGCGCGCGCTCTATCGGCTCGGCGCCGAGCGCTACCGTGACGTGGCATTGCTGCTGGCGGCGCAAGGGGGAATGCCGCAAAGCCGGCTCGCCGAGCTCCTCGATCTCGCCCGCGACTGGACACCGCCGGTATTCCCCCTCGCCGGACGTGATGTCACGGCTCTCGGGATCCCCCCCGGCGAGCGGGTTGGCCAGCTGCTCACTGCGGTGCGCGAGTGGTGGGAAGAAGGCGACTTCACCGCCGACCGTCGATCCTGTCTCGCTCACCTCGAAGAGCTGGATGAATCGACCCGCTAAGGCCGCCGCTAGGCTTCCCTAAAGGGCCAGCCTTCTTACCGCGTCGTTGAGATCCTGGGCGAGCGGATCGGACTTAGCCTCATGCTGCGCGACCGGCATGGATCTTACCCGTTCGGCGCGTGCTTTCTCGGCTTCAAATTCCTGCAGCCACGTATCAAACAGGCGGCTGGCCTCGGCCGTGGTCACATCGGGGCTTCGGCGCATCTGCTGATAAGCGGCAATCAGGTTAGCTTTGGCGCGTTTGATGCCATCCTCGCCGTCCAAGAGAGCGCTTAGCGCGTCAACCTTAAGGGGATAGAACGGTAGCAGGTTCTCGTCTCCGCGCTGCTCGGTGCCGGTTATGCTTAGCAACACGAAGTCTGAGTCCCGATAAGGCCGGCCACCGCCATCCTCCTCAAGGTAAAGACGGCGGTCCTCCACCCGAAAGTTGCTGAGATCTTTTGGTGCCGGCGGCGCGATCAGAGCGGAAAATCCCGCCGTAAAAGGATCGAAGGGCGAGCTCGCCATGGAGATACGGTGCCCGGCGAGATAAGTAGTTTCCTGGAGCCCTAGCAGTCCTTCCACACCTTCGAGCAGCGCGCCACCGGTCTTGGCGATCGTCAGCAGCTCGCCCGGCGCACCGAGCGCTGCGGAAAGGCTATCCACGACTTTCAGCAATGCGTGGGCAACGTTGGCGCGCTGCACCCGGTAGAAGCCGACCGATACGTCCACATCGCCGCCACGATACGGATGCGGTCCGGTGACGCGCGTATCGAGCAGCACGACTCCGTAACGCGGCTGATCGGATTGCGCCTGCTTGCGAATAAGATTCGGGCCGATGACGGTGGGTATCGCAACGCGCTCCTGCGCATGATTGAATTCGGTAACGACAACCACGAGCGGATCGTAAACACTCCACCATTGCCGGTTCTCGGCGAGATGCATTTCGTTGATACGAATCGTGAAATACATTCGGTCGCGAGGGATCGAGTAGCCCGCCGAGTTTGCGGGTCGACAGTGGTCGGGCGAAATGGTCGCGACGGTCGGCAGCGGCTCATGCCCGGCGCGAACCTCAGTCCAAATCCGCAAAACCGTATCAAACACTCCGCTCATGACCGAGCTCCCTCCGTGCCGGGACAAGGTTCGCGACGCGCTGCGTCAATCTGAAAAAGCTTTGAAGCTATTTCATCGAAGGCGCCATCCCCCGCTTCCATGCGCACGATGCGGCACGCTGCCGCCCGCAACTCTTTTTCCGTTGTATTCGGATCCTCGATCCACGCCAGCCAAGAGGGTCGCAGATCCCAGATGCGGATCAATACTTGAGACGGGAATTGTACCCGCTGCGCCACTAGAAATTGCCCATCGCGGGTAAACTGGAGCTTCGCTCCATCGGGCTCGCCGATCAGCGGAGCTCGCAAGATGGGCTGAGCAGTCCCCGGCGCGCGCTCGCTGCTCTCGACGGCCCAGACGCCGTTGGGTGCAAACCACGCCGCTCGCCAATGCTGCCCGATTTTCACCGCTGCTAACGGCGGGTAAACCCAAGGGATCCGCGCCGGCTGAAGTCGCCACACCTCATTGAAAAAGTCGCTTTCTACGACGACATGCTGCGGCGACACGTCGATATAGCCGAGCCTGTTGCTGCGGCCGGGATTGGCGACATCGTAGACGTAGAAATCGGGCCCATCGAACTTGAAAACCGTAGCTTGCGCGTTGGCTGCGAAACTAAGTGAATAATGCGCGCGTTCTGGAATCCCCCGTTCCGGGTTGACTTGGCCGACGGCGATACGGATCGGTGAACTCTGCTGATCGGCCGAGCCGATGACAGCGTCCAGCTCCACCAGCTTTGCGGACTCGATGCGCGAGGGATCGAGAGGAAGGTTTGCGGCGAGCTCATTCGGCGGGGCCTCTAAGGTGTGCTCGAGATAGTCGTAGAGCTGTGGCAGGCCCTCTGCTTCCGAGAAAGCGGGCATCGGCTGCAACCCGGCGCGCCCGGGAACCTGCAGCGGGTCCTTCGATGCAATGCTGCCGCCGCAACCTCGAAGGTCGGCCGCGTCCAGGCGCAATACCCGCAGACTGGAGGTCGGCCCCTGCCGTTCTGTCAAAGGTACCTGGCGTTCGACCACCGATAGCTGAAGCCGGCCTGCGATAAACTCCGTGCGTATCCAGGAACCAGACCGGAAATTCGGGGGCAGGACAGGCAGTATGTTGCACTCTTCGCGCAGCCCGACCTCGTTCCAGAAATATACGTGGTCATTTACCAATGCGGCCGGGCCGAGCCCGCGTAGGAAACCTACGGCGGGACGGAGCATTGAGCTTTGCATGGCGGGCTCGGGCAGATCATGGGGTTCGGTCTCTGCCGGTTCGCCGTCCCCGGGTCGAAGATCCAGGATGCGCAGCTTGGCCTCGCCGTGTCGCAACAGCGCCAGCCGGCCGCCGGCGGGGTCGAAACCGACGGATTGATAACGACCGGCAAACGACGGCGATCGGGACAAGACTTTGCGCAACGCTTGCAGAGTTACCGTATGCTCTTCCGCAATTCCACCGGTAAACCGTTCGTACCAATCATCGGGAGCTCCCGTGCTGTCGGTATTTGCAAGTGCTAATAGCAGACTACGCCGGAAGTCGCCTTCGAACGCGTTGACCGCGTGCTCATTTCTTACCCCGATGATTTTGGCCTTGGCCTGAAATGCATCTTCGGCCCGCTGCCAAAGCATTGATCCGAGAAACACGCCGATTAATAGAGCGGCAAGGCCGGCCGCGAGCACCCAGCGCCTCGCCTCCTTATACGCCTTCATTGCGCCCTCACGCGCGGCGTGTGCGCGCGCTAACACGACAGCGAGAACATCGTGCTTCAGACTGAAGTTTTGTGGATCCCCCGGCGGCTCGCCGCGAAGTAAAGGCGTCGCGCCACGTGTCATTTTGACCAGAGCGGGTCCAATCTCTCCTCGGATCCCGAGATCTTGGGCTTCCCTTTCGAGTTCCTTCAGAGGTTGGATCAATGAAACGAGGGTGCCGCCTCCCTGTCGGCTAACCAAGCAATGTAGGAGCTCGCCCCATTGATCGCGCTGAGCCTTGGTTCGTGCCCCCGTGGCACCGATACCTCGTGCGAGATAGTCGTCGATAATTCCGTTAATTCGGCCGAGTCTCGCGTATTCGGCGTAGGCGATTGTCCGATTTTTCTGCGTTAGCCTCTCGTAGAGGCTGGAGCAAACGACCTGCAGGGCGGGGGTTGCCGAGGCATGTTCGAACATCCCGACAAGATCATCGACAATGTGCTCGGCCAGTCCCGTCTCGAATGCGAAATCGTAGACGGAACTCCCATCCTCCCTCCGCGCCAGTGTCGGAGCGTGAATGGTCTCGAGCAACGCACTTTTGGCGCGTAACGGCCGAAGCAAATACGGCTGCACGCCGCCACTGCGCGGCCGCTTGCCGAGGCGGTCGTCGCTAATGCGCAACTCGTCTCGAAAGCGGCCATAATACTCCGTTCGCAACGCTACCACTAGGCGCATGTCGACATTGCGTAGGTAGACGTCTTCGATGAAACGAAAAAACGCTGCTGCAGCGTCATCACCTGGCCGTCCACTCGGGGTCAGCGTCAGCACCTCCTCGGCCTGGTCCAATATCAAGATGAGCTTGCCGGGGAGGTCATCACATACTTCGACGAGCGCCTCCACGAGAACCTCGGAGAGCCCTTCGCGACGGCCTTGAAGCGCGCGTTCGATGTTGTGACGGACCTGTTGGCAGGTAGCCGCCTCGGCCAGGGCTTCTCCATCCCTTCTGCCGCCTTGGTGGGCTGTCTCGATCAGCGGATTGCTATTCGCCAACGTGTCGGCCAGGGACCGAGCAATTTCCGGTAAGGGATCGCGCGTGCATCGGATGACGCTGTCTCTCCCGCTGAGGAAGAAATTTCGGCGCTCGCTCCGGTTCAAATGCGGGATTAGTCCGGCGCGCAGAAACGACGACTTCCCGGACCCGCTGGAACCTTGGAGAAGTAAGATCTTGACGCCAAACCCGAGGAGAATGGCAGCACATTCCTCAATGTCCTTGTCGCGTTCGCGGAACAGCGGCGCGTCGGCTTCGCGGTAAAAGTCGAGCCCCCGGTAGGGGAACTGTGGCCACTGGGTGGCGATCGGAAGTGTGTCCATGGCTCACGCTGCCTGTAGCTGCTCATGCTGCTGATCGATGGGATCGATCGGCCGCAGCAACTGGAAGTCCCTCTGAGCGTAGCAAGTGTAGAGAAGGTTGAGCGGGAACAAATCCTCCGCGCTCTGCATCGCGTCGAGCGCCTCTCCCAGCGGGCGCGCGTTGAAGCAAAGTTCCCACATTAGGCGGGTACCGCACCGCAATGCGTAAGTATTCAGAATCTCTGCCTCGGTGCCGACCAGTCCACAGAAACCCTTGCGAGCCGCGGCAGACAATAGCGATCCACCATCGCCACCCGTTATCGAAAGGCAACAGTTCAAGATTAATAAGACTGGATGGTTTGGATCACGGTCTTTATGCAGATTTAGGCTGAAGGTATTACAATCAACGCTGGAATCGCCAAACGACAAATAATCTCCATCTGAGTGTGCAAAGACGAAAATGATATTGTCTGCATCACGAATCGTGGCATAAGCGCGCTTCGCCGTGTCCCAATTATAATATTGCCTGACAGGTAATAAAGTTAGTTGCTTGAGCTTCAGGGTATCGCAGCCGAGATATGGCAGAGCATTTTCGACTTCTGTGCGGTGCAAGGCGTAAAGAGCCTTGAGCGACTGAGGATCGATGCTGCGCCGTTCGAGACCGCAGCCGCTTCCTTCCACCAACATGGTGATCTTAAAGCGGTCCAGCCAAAATCCGGCAAAGTCCGCCCGAGATGGTTTTCCGATCGGCGCTTCCACCTCGCCTTCGAAAACGAACCCGAGTGGCAGGCTCACCTCGTCGTCGGAGCAATTGACCCGTATTTCGGCGCCGGATCTTAGGCTTTCGATCGCCCGCAAAAGCTCCTGCGAGCGCGCGTCATCCTCATTTAGCAAGGCGCTCCGCAAAGCCTGACCGCGTTGTCGCAGCTTCCTCACAACCGCGGCGTAACGCCGCCACCCCGGGTCCTTTTCTTCCTCGAGCTCTTGGTTGGTGCAAACATAGCTATTTAGCTCGCTGAGCGCTTCTCGAACTGCCCGGCTGCGTCTGCGCAACAGCTCAATTTCCAAGCGAAGGGGCTTGGATAATGGCTCGTCGTCCTTGCTCCACTTGAGCTTGATGTGCTCACCGTTGGGGTCCAGGGTTAGCTCTAGCGTGTCGGACATGTGCCATCTCCCTCGCTTATCGTAACTTTATTAGTTAATAGATATCCGAGCACGACGGATCGGGTATGTGAGCTAGTTCACATTCCGTAAAAGAACCTGATCTTTGTTGGCTGGGCGTGAAGCCGCAGGCCGGGCGGCTGCTTCCCGTGCTGCGCGAGTGGTGGGAGGACGGAGACATCACAGCCGACCGCGCGGCTTGCCTCGCTTGCCCGAGGGAGCCGGCGATCGACGTGCCGCCGGCTTGATCTGCCGGAAGAACGCCCAATCTACCACGCGGAGTTCGGCCCCTCGTGACCGCTCCCAACGATCGACGGGTTGGAAGCGTCGTTGCCGTTGTCTCGCGTGTCCGTTACACGCGAGTGCCATTTTCGCAGGGCGCATGACCGTCGACCCACACCTCGATACCCTCAGCGGGCGCATCCCAGCCGAGCTGTCCTGGCAGGGTTGTCCGCGCCTTTCCGGTCCATAGGCGGGGTTCGTCATGTCCGGTCACCGGCCCACACAGCGGAAGACCCATGTCGCAACCCAGCGCCCGCCCTTCGAGCGCATCGCCCTGATCCTGCAAGGCGGCGGCGCGCTCGGCGCCTACCAGGCGGGGGTGTACCAGGCTTTGGCTGAGGCGAATTTGCATCCGGATTGGGTGGCCGGCATCTCGATCGGTGCGATCAACTCGGCGCTTATTGCCGGCAATCCGCCGAAAAAGCGTATCCAGCGGCTGCGCACGTTCTGGGAAACCGTCAGTGCGCCGCCGTTCGGGATGCCCTTTCTCGCTGCGTTGGAAGGCCGGGACGAGTTCACCCACACTCTTATCAATCAGGTAAGCTCATTGGGCGCGCTCATTGGCGGCGCGCCCGGATTTTTTCAACCGCGTGTCCCTCCGCCCTTTCTCTATCCGAACGGTGCGCCCGAGGCGCTGAGCTATTACGACGTTGCGCCGCTGAGAGCGACGCTCGAGGCTCTGGTGGATTTCGACCTGATCAATTCTGGCGCGATGCGCTTCAGTGTCGGTGCCGTCAATGTCCGCAGCGGGAACTTTGTCTATTTCGACAACACCACGTACCAGATCTGCCCGGAGCATGTGATGGCCAGCGGCTCGCTACCGCCCGGCTTCCCGCCGACCGAGATCGAAGGCGAGTGCTATTGGGACGGTGGCCTTGTCTCCAATACGCCGCTCGACTGGGTCCTCGACAGCCGCCCGGGGCGGGACACGCTCGCCTTCCAGATCGATCTGTGGAGCGCGCGCGGCGAATTTCCGCGCAATCTGATTGAGGCAGAGACGCGGCAAAAGGAGATCCGCTACTCCAGTCGCACGCGATTGGCGACCAACCAGTTCAAGAAGAAGCAGATTCTCCGGCGCGCGGCGGCGCAGCTCCTCGCCAAAATCCCTAAGGAGCTGCTGCAAACGCCACAGGCCGAAATGCTGGCATGGGAGGCAGACGAGAAAGTCTACAACCTGGTCCAGTTGATCTATCGGACCAAGCACTACGAGGGAACCTCCAAGGACTACGAATTCTCGCGCCGCACCATGGAAGAGCATTGGCGGTCCGGCTACAACGACGCGGTTCGCACTTTGCGCCATCCGGAGGTGCTGCAACGCCCGCAAGGCGCGGACGGCGTCTTTACCTTCGATCTCGCTGTCGACGGCCGGGAATAGAGGAGATCCGATCGATGAAACTCGCCGAGGTGCGGCGCAGGGCCTTCGCCATGCCATTGAACGACCCGGCCTTTCCGCCGGGTCCCTACAAATTCTATAATCGTGAGTTCGTGGTCATTACCTACAGGACCGATCCCGACAAGCTGCGCGAAGTGGTGCCGGAGCCCCTGGAAGTTACTGGCGACACGGTCGCCTACGAGTTCATCCGCATGCCGGATTCGACCGGCTTTGGCGACTACACCGAGACGGGTCAAGTTATTCCAGTGCGCTTTAAGACCAAGGATGGCGTGGTTCAGGAAGGCGGGTACGTGCACGCCATGTATCTCGACGACAACGCGCCGATCGCGGGTGGGCGCGAGATCTGGGGCTTCCCCAAGAAGCTGGGCAGCCCAAAAATTTCGCATGAGGGAGATGTCGTGGTCTGCACCTTGCACTACGGCTCGGTGCTGTGCGTCACCGCGACAATGGGCTTCAAGCACCGCGAGCTCGACCCGGCGCCATTACTGAAGGCCCTCGCACGGCCGAACTTCATGATCAAGATCATCCCGCATGTCGACTGCACACCTCGGATCTGCGAGCTGGTGCGCTACTACATGGAAGACGTCACCGTAAAAGGCGCGTGGGCCGGTCCGGGGGCGATCCAGCTCTTTGAGCATGCGCTGTGCGATGTGGCGCGGTTGCCGGTGCGCGAGGTCGTCTCGGCTACCCACTACATTACTGACCTGACCCTCGGTCTGGGCGAGGTCGTCTTCGACTACCTGCAGGATGCGTGAAAAGGAACCGTGGAATGCCTCGTTTCTCTGACAAGGTTGCGATCATCACCGGTGCCGCCAGCGGCATCGGCAAGGAGATCGCTGTGCGCTTTGCCGCCGAGGGTGGCGCACCCGTCATCGCCGATCTCAATTTCGATGCCGCCGACGCCACCGCGCGCGAGATCAAAGCAAAGGGGTCCGATGCCTTCGCGGTCGCCATGAACGTCACCGACGAGGCAGCAGTAGACAAGGGTGTCTCGGACACAATGGCGAAATATGGCCGGATCGATATGCTGGTCAGCAATGCCGGGATTCAGATCGTCAAGCCTATTGTCGATTTTCCGTTCGCCGACTGGAAACGGCTATTGGCGATCCACCTCGACGGCGCCTTTCTGACAACCAGGGCCTGCCTCAAGCACATGTACCAGGCAAAATCGGGCAGCATCATCTATATGGGCTCGGTGCATTCCAAAGAAGCCTCGGTGCTGAAGGCGCCCTATGTCACCGCTAAGCACGGGCTGTTGGGACTGTGCCGGGTGGTGGCCAAGGAAGGCGCCCAGTATAACGTACGTGCCAATGTCGTCTGCCCGGGTTTTGTGCGCACGCCATTGGTCGACAAGCAGATCCCCGAGCAGGCCAAGGAGCTTGGCATCAGCGAGGAGGATGTGATCAAGCACGTGATGTTGAAGGACACCGTCGACGGCCAGTTCACGACCACCGAGGATGTCGCCGAGGCGGTGCTGTTCTGCGCCGGCTTCAAGACCAACGCGCTAACCGGCCAGTCGCTGGTCGTCAGCCATGGCTGGTTCATGGAGTAGGCCATCAGCTCGCCCCGCTTGCGGGAAGAGGTCGGAAGCCGCGCGCGGCGCGGACCGCGCGCCAGACCCGCTCGGGGGTGGCCGGCATGTCGAGGTGATCGATGCCGAGCGGGGCCAGCGCGTCGACGATCGCGCCCAGGATGGTCTGCGGGGCGGCAATGCATCCGGCCTGGCCCGAGCCCTTGACACCGAGCGGGTTGGCGCTGGTCGGCAACTCGGCGAGGGTGGTGTCGAAGGGCGGCAGATCATCGGCGCGCGGCAATGCGTAATCCGTCAGCGACCCGCTCAATAACTGGCCGGAATCCAAATCGTAGACGGTGTGCTCCAAAAGGGCCTGACCAATACCCTGGGCAACCCCGCCTTGGACCTGGCCCATAGTCAGCATCGGATTTATCAGACGGCCGTAGTCATCGACGATCGTGTAGCGCTCGACGGTGACGGATCCGGTATCCGGGTCGATCTCGACCTCGGCGATATGGCAGCCGTTGGGGAAGGTGAATAGATCCGATTGGTTGAATACGTAGCTATCGAGGCCCGGTGTCATGCCATCTGGAAGGCTAGCTGGGTCGTTGGCAGCCTGAATTACCGCCGGCAGGTCGATGCCGCGCGCGGTTCCCTTCACCGTGAACCGGCCGGCTGAGAAATCCACATCGGCGATATCGGCCTGAAGCAGTGCAGCTGCGATCGCGCGACCCTTCTCGACAACCTTCGCCGCCGCCCTGACCAGTGCAGCACCACCCTGGTGCATCGAGCGAGCGCCGCCATGGCCGGCGCCCGCCTTGACCGTCCGCGTATCGGCCTGGACCAGACGGAAGGTCTCGATCGGCAGCCCGAGGAACCTAGCTGCGATCTGCGGGTAGCTTGTCTCATGCCCCTGCCCGTTGGACTGGGTGCCGAGGATCAATGAGACTCGGCCATCGGGATCGAAACGGACCTCTGCGCCCTCGTTGGGTGTGCCGCGGGCGGTCTCGAGAAAGCACCCGACGCCGAGGCCGCGCAACCGGCCCCGTGCCGCCGCTGCGGCGCGGCGCGGCGGAAATTCCGCAACCTCCGCCTGCGCCGCAGCCTCGTCGAGGTTAGCGGCAAAGCGGCCGCAATCGATCGTCATGCCGAGCGCGCTGCGATAGGGGAATTCGGTGATCAGGTTGCGCCGGCGCAGGCTCACCGGGTCGCAGCCGAGCCGCCGGGCCGCGATGTCGACCAGCCGTTCGATCACATAATTGGCCTCGGGCTTGCCGGCGCCGCGATAGGCATCGATCGGCACCGTGTTGGTAAAGGCGCCGCGCACATCCATGAAGATTGCCGGGATCGCATAGACGCCGCCCATCGCGGTCGCCGGCGAGTTGGTCGAGCTGCCGGGCCCGTTTGATGACAGATAGGCGCCGAGATTGGCGACCGTCGACACATCGAGGGCCAGAAACCGGCCGGTTTCGTCGAGCGCCAAACGCGCCTTTGTTTGGTTGTCGCGGCCCTGGGTTCCGCTGACGAATTCCTCGGTGCGATCGGCGACCCATTTGACCGGGCGGCCGAGCCGGCGTGCCGCCCACAACACCAGCACCCATTCGGGGTAAAGGAAATTCTTCATGCCGAAGCCGCCGCCGACATCGGGTGCCGCGACCTGGATGCGCTCGAGCGGCAGGTGGAACACCCACTCGGCGAGCTGCCGGCGGATGCCGTGCACCCCCTGCCCGGTCAGCAGCAGGTGCAGGCAGTCCTCGGCCGGGTCATAGCTGCCGATCGCCGCCCGCGTCTCGATCGGGGTCGGCACGAGCCGGTTGTTGACGAGTTCGATCTCGACGATATGGGCCGCCTTGGCGAAGGCGGCTTCGGTCGCTTCCCTGTCGCCCCTCTGGAACCGGAAGCAGAGATTGCCCGGGGCCTCGTCCCAAACGAGCGGCGCCCCC
>WNFP01012399.1_pt1 | contig 11006 bp, 7 predicted proteins | sample 5400201 | NCBI WGS metagenome assembly WNFP01 (sample SAMN13153355, study PRJNA577476) | soil metagenome | isolation source: 115 cm saprolite under Madrone tree | place: USA:California | collected 2016-06-14
CATGTCCTCAGGAACCGAGTCCGGTACGAGGCCTCCCGGCGTGACGATCTGGATCGCCGGGTTCCAGTTCCGCTCGGGGTAGCGTCGGGGGACGGGTCCGGTCACCCACACGCCGGGCAGCAGCTCGGCCGCGTTCGGGTGCTCGATGAATGTTGCGCCCAGCGCTTCGAGCTCGCGTTTGACGGCGATGGTCGGATTCGCTTCCTGATCGCCACCCGCTTCACCGCCCATCATCCCACACGACCCGCTGGCTGGACCGGCTAGCGCGGTGGGGCAACGACGACTCAAGAATATTCCGGGAGCGACGTGAATCCGGGACAGCGCGGCCGGGTTCTTTTTCGCGAGCTCGCGCCGCAGGGTCGCGAGACCGCCCGTATGGTCGCCGTGGTGATGGCTCAGCACGACGTCCGTCACGGTCGAGAGGTCGATGCCGAGCTCGCGTGCATTCTGGAGCACGGTCTCAGGGCGGTACCCCGCGTCGAACAAGAGGCGGCGCCCGTCGGCCTCCACCAGGGCGGCGAACCCCCACTCGCCCACGCCCCGGTCCGCGAGCATGGTCGAGAGGATGGTGATGTGGAAGGACTTGACCTGATGAGCCGGGGCGGGTGCTTGGCCACGAGCGAGCCCGGCTGCGACCAGAAGTGCCGTCAAGGTGGGACCGGTTCGCCAGTTTCGCATGTCGCTCTCCCCGAAGGTGTGCGCCTCCTTGAACGTGCGGGGGAAGAGGCGGGGGCACAAGGACACGAAGTGTCAGGTGCTCCAGTATCGCAGCAGGCGCAGCGCGTTTCCCGAACAGACCTGCCGCGCCACGCCGGCGCCGTAGCGTGCCGCGAGCCGCGGTTCCACCGCAGCAAACGCCGCGGACGTCTCGAGCCCGGGTAGCGTGGGCTTGATGAATCCGTCCAGGTCCGACCCGATGGCCACGTGATCGTGCGAGCCCGTCACTTCGCGAATCTTGTCGATGTGGCGGCAGATGGTCGCGATCGACTCATCGAACGTGGCGGGCTCAGGCAGGCCGTCGGACATGTAGTGCTTGCAGGCGATGAGCCCCACTACGCCCCGGCGCGCCGCGATGGCGCGCAGCTCGGCGTCGCGCAAGTTGTAGCGCAGGCGGCCGAATCCGTACGCCGCGTGCGAGGCCACGACGGGTACTTGGCGCTGCGGGTCGAGCGCGTCGAGCCTGGCAAACGTTTCACTCAGCGCGCGCTGGCTCATATGAGTCACGTCGATCAGGATGTGCTGCTCCACCAGCGCGTCGACCGCCGCCTTCCCCAGGTCCGACAGGCCCAGGGATGGCTGCGGGAACAGCAGCCCGTAGAGCCAGTCCGGCAGGAACGGCAGCGCCGGAGCATTGGTCGCCACGTCGCGCCAGAACAGGTGCGCGAGCGTCACATACGCGACGCCCAAGTCCGCGAGGCGGCGCACGTTGGCACGCACGCGCTCGGGCGTGTCGCCCAAGTGAAACCCCCCTTCCACGGCGTGAATCAACGCGACCTTGTGCTCGGTTGCCGCGGCTTGGAGCTGGGCGGCGTTCTTGACCACCATCGCATCGGTGCTGAATCGCGTGGCGATGTCGCGCTCCACCCCCGCGATCTGGGCCTCCAAGTCCGCGAAGTAGTTCCCCAGGGGAGGAGCGCCGTACGGCTGGTTGAGATCGATCTCGTCGAACGGCTGATACAGGACCGACAGGATCACGCCAACGTCGCCCGCCTTCAGATTGGGCACTGTGACGGCCGGCTGACCCGACGCGGGGTAGTTGGCCACGCGGTTCGCGAGCGCCAGGACGAGCGCGCGAATGCGATCGCCCCAGCCGGAGCGGTGGTGGTCGGTCATCCGGGCGAGCGTGCTCGCGGCGGAGAGATGCATCGGGTAGTGCGCGTGGAGATCAACGATCATCGCGTCAGTTCCTGGAGATCACGCACCACCCGGAGCCCAAGCGGGCCCCCGCCCCTCGGCCCGAGCCTCGTCTGGACGCCGACGACCTCGGACCGCTGTTGGCGCCACTCCTCTTCCACCAGGAAGTCCGGCTCGCCTTGCGACAGCTGATCATAATACCGGACGACCAGGCCGCCGGCCGCGTCGAAGCGCAGCCGCGCGAAGCCGTTCAGGCCGATTTTCTGCTCGCCGACGGGCGTGGGTCCGGCGCGATCGTCGTACAGCACGACGGGGACTCCGGGCTCGAGCGCCGGGAACGGCAGCTCGACGGGAATGCCGCCGTGACCGATGCAGCGACCCCGAATGTCCTGGTGCTTCGCATAGAGAGCGAAGCGATGCTCATGGCCCCAGAACCACAGCGCGATCCGATCGAGGTACGGCGCGAGCGGCGGGACGATCTGGGGATAAATGTCGCGCTCGAATGCGCTGAACGGCTGGTGGTGCGTGAGCAGTATCACCGGACGGCGGTCGCCGGGATCGGCGAAGACGACCCGCTCGAGCCAGCTGACGCACGCCGCCGGTAGCTGGGTCGAGTCGCGCTTCAGGCCCAGCTTGATGAGCAGCAGGTCGGCGTCCTTGCTGCAATGGTAGCCCGTGTCGAGCGCCACCACACGCCACCACTTGTTCGAGAGGCAGAAATAACTCGTCGGCTGGCGGTACGTGGGCAGCGCTCGCTCGAAGTACCCTTCTCCGCCGCTGTACATCTCGTGATTGCCGTTCAGGAGGTAGGTGCCGCGCGTGCCGCGGGGCCAGCAGTTCGCGGGGAGGAAAAAGCTCTCAAACTCGTCGGTGCGGCCCGAGTAGTAGACGTCCCCGAGGTGGATCGTAACGTCGGGCTCGAGCCGGCCGAGGGCATCGCCCACGGCGTACGCGTCGGCGGTGCCCGATCCCCAGTCCGCGGCCAAGCCGATCGTAAGGGGTCCGTCCGGAAGCGCATACACTCCGCTGTCACCGCTCGGCAGCGGCGGGAGCGGGCGCGTCGGCTTGACCAGGTTGCGCGCCCACTCCCATCCCCACCTGAGGCCCGCCCCCGCGAGCAGCATCGCGCGCTGGTGGAACTTGTGGCCCCCGGGCGGCGCCGGCGGTGCGGTGCGCAGCGTCCGATCGAGCTCGGACAGGCGCAGCGACCCGAACGGGTTGCGCGGGATGTCGCGCAGGGCGTTACGATCGCGCCGTTCCGCGCGGGGGGGTTGAGGCGTGGTCATAGAGCCTAGCTTACAACGACTTCAAAGACTCGAAGATGGCCCGATCGTTGACCAGGGTGCGCCCGGAGATGACGACCTTGCCACGCGCGATCGGGATGTCCGCGTTTCTGAACCGGCCATCGGGCCCGCGGTGACCCACGCGCAGTTCGGTGATTTGGCTCGCTCCCCCTGAGGTGGGGTTCTGGTGACACTCGCGGCAGGACTGCGCGTTGTAGAGTGGTCCCAGGCCGTCGGCAATGGCTTTCACCGCGTCGAAGGCTTCCTTATCGGCTTTATGGGTGGAATCGTCGATCACGCCGTTGCTGTGGTCGTCGAAACCGGTGGGCGCCTCGGACTGCTGCCAGGCCCCGGCAGCAAGTGCGATCGTCACACCCGCCGCCACCACCGCCGACCGCATCGCGGGACTTATCATCAGACACACGCCTTGGCGCGGTTCGACCAGAGCAGCTGCACCGCGTAAGCGCCGAGCTTTTTGTTCTGCCAGGCGCAGATGTCGCCGATCTCGCCATTAGCATCGTCATACCAGCCCTGGCCTGGCACGGCGTCCGTGATCGCCTCGCCGAGCTCGTGGGAGCAAACGGACGTCAGCGCGTCGAGCGGCTGCAGGGTGCCGAGGCACCCCGAGCAATCGGGATACGGTACGACCGCGTAATACAGCCCACCCGCGGAGCGGTCGTGATAGCCACAGAATGCCTGGCAGGAGCGGTCGCTCCCGGCCACCACGGTGACTCCCGGCGGCAGGAAGGTGAAGTAGAGCGTGTTCGCGGTCGGCGCGGGGAGGGACTTGCGAGCCACTTCTCCCTGGAGCATCTGCTGGACCGCGTTGTCCGTCACGCTCGTCCCGGGCGCCGTGTTGGTGACGCGGGCCGTTCCCGCAAAGCGCCCCCGGCCGATTTTCTGTTGCGGGGTGCTGTACTCACCGAGCTGGTCGACGTAGGGACTGGAGACCAGGAATTGAAAGAAGGCATTCAGGCTCGTCGCCGTCGCCTGCGCCGTCGCTTCGGCCCAGGCTGCTCCCCAGAAGACCGTGACGATTTCGACCGCGGTCAGGAGGGGACCACCTCGGTAGGTGAACGACGCGGTCGAGGGTGCCTTTACTTGGGGCGCCCCGATGAGTCCGGTGGGGCCCCGCATTGGGACGACGCGGATCGGTGTAGTCATGGCCCGTTGCTACCCCCGTTTCCCACTTGTGAGCCGCTTAGCGTGATACTTTCGCTGCAGCTATCGTTCTAGCCGGGAGTCCTCACCCCCCTGACCTCGCCCGTTCGAGAGTCCTCCCCCCCTAACGTCCACCGTTCGGGAGTCCTCACCCCCCTGACGTCCACCGTTCGGGAGTCCTCACCCCCCTTACCCCCTCTCCCTTCGGGAGAGGGGGAGCCCTGTGCTAGCTCCCGGGAGAGCACGTGAGTACTGCAACAGCATGGTTCGTGACGCGGTGTTCCGGTTCGGGGGTCGGGAGCTCGCGGCGCGAGTATGGGCTCTATGGATCCACTCCGGCGTGTCCCACGCGGCCGGAAGTTTACGCAAGCGCGCGAGCTGCGACGCGCGGCGACGTCCACTGAGCGATACGCGTGGTCCTTGCTGCGGAATCGGGGCGTCCTCGGCCTCAAGTTTCGGCGCCAACACGTGGTGCATGGGTTCATCGTTGACTTCTACTGCGCCGCCGAGCGGCTGGTGCTCGAGCTTGACGGCGCGCAGGGGACAGGGGGGTGAGGATCAACGCGCGAGAGGGGGACAGCGGATGGGACCCACGCGGGAGAGGGGGTCAGGGGGGTGAGGACTCCCGAGGTGGACTCGCTGCAGCTCACTTTCCAGTACGGGGATCCTCCACCGAGGGGTGCCCGAGACTCGCGAAGATCGGCACGAGCACGAGTATCGCCAGCACCGTGGTGATCATGGCGCCCACGACGACTCGGGCCAGCGGCTGTTGGGCCTGCGCGCCGATCCCGGTCGACACGGCCGCCGGAAGCAGTCCCAACCCCGCGGCGAGGCACGCCATAAGGATAGGGCGCAGCCCGAGCAATGCGCCTTGCTGAATGGCCTCGAGGACGCGGGTGGCCGGTGCCCACTCGCTGAGCGTCTCGGCAGCCAGTCGTTGTACCCGTCGGATCCCGGACAAAAAGACGGAGCCCCCGAGCGTCCCCACGCCGAGTGCCGAGGTGAAGCCCACCGCGGCGGAGATGCTGAACGGGGTCCCGGTGACGAGCAGCGAGAGCACGCCGCCGATGGCGCCGAACGGCAGCACCGCCAGCACGATCACCGCGTCGCGCCACGAATTGAACAGCGTGTACAGCAGCGCCAGGATGACGACGAGGCTGATGGGAATCACCACGGCGAGCCGCCGTTGTTCCCGCCGCAGACTCTCGTACTCGCCGGCCCACTCGTAGTAATAACCGGCAGGCAAGTGGACCGAGGCTCGCAGGCGCTCTTGAGTTTCGTGGATCGTGGTGGCGAGGTCGCGGCCACGCACGCTGAACTTGATCGGGATGTAGCGCTGGCCGTTCTCGCGGTAGATCATGAAGGCACCCTGCTTCAGGTCCACGTGCGCCACCTGGCCGAGCGGCACGCGTCCCCCCTCCGGCGTGGGCAGCAGGATATTGCGAATCGCGTCCGGGTTGGCGCGGTACGGCGCGGCGTAGCGCACGGTGAGGTCGAACCGGCGGTCGCCCTGCAGCACCTGGGTCGCCGCTTGGCCTCCGACCGCGGACTGCACGGCGAGGTCCACGTCGGCGGCCGCCAATCCGTAGCGCGCGCTGGCCCGGCGGTCGATCGACACGAGCAGCTCGGGCTGGCCCGTCTCCTGCAGCACCGCGAGATCCTCGATCCCTCGCACTCGGGCCATGATGTCGCGAATCTGGGCGGCCTTCTGCGCCAGCACGTCGATATCCTCGCCCGACAACTTTAGCGAGTTCTCACCTTTGACGCCCGACATCGCTTCTTCGACGTTGTCTTGGATGTTTTGCGAATAGGCAAAGCTCACGCCCGGAAACCGGCTGAGCTGCGCATCCATCTGCTGAATGAGCTTCTGCTTGGTGAGTCCGCGGGGCCACTCCCCTTCAGGTTTCAACTGGACGAAGAACTCGATGTTGTTGAACGTCGTGACGTCCGTGCCGTCGTCGGGACGGCCCAGCTGCGAGACGACGTGCGTCACGACGGGAAAGCCGGCGAGGATGCCACGGGCCTCCTCCGCCAGCCGGGACGATGCCTCGAACGCGATGTCCACGGGCAGCGTGGCCCGCACCCAGAGGTTCCCTTCCTCCAGCTTGGGCATGAATTCACCGCCCATCAGTTTCACCAGCAGAAGCGCGAGGGCGAGCGCCCCACCCGCGGCCCCGAGCACGGGCCGCCGACGATACAGGATTGCCGGCAGCACGCGCGCGTACCAGGCGGACAGCCAGTTCACCACGCGGGGCGGTGCCGGCCGCGACCCGGCGTCCTCGCCCAGCCACGACGCGAGCACCGGAGCGAACACCAGCGCGAACAGCAACGCTCCGGTCAACGCGAACCCGTAGGTGAGGGACATCGGCGCGAAAATCTTGCCCGGCACTCCGCGCATCGTGAACAGCGGGAGAAACGCGACGAGGATCACGATGGTCGAGAACAGCACGGGTTTGGCCGCTTCGGCCGTGGCATCCGCGATCGCGTCGAAGACCGACTCCTGGTGCGGCCGGCTGGCCATGCGGCGGTGCACGTTTTCCACGATCACCACCGCGGCATCGACCAGAATGCCGAAGTCGATGGCACCGATCGAGATGAGGTTCGCCGAATTCCCGGTCACGACCATCAGGCCGAAGGCGAACAGCACCGACACCGGGATAGTGAGCGCGGTAACGAGGGACATGCGCACGTCGCCCAGGAAGACCAGGAGCAGGCCGGTCACCAAGGCGAGCCCGAGCAGCACGAGGTGCCCCACGGTGCGGGTGGTCACGTGGATCAAGTCGGTGCGGTCGTAGATGGTGTGCAGCTGCATGCCCGGTGGGAGTCTGCCGCCGTTGAGGGCCGCCAGGTGCGAGCGCAGCAGCCGCAGGGCGGGCAGGGACTGCTCGCCGCGCTGCAGCAGGACGATGCCTTCGACCATGTCGCTGTCGCGATCCATTCCCACCCGACCCAGCCGTGGCTGAAAGCCCTCCTGCACGGCCGCCACGTCCTTCAGGAATACCGGCACGCCGCTGCGCTCGGCGACGATCACGTCTTTCATGTCATCGAGCGTCTGCAATAGCCCGACACCGCGCACGTTCACGCTCTGGCTCCCGAGCGACAGGTAATTGCCTCCGACGTTGGCGTTGCTGGCGCCCACCGCGCTGAGCACCTGGGGCAAGGTGACGTGGTAGTCGAGCAGCTTCTGCGGATCGATGTCGGCCTGGTACTGACGCGTCGTGCCGCCGAACGTCACGACATCGATGATCCCAGGGACTTGCTTGATCTCGCGGCGGACGTACCAGTCCTGCACCGCCTTCAGCTCGTTCAAGGAGTAGGCCGGCCCGTCGAGCCGGTAACGGTAAATCTCTCCGATGGGCGACCAGGGGGAGAGCTGCGGCGTGAGATTATTCGGCAGGCTCACGAACTGCATCCGGTCCAGGGCTTCCTGCCGGTCCGTGAAATAGTCCGTGCCGTAAGCGAAGTACAGCTTCACGTCGCTCAAACCGAACAGGCTGATAGATCGCGTGTACTCGAGGCCCGGCATGCCGAACAGGGCGGTCTCGATCGGCACCGTGACCTGACGCTCCATTTCTTCGGCGGACCATGCGGGGTTCTGGGTGATGAACTCCACCAGCGGCGGCGAGGGGTCGGGGTAGGCCTCCACGTCGAGCCGCACGAAGGCGTAGATGCCTCCCGTCAGCCACGCCCCCAGCGCTACCAGCATCAACGCGCGGTAGCGCAGCAGCAGCTGGACGAATGCCTTCATGTCGTCCGCAGCAGCTCGGCGCCTTCGACGACGATGGTGTCTCCGGGGGCCAAGCCGGAGATCACTTCCAGCTCGTGGCGCTCCGTGTCGCGGCCCAAGGTGACGGCGCGCCGCGCAAAGTGACCTGGCGACGTCTGGAGGTAGACGTACGCGGACGATCCCTCGCGCAGCACGGCCGCTTCCGGCACCACGACCGATGACCGCACCGCGCGCAGCGCACGAATCACCGCGAACATGTCGGGCTTCAAGCGCGTCCCCGGATTCGCCAGCACCACGCGCACTTTGAGGGTACGGGTCGTGGTATCGAGCGCGCTACCGATGGCGCTAATCCGGCCGTGCCTGGTCTCGCCGGGATACGCGCTCACCGTTACCTCGGCGGAGTCGCCGACCCTGAGGCTGGCGAGGTCCTTCTCGTACACGTCGCCGACGGCCCAGACAGTCGACAGATCGGCGATGGTGCACAGGGGGTTGGAGTTGTCGAGCGACTTGGCAAACTCTCCCGGCGCCGCGCCTAAATCAGTGATCACGCCGGAGCGCGGCGCCCGCACCGAGAGCCGGTCGGCGGAGCTGTCGGCGTCGGCGCCGAGTAATTCCAGGCGCGCGCGCGCGCTGGCGAGCGTCGCGGCGACGCTCAGCGCATCGGCCTGCGTCTGCTGGTAGTCCCGCAGGGCAATCACCTGGTGCTCGTACAGCGCGCGCGACCGCTCGAGCGCTTGCTGCTTGACTTGGGCGTCGGCCTGCGCCTGCCGGTAGGCCGCCCACGCCTGCGCCAAGTCGGCGCTCGCGAGCGTCGCGAGAACCTGCCCCTGCTGCACGTAGTCCGCCGGCCGCACCTCGACCGAGAGCAGGCGCCCGCTTACGGGGGCATAGACCCGCACCACACGTGTAGGATCGGCCTGGATCCGGGCCGCAATGTCGAGATAGTCGGCCAGCTCGGCACGTCGCGCGGGCGCGGTCGCGATGCCGCGTGCGCCCTCCGGCAGCACAAAGTCGTCCGGGGAAGCCGGCCGCGCGGTCGCCGACTTTGCGCCGTCAGCCCCGCATCCCGCAGCGGCGAGCAACACGCTTCCAGTGACGCAGCCGAAGAGGACCAGGCGCCTCATGGCGCGAGATCCATCCCAACGGCGCGGTCGAGCGCATAGAGGCTCACCCAGTAGTCGCGCAGCGCGGAGTAATAGTTCGCACGGGTGTCGCTGTAGGTCCGAATCGCATCGAGCAGGTCCAGCTGCGACGTGGCCCCCGACTGATAGGCGAAGCGCGCCGTCTCGAGCGCCGCGGCGGCCTTGACGACGAGGCCCACGTAGCGGGTGGCGAGGTCGCGCCCGGCGCGAAACGAATCGACCGCGACAGCCAGCTCGGCCGCCACCTGCGTCCTCACCGCCCGATCCGCGGCCGCGGCGGCCGCCTCGCCCGCGGCGGCCCGCGCGCGCTCCCCGCCGTTCCAGTAGAACAGCGGAACCGTGAAGGAAAGCCCCAACGCGTAGTTGGAGCCGTTCGGGAACGGGGCCGCCGACTGGTGCACCACACTCACCGAGGGCGTGGGGAAGAGGTCGGCGGTCGCGAGGGCCTTGAGCGAGGCCGTCTGTCCTATCCGAGCTTCGGCCGCCGCTACGTCGGGCCGACCGTGCAGAGCGACGGGGCCGAGCGAGTCGAGGGGCAGCTGCACCGGCTCGTACGCCAGGGTCCCCGCGATCGCGAAAGCCGTGTCGGGTGCGGCGCTGCCGAGCAGGGTCTGGAGGGTGAGACGCGCGGCGTGTGCCTGGGCGTTCGCCCGGGCGAGATCGGCCTCGGCGCCGGCCAGCTCCAGCTCGCTCTTCGTGACGTTGCGTTCCGGGACGTCGCCGCTCTGCCACCGCACGGAATCGGCCGCGAGCAGGCCGCGAAAGATGTCGCGCCGCTCGCGCGCGATGGCGCGCAGCGAGTCCGCCAGCAACACGTCATAGAACGCCTGGCGGACGCGAAAGGTCACCTGCCTCGTCACGTCCGCCAGGACGAGCCTGGTCGCCGTCGTGCCGCGTCCCGCGGCCTGGGTGCGAAAGATTCGCTGGGGTCCCAGGTCGAGCGTGGCGGCAACGCTCTGCTGGAACGGCGTGCCGGGAATGACCGAATAAACGGGATTCGGGAGCGCCCGCGCGATCCCCTGCTCGGCGCGCGCCGAGTCCACCGCCAGGCGCGCCGCCACCACATCCGGGTTCTGGCGCAGCGCGAGCGCCAACACGTCGCCGAGGGTCCAGGCCGTCGGCTGTTGCGCCCGTTCGAGCGACGGTGCTGCGACAAGAACGCTCAGCCCCACGCGAATGAGACGGCACGCCAGGCGCACTAAAACGTGAGGCGTGCGAGCTCGATGCGTGGCCGGCCGGTCGGCTCACCCACCGGGCCGACGGTGAGCACCGCTCCGACGAAGTCTCCCGAAGGACCGGCGGCGGGGAGCGTCAAGAACGTGGGCCGCCGGCCGTTCGCCCGCAGTTCCGGTCCGGGGAGCAGTCCGCGATCAGTCACAAACCACAAGCGGTACTCCTCGCCGGCCCGCGCAGGCGGCAGGTCGTGGACCACCACGTTCCACCGCTCGGTGTCCTGGTCATAGAAGAGCAGAAACCCGCCCTTGTATCCTGGGCCGCGTACCGTCTCCTGAAGCACCCGCTCCGCGCCGAGGATCGCCGAGAGCGAGTCCTCGGTGGCGCGCAGCCGTCCCTGGCGCGCTTCCAGGGCGCTCCGCAGCCCGCCGATCTCGCGACGCGTCTCGGTCCAGACCGCAAGCGCGACGACCAGCGCGGCCGCGGCGGCGAGCGCCGGGGCCCACTGCCACCAACGGGCCCGTCTCTGGTGCAGGACCCCGTGCATCAGGTCGTGGGTCAGTCCGGGTCGGAGGGGAGCCGGCGCCACGCCCATCGGGAGCCACGTCAGGTCCCGCTCGAGGTCGGCGACGGCGGCCCGACAGTCGGTGCAACGCGAGACATGAT
>WNFP01013668.1_pt1 | contig 11005 bp, 7 predicted proteins | sample 5400201 | NCBI WGS metagenome assembly WNFP01 (sample SAMN13153355, study PRJNA577476) | soil metagenome | isolation source: 115 cm saprolite under Madrone tree | place: USA:California | collected 2016-06-14
CATGTTCCGGCGTGGCTTCCATGAAGCCTCCGATATTGCCGCCGCTGGAGAAATGCTCGCCGATCGATCGCACGACAATGATCCTGACGCGCGGATCCTCGTCGAGGGTCTCGAACACCAGCCGAAGCTGGTCGCGCTGAGGCATCGATACGATGTTGTAGGGAGGGCGATTGAGAATGATATCGGCCCGTTCGTGAGTCTCGTCGATCTCCACCTGGAAGCCGTCAAGCTTTGCCAGACGGGAATCGGAAAAATTGAACGTTGATGGCATGGTGGTTTTCCTTCTCTTTGAAAATTGCGACTATGCGGCGGTCGGTGGCGGCCGGCGTTCGACGTCGTATTCCCCGGCGACCAGCAGTCTGCGCAGCAGCTTTCCAACCGGGGATTTCGGGATCGCATCGACGAAGACGAATCTTCGCGGGCACTTGAAGTTCGCGAGTCCTGAGTCCCGGCAGAATGCTTCGAGATCGGCTTCGCTGACATACGCACTGCGCTTGACGAACGCGGCGACAATCTTTCCCCATCTCTCGTCGGCAAGACCAACGACCGCTACCTCCGACACCGCCGGATGCAGCGACAGACAGCTTTCGATCTCCACCGGCGATACGTTCTCGCCGCCGGTGATGATCATGTCGTCGGTGCGGCCGGTGACGAACAGGTCGCCGTCCTGGTCCACGAAGCCGGTGTCGCCGGTGAAATACCAACCCTCGCGCAGCGACTTGGCGTCGGCATCGGGACGCCTCCAATAGCCTTCGAATGATTCGTCGCCCGCCAGCAGCGCGATGACCTCGCCCTCCTGTCCGGTCGACGCCAGGTCCGACGCCGAACGTGCGGCAAGCTTGACCACCCTGACGAGCTGGTTGATCCCGGCTTTGCCGGCCGAACCCGGCTTTGCGACCGCGTTCTGATCGATCGTGAAGGTGTAGATTTCGGAGCTGCCGTAGTGATTGACGAACAGATCCGGCTTGAATGTCGCATTCAGCTTCTGCAGCAGACCATCGGTCATCGGCGCACCGGCAAAGCCGAGCTTTCGTACGCTGGAGGTATTGGTCGCTTCGAAGTCCGGGTGATGAACCAGATCGTGGTAAAGCGTCGGAACCAGATAAAGGTTGGTGATTTTTTCCGTCTCGATGATCGCGAGGGCCTGCCGCGGATCGTAACGTGGCAGACAGACAAAGCTGCCGCCGATCAGCGACATCGAGATCAGGGACCGTACCCCCATGGTGTGATAGAGCGGCATCACGCCGAGGGTCCGCTCGTCGCGGCCGTACAGGTTTTGCGCCACATGGGCGACGCCGGCGGCCCGTTCCGCGCGGTGACGGCGCGGCACGCCTTTCGGCTTCGACGTCGTACCCGATGTGTAAAGCATGATCGACCACGCCTCAGGGCCTACGCGCGGCGCGGCTTCCGGCGCGGGCGTATCGGTCATTTGCGCAAAACGATTGGCCTGGTCGTCGGTCGCGACGCCCTCGCCGACAACAATGTGGCGCAAATTGCCCGCGAGCCCGGCGCCGGCGACCGCGCCTGCGGAAACGCTTTCGTAGACGAGAGCCCTAGATTCGGAGTTCTCGATGCAGAAATCGAGCTCGTCGGCTTTCGCACGCCAATTAATCGGCGTGATGACGATCCCGGCCAACTGGCACGCCCAATGAATTGTCGCGGCTTCCCATCGGTTTTGCAGCACGGTGACGATGTGGTCACCGGGTCTCAATCCGAGGTCGTCGAATGCGGCGACTACGGAAGATATCCGCGCATACCATTGCGCGTAGGTCAGCCGCAGCTCGGCGTCCACGATTGCCACAGCGCCGGGATCGCGTGCCACGCTGGCGACGAAACTGGTACCGAGATCAAACATCTGTCTTCTCTGCATGATGATGGTTTGCCAGCCGGCCTGCGGCATCGAGAGCGGCATGGACGATCGGGGTGTAACCGGTGCACCGGCACAGATGGCCGCTCAGGAGATCGCGTATCTCTGCTTCGGTGGGATCAGGCCGCTCACGAAGATAATGATCGAGCGACATCAGAATCCCCGCGGTACAGAAGCCGCATTGCAACGCGTGATGACGCTTGAAAGCCTCCTGCAGAATGCCGAGCCGATCGGAAGCGGGCGCCAGACCTTCCACCGTGCGGACGTCGCTGCCGTCGACCTGCACCGCGAGCGTGAGGCAAGCACGGGCGATCATTCCGTCCACGGTCACGGTGCAGGCACCGCAAACACCGTGCTCGCATCCGACGTGAGTGCCGGTGGCGCCGATCTGCTGACGCAGGAAGTCCGTCAGCAGCATGCGAGGCTCGGCTTCGCCGTGGGTGGCCGCGCCATTCAACTTGAACCTGATACGGTGCCGCTCGCCGGACTGCAGGCGTGTCATTGCAGAACCTCCCGGACAAGGTCGCGACCGATCAGCCGGACGAGATCGCGGCGATAGCGTGCGGTCGCATGGACATCGTCCCGCGCCTCCAATTCATGGGCGAAGGAATTCAGGGCGTCGTCGAGCGCGCTGCCATCGAGACGCGGCCAGTCGCGCACCGCGGCCATGTCAGCCACGCCGCCGACGGCGAGGCGGACGCCCTGCTTGCTGGCGACGGCCGCGCAGGCGACGATCGCAAAGTCGCCGTGACGCCGCGCGACTTCGCGGAACGCGCATCGCGCGCCGCCCAGATACGGAAACGAAACCGCTTCGATCATTTCGTCGGCGCCGCGGGCGGTGGACATCATGCCGGTGAAGAAATCACCGGCCGCGAGTTTTCGGCGCTTCCTGGCGGTTCGCAGGTGCACCTCGCCTCCCAGCGCCAGCAGCGCAAGCGGCATTTCCGCGCTGGGATCCGCATGGGCGATCGAACCGCAAATCGTGCCGCGGCTGCGCGTCTGAATGTGCCCCGTCCATGGCAGGGCCAGTGCGACAAGCCTGAGTTTCTCGGCAAGCGGAGGCCAGCCCAGCAGCGTCCGCTGTCGCACTCCGGCGCCGACCGTCACGGCCCCGGACACCGCGTCGATCCGGTCCAGCTGCTTCAGCCGCATGATGTCAATCAGGACCTTCGGCTTTGCCAGGCGCGTGTTCAGCATCGGCATCAGCGACTGGCCGCCGGCGATGATTTGCGCGTCGCTTCCTTCTAAGGCCAGGACCGCCAGGACTTCCTCAACTGTTTCCGCGCGCACATAGTCGAACGGAGCGGGCTTCATGACCGCCTCCCGAACAAGGCGCGCAGCTTGCGCATAAGTGACGGCCGGTCTTGCGCCGACGCGCCGCCGGCCTGACGGACGAGTGCCGAGAAGAACTGTCCGATGATGACGCGCGCCGCACCGTCCAGCAGACGACCGCCAATGCTCGCGACCTTGCCCCCAATGGCCGCGTCGTATTCATAACGCACCACTGTGCCGGCATTCTCCGGCGTCAGTGTGATGCGGCCCTCGCCGTTGCCGAATCCAAGGGTGCCCTCGGCGGAGCCGCCCAACGTCACCGCGCGCGGCGCGTCGAGGTCGGAGAGCGCCACTTCCGCCCGATAGCGGCCCTTGACCGGACCGACCCCGATCGTGACATCGGCGCGGAAATGGGTGTCGGAAATCCTTTCCACGGCGTGGCAACCGGGGATGACGGCTTGAAGCGTCGCCGGATCGAGCAGCATGGCCCAGACCGCCTCGGGTGATGCTGCCACCGTCGCACTGCCTTCGCCGCGGAGCTGGCGATCGCCCTTGGGCGTTCTCGGCGTGCCGGCGTGACGTCCCGCAGGGGGCGCGGGCTCGGCGCCGCGGACGATATCGGCCAGCTTGGCGGGAACCAGCGGAAGCTCGACATCCTTCATGCCGAGCGCGTCGGCGACCGCGTTGGCGATGCAGACCGGCGTCGACATGCAGTTGCCCTCCCCGACGCCTTTCGATCCGAGCGGCGTGAACGGCGACGGCGTCTCCATGTGAAGGATGACGGGATCCGGAACTTCGACCGTGGTCGGCAGCAGGTAGTCGGCGAAAGTGCCGGTCAGAAAGCTGCCGTCCGCTGCGTAGGCGTATTCCTCATAGAGGGCCGCGCCCAGGGCCTGCGCGAACCCGCCACGGATTTGTCCATCAACCATTCCCGGATGCAGGATCGTGCCGCAATCGTGCATCGTCACGTAGCGGTCGATACGCGTCATCAGCGTCGTGCGATCGATTTCAACGCCGCAGAAATCGAAAATGAATCCGTAGCAAAGCGACGAGTTGACCCGATCCTCCTCGTCCGGCGCTGTGAGCTCAGGCGGCGTCCAGAACACGGTTTCGCGAATCGTCTGCTGGATGTCGTCGGGCAAGGTGCCGGGCGACCAATGGCTCAGCCCGGCCAGTCGCGAGAACGCAATCTTGTTGTCCGGGTTTCGCCGCGAATGCACGGTGCCGTGTTCGAATACGATATCGTCCGCATCGGTATTGAACTGGCTCGCAGCGACCCGCGCCAGACGGGCCGCGATGCGTTCAGCCGCGAGCTTCGCAGTCCCGGCGACCGCCGCGGCGAAGCGGCTTGCATAATTGCCTGATGCGATCGACCAGGCGTCCTTCGCGGTATCGATCTCGGTATTGACCCTGACCTCCGCAGGCGTGAGGCCGAAAACGTCGGCCACCACTTGCGCCAGCACGGTCCGATGCCCCTGACCTTGCGGGACCGACGCAACGTGAACGGAGATGCTTCCCAGGGGGTCGACCGCCACCGTGGCCGTGGCCTGCGCGCCGTTTTTCGGTCCGGCCTTCCTGCGCTCGGCCGCCGTCAATACGGTCGTGATATAACCCATGTTCGAAACGCTGGGCTCGACGACCGCCGCATAGCCGATGCCGTAGAGCCTGCCTTCGGCTCGGGCGAGATCCCGGTGCGCCTTCAATTCTTCCAGCGCGCCTCCCCTGACGCCGCGCGCAATCGCCTCCTGGTAGTCACCGGAATCCAGCAGCGCGCCGGTCGCCGTCCGGTACGGAAACATGTCGGCCGGCACCAGGTTTCGCTTGATCACGTCCAATGGATCGAGCTTGAGCTCGATGGCGATGCGCTGCATCAACCGCTCCAACGCGAAATAGACCTGCGGTCCGCCAAACCCGCGGTTGAGGCCCGTGGGTGTCTTGTTGGTGACGACGACCCGATTTCGCACCGCCACGTTCGCGACGTCATAGGCACCGGTCAGATTGCCGTGCATGCGGTAAAGCGTGGCGGGCTCCGGCGCGCGCAAATGCGCGCCGCAATCTTCCACCTGATCCCAGTCGAGTGCCGAGATCCTGCCATCGGGCGCGACCGCGGCCGAGAGCGTGGTCGCACGGTTGGTGGCGGATACCGAAGCCGTGAGGTGCTCGAGACGATCTTCGATCCACTTGACCGGACGCCCGACCGCGCGCGATGCGGCAGCCAGCAGCACGATATAGGGAAATACGCCCTGCTTGACGCCGAAGCTGCCGCCGGAATCCGGTGGGGTGCGCAGCCGCACGCGGTTGCCGGGCACTTTCAGCGCCCGCGAGATCACCGCGTGAATGCTGAACGGGCCCTGGAAATTGGCGAGGATGTCGAAGGCGTCTTCGGACGCGTCGTAGTCGGCGACGACGCCGTAGGTTTCGATCGGCGTGCATGAATTTCGGGGGTAGCGGATATCGATGGAAATCCGGTGTGCGGCTTCGGCAAATGCACGCTCCGGATCGCCGTAGCGGAAAGTTCGGTCGCTGGCGACGTTGCCGCCGAAGCCATCGTGAATAACCGGCGAGTTCGGCGACAACGCTTTCAGTGGGTCAATATTGGCGGCAAGCGCACGATACTGCACGTCGATCAAGTCGACGGCATCCTCGGCCTTGTATCTGTCGGACGCGACGACCACGGCAACCGATTCGCCCACATACCGCACCCGCCCCACGGCGATCGGCCAGCATTCGATCGGCGCCTTGACGCCGACGACGAGGCTGGTTGTCAGAGCCTTGATGTCGTCGCCGGTCAGGATCGCGACAACGCCGTCTGCGCGCCGCGCGGCCGCCAAATCGATCGAAAGGATCTCGGCATGAGCATGTGGCGAGCGCAGGATCGCGGCGTATAGCGTGCCCGGCCGAACGCCGAGATCGTCGATGAAGCGGCCACGACCCGTCAGCAACGCCGCATCTTCAACACGCGGAATCGATTGGCCGACCCAAGGGCGAGCCGCATGGCTCTCGGCTATGGCTGGGCCGGCCGCGTGCGGCATCCGAAGAACGTCCTCCCAATCACGCACTGACAACGCGTGGCAAGATTGTTTTCAGCAAAGCCGACAAGCAGCCATACCCTGCGCTCTCGCGACTTGCCAATTCGTCTCATTCTTGAAGTTGCAGTGCAACACACTCAGCCCGCAAGACGCGAGACTTGCCGGAACTCGCTGGGCGAAACGCCGGCGTTGTTGCGGAAGAAGCGCGTGAAATGTGCGGGGTCGGAAAACCCAAGGCGGGTGCCAATTTCCCTGACGGGAAAATCGTGGTGAAGCACGGCTTCCATCGCCTGCTCCATACGAACCACGTTGAGATAGACCTTCGGCGGCAAGCCGATCGACGACTGGAACAACCGTATCGATGTCGGCTTCGCCGCCGGCGTTGACGCGGATGTAGTCCGCCGCGCGCCTGATCCGCCGATCGCATGCCGACGCGTTCAATTCGCGGATCGATCTCGGAAAGCTCTTCCAGGGCGTGAAGCGCTCGATCACGGCGATCATCAATTCCGACAGCAATGCTTCATGTTCGGCCCGGCATTCGGGGCGCGCCATCATGTCGGATGCGAGATCCATCGTCAGCTTTCGGATACGCGGCGACAGCTCGCCATGGGGATGTCCGAAAAATCCCGGCGCACCGCTCGCCACCCATCCGGGGCGAAAGGCCTTCAGCCATTCAGGTTCGACATACAGCGCGAGGATCAGCGTCCGCGGGCGGGCCGGATCGTGAACATAGGAATGCGGCTGCCACCCGTCGACAAGGACGGCGACGGAATCGGTCAGAGGATGAATGCGGTTGCCAACGACGAACTGGGTATCAGCGCCCTCCACCTTGAGGAGGACATGACAATGCGGGTGCGCATGGCGGACGAGCGAGCAGTCCATATCGAGCAGTGCGACCCTGCCGAAATTGCCGTGCACGATACGCAGAGCCGTCGACATTTGAGCCTCCAGTCAGGCGTTGGACTTCCAGGAAATGAGCCACCGCTGGATTTCACCGGGAAAGATCGAGAAGACCAAGCCGAAAATCGCGATGTCCAGCAGGCCGACATACAGGGTGTCGACCGCTGGAACTTGCCGCTAAATCATAAAGCGGATGCCGTCATTGGCGCAACCATTTCGGAAAGATTGCAATCAGGAAGAGGCCCGCCCCAGGGACCTGAAAAGATCGTTGCGAGACGTCCGCTCGACTGTCCCGGATCGAACCAATGGTCTGATCGGGAGGGTTTCATTTGCCGGCTTCGCCGGCGGTTCGATGCGCTATCAGATCAGCAGCAACGAGTTGAAGTTCGAAGTTTACGGATCATCCGACAGCACATGGAATGAAGGTGACGAAGTCTGCGTTGACTTTGCAACCGATGCCGCGTCTATTTTTGAGAGCAAACCTGAATGAACATGATGTCACAGTTGCCTGCCATGCGTCTCTATTGGTCGTCTCGATCGCCCTTCGTACGCAAGACGATGATCGCCGCGCATGAGACGGGGGTTGCCTCCCGCATTGAGACCATCCGGGTCGAGGTCGCGGTAACGAAACTGAATACCGACGTGATGGCGCATAACCCGTTGAACAAGATCCCGACGCTGGTGCTTGAAAACGGCGAAGTTCTGTTCGACTCTCGGGTCATTTGCGAATACTTCGACTCGCTGAACGCCGGTCCCAGGCTGTTTCCCTCTAACCCCGCCGAGAGATGGGTCGCACTTCGCCGTGACGCCATCGGAAGTGGCATCATGGAAAACGGGGTCGCGCGTATCGGAGAAAATGCCAGACCCAGCGAGCTTCAATCACAGCCCCATCTTGCCGCCTACAAAGCCAAGATCGAAGCCGCGCTCGACTATCTGGAAGCCGACGCCTCTGCGCTGACCAGAGATCGCTTCAACATCGGTCACCTCGCTATCGGTTGTGCGCTTGGCTATCTCGACTTCCGGTACGCCGACGACGATTGGCGCAGAGGACACTCCAAACTGGCAGAGTGGCACAAGGGGTTTGCAGAACGCGAGTCAGTCAAACAGACGGCACACGCAAATGTCTACTGACAGCAAACAATGAGATCAAACGGAGAGAAACCGGGAACGCAGAATGGATTTCATTGAATCAGGCGGCGTCGGGCTACGCTACGAGCTCAGCGGCAAGGGTGACCGCACGTTGGTGCTCGTTCACGAAATGGGCGGATCGCTCGAAAGCTGGGACGACGTCGCACCACGGTTGGCGGAAACGCGCCGCGTATTACGCTATGACACCCGCGGGGCGGGAATGTCGCGGCCGGCGATATCGCGGCGCTGCTCGATGCGCTCGGGATTGCCGGCAAGGTGGCGCTTGCGGGTGTCGCCGTCGGTGGTGCGATCGCGCTGCATTTCGCCGCCCGTTACCCGGAGCGCGCAAGCGCCATCGCGGTCGGCAGCCCGGCCACCGGCATCGCGCCGGATCGCCGCGCCGCGGCCCTCGAACGCATCGCGAAGGTCGAGGCGCTGGGCATGGCATTCGCTGTCGAGGATTCGATGCGAAACGGTTATGCCCCGGAGCTTCGCGGCGATATCAGGCGCTTCGAGCGATTTCGGGCGCGATGGCTCGGCAATGATCCTGCGAGCTATGCGACGATCTACCGAATGCTGGCGGGCACGGACATGCAGGGCGAACTGACCCGGCTGCGCTGTCCCGTGCTCGTGATCGGCGGCAGTCTTGATCGCGTGCGTCCGCCGCCGCTCGCGGAAGCCGTGGCCAACGCCATCCCCGGCGCCCGCTACGTCGAAGTCCGCACCGGGCACTATATGGCGGTACAAACGCCCAATCTCATCTCCGATTGCATCGACGAGTTCCTGAGAACAGTCGGCGCCTGATCGAACCTGATTATCCCCTCCACCGCACCAAGGTCTTCCCACATGCCCCCGCAACCCGCACAGCAGATTCCCGGCGTCTATCATCGCAAGATCGGAGATATCGTCGTCACAGCCATCAGCGACGGCTATCTGGACGGCAACCTCGAAGTGATGCGCAATGTCGATGTCGAAAAGGCGCATCAGATCCTGCGGGACGCCTTCCGGCCGGCGCGGCGAACCAGCGTCAACACCTTCCTGATTCATTCAAAAGGCCGCATGGCGATCGTCGACACCGGATCGGGCAATTATCTCCAGCCTACCGCCGGCCTGGTTCAACGCAACCTGGCGGCGGCCGGTATCGATCCGAAGTCGATCGACACGGTGTTGCTGACTCACATGCATCCTGATCATTCCGCTGGGCTGACCGATATGTCGAACGGGCAACTGTTGTTTCCGAACGCGGAACTGGTCATGCACGAGAACGAACCGGCGCATTGGTTCGATGACGGCGCGATGACGAAGGTCGACGAGCGATCCAGGAAGCTCTATTTTCTGGCCGGCCGCGAGCAGGTCGCGCCCTACAAGAATCGCACGCGATTATTCCGGGAGGGCGAAGTGTTCCCCGGCGTGACGGCTGTGCCGAGCCTCGGGCATACGCCGGGCCACACCGCGTATCTCATCGCATCGGGCAAGGATCAGTTGATGATCTGGGGCGACACGGTGCACGTGCCGGAAGTGCAAACCGCGTTTCCCGAAGCCGGCATGGCCTTCGATACCGATCTCGCCGCGGCCGCGGCTTCGCGCAAACGCATGTTCGATCGCGTCTCCGCCGACGGCGTCCTGATCGCCGGGATGCACCTGCATTTCCCGGCATTCTCGCGGCTGGCAAGGCGAGGCGACGCCTACGCGCTTTTTTCCGAGGCCTGGGTTCACACGCTGGATGCGGTCTAGGAAGTCACGGGGGCTCCAGCACGAATTGCCGAGCATTGCCATCACGAGAAATCCTGCCTCAACGTGGCTCCGATCTCCTCCAGCGCCCAGTCGACTTGGTCGCTGGTGATCACAAGTGGCGGGGCGATGCGGATGGTGTGTCCGTGGGTGTCCTTGGCAAGGATGCCTCTGCTCTGCAGTGCCTCACAATAGCGGCGTGCATCGCCCGCTTCCGGGTGAAGCTCGACCGCCAGCATGAGCCCGCGTCCGCGCACGTCACGGATCGTGTTGCTGCGGATGCTCCTTAAGCCATCGAGGAAGCGCGCGCCCTGCACGGCTGCGTTCTCGATCATCCCCTCCTCGACCAGCACGCGCAGCGCAGCCCGCGCCACCGCACAGGCCAGCGGGTTGCCGCCGAAGGTCGATCCGTGCTGGCCGGGTTTCAGCGTGCCAAGCACGGCGTTGTTCGAAAGCACGGCCGACACCGGGTAGAAGCCGCCGGACAACGCTTTGCCGAGTAACGTCACGTCTGCCTCGATGCCATCGTGCTGCTCGGCGAGCAGTTTGCCGGTGCGGCCGAGTCCGGTCTGGATCTCGTCGAGGATCAGCATCACGTCGTGCACGGTGCAAAGCTCGCGTACCCTGGTGAAATAGTCTGATGGAGGGATGATGACGCCGGCCTCCCCCTGGATCGGCTCGACGAGGAAGGCGACGGTGTTCGGCGTGATCGCCTCCTCCAGCGCCTTGGCGTTGCCGAAGGGAATGATCCGAAAGCCCGGCGCGAACGGTCCGAAATGCTCGCGTGCGGCAGCGTCGGTGCTGAAGCCGACGATACCAAGGGTGCGTCCGTGGAAGTTGTCGGCGCAGACGATGATCTCGGCCAGCCCATCCGGCACGCCCTTCACCTCGTAGCCCCATTTGCGCACCGACTTGATCGCGCTCTCCACCGCCTCGGCACCGCTGTTCATTGGCAGCACCCGGTGGGAACCGGTAAGCTCGGCAATCTGCTCGTAGAAGGGAGCCAACTGGTCGTTGTAGAAAGCGCGGGAGGTCAATGTCAGCCTTCCCGCCTGCTCCACCATGGCGGCCAGGATCT
>WNFP01004680.1_pt1 | contig 11003 bp, 8 predicted proteins | sample 5400201 | NCBI WGS metagenome assembly WNFP01 (sample SAMN13153355, study PRJNA577476) | soil metagenome | isolation source: 115 cm saprolite under Madrone tree | place: USA:California | collected 2016-06-14
CAGAACGAAACAGAACAGCCCGATCATTCCACCAGCTTAGGTGATTCCATTGCGTCATCAACACGGATAAGGTTTTCGGTACACACAATGGGTTTGGGCAGGAGCTACGTTTTCTTCGCGCTGTGCCTGATGGCCCTTCTAGCCGGCTTCGGTCATGAGAGATTGCGGCAAACCGGCAGGAAGCGTCTGTGCGCTGTCGTGGATCGCAGCGCCAAGGTCCTCTATGTCGGAGCGGCCCTCGCCGCCGCCTCGTTCTGGTGGCGCTATGCCCTGTGATCCGCGCCGATCGCAGGGTCTGAGTGACGTCAACATCGCGGGCATGTTTTGCTAGCGCCCGCAAGTTTCTCCTGGGCCGGCACTCCGCGCTTTTCAGGCACCTCGCGTCGCCTGCATCGTCGCACCCGCATCGGTGGCGATGTTTTTGGCGAAGGTCTGTTCGCACAATGAAAACCCGGACCGTTATGCAGCAGCCATCTGCATAAGGGTCCGGCCTGACTGTTTGTTGCACGGATATTCTGTCGGCGAAAGCTGGCGCCTGTCCGTGCTGCGAAAGGCGTAACGGACCTCAGACGCTATCCGGACGCTACGAGCTTTTCGTCGAACGGTTACTTCTTTTTCTTCTTGGCTGACTTCTTTGCCTTCTTTGCCTTCTTCGCTTTCTTGGCCATGTTACCCTCCGTGACCCCTAAGTTGGCTCAATGCAAGTCGACATTCGACATGCATTCATTCAGACTACACCACAATTGAAAAATTGATACTGCGCGCTTCGAACAGGGTAAACGACCGCCCACATCGTCGCGACTTGCGCCCCGGACGAAGCCCTCGCGTGATGCGTGGACACGTCACGCCTTGCTGGATCAAGAGGGGAAGAAGTTCTCAAGTGTTCGGAAGAAGAAGCCGACGATGGAAGCCTAGCCATCCCTTGGATCTTAACAACTCCTTCGCGCCCAGAACCATGTTCGTGCGCCAGAATTCGGCGGCCGTCTTTTGGGGCCGGGGCCCCAGAGCCAGCCCGCGTCCTGGTGGTTAGAAGTACAGCCAAGCTAGATGTCCAGCGTTGTCGCGTGCTCCCAGGGCGTGAACTGCGCACAAAAGGAGTCCCACTCTGCGTGCTTGAGCTTGAGGTAGGCCGCAGAGAACTCTTGGCCCAAAGCATCCTTGATGACGTCGTCGCTCTCATAGGCGCGCAGAGCGTCCAAAAGGTTGAGCGGCAGGCGGAGTGCATCTTTCACAAGATGGCCGTCCTTGTACATGTCGATGTCATGATGCGGTCCCGGATCGGCTTCTGTTTTCAAGCCACTGAGCCCAGCTGCGATAACGACCGCCTGCAGAAGGTACGGGTTGACGGCGCCATCAGCAAGTCGAAGCTCGAAGCGGCCGGGAGCCGGCACGCGGACCATGTGTGTTCTGTTGTTCCCCGTCCAGGTCACCGTGTTCGGTGCCCAGGTCGCCCCTGATAACGTACGTGGCGCGTTGATACGCTTGTACGAGTTTACCGTTGGGTTTGTAATCGCCGCAAGGGCCGACGCATGCTTGATGATGCCTCCCAGGAAATGCCGGCCCTGGGCAGACAGCCCGAATTTGGCGTCATTGTCGGCGAAAGCGTTGGTGCGTCCTTCGAGGTCCCATACTGAGGTGTGACAGTGACAGCCATTTCCAGTGAGGCCCTTGAATGGTTTGGGCATGAAGGTGGCGCGCAGTGCGTGCTTTTCAGCGACCGACTTGACCATGAATTTGAAGAACGAATGCTTGTCGGCCGTTGCCAGAGCGTCGTCATACTCCCAGTTCATCTCGAACTGACCATTCGCATCTTCGTGGTCGTTCTGATATGGTTTCCAGCCGAGTGCCAGCATGGCATCGCAGATCTCGGCAATAACGTCGTAGCGTCGCATCAATGCCTGCTGGTCATAGCAAGGCTTCTCCGCTGCATCATAAATGTCGGAGATCGCACCGCCGTCGGGATTGAGCAGGAAAAATTCGGCCTCGACACCGGTCTTGACGCGTAGGCTCATTGCCCTGGCAGTTTCGACCAGCTTCTTGAGAACCACCCGCGGCGCTTGCGCTATTGGCGTGCCGTCCATTATGCAATCAGCAGGGATCCACGCAACGTCCGGTTTCCAAGGCAGCTTGATGACTGAATCGGCGTCGGGCAACGCGAACATATCGGGGTGCGCCGGGCTGAAATCGAGCCATGTCGCGAATCCGGCGAAACCCGCTCCGTCTCGCTGCATATCCGAAATGGCCGCCGCTGGAACCAATTTGGCGCGCTGTGCGCCGAACAGGTCCGTGTAGCTGATCATAAAATACTTAACGCCCTGATCTACAGCAAATTTCGAAAGATCGGTTGCCATGTTGTTCCCCAGCCTGCTCAGTTTGTGGCTTTGTTAGGCACTGCGGTGGATTCAGTAATGCCGGGTCATATTTTCGCTTATCAGAACGTCCCCCTGCCAGGAAACCAGTTCGTGCCCGCGAGCGGCACTTGCGCCATGGCTGCGGCTTCGAGCGTCAGCGCGCACATGTCCTCCGGTTCAAGATTGTGCAGGTGGCTCTTGCCGCAGGCGCGCGCGATCGTCTGGGCCTCGAGAGTCATGACCGCAAGATAATTCGCAAGCCGCCGACCGCCGGATACAGGATCGAGACGTGCCGCGAGCTCTGGTTCCTGCGTGGTAATACCGGCGGGATCCTTGCCCTCATGCCAATCGTCATAGGCGCCAGCCGTTGTCCCGAGCTTTCGATATTCTCCCTCCCAATGGGGGTCGTTGTCGCCTAGCGCGACGAGCGCCGCGGTTCCGATTGAGACCGCGTCCGCCCCCAAGGCCAACGCCTTGGCGACGTCGGCGCCCGAGCGGATCCCCCCCGAGATGATGAGCTGGACCTTACGATGCATGCCAAGGTCCTGGAGGGCCTGTACCGCCGGACGTAAGCACGCAAGCGTCGGAAGGCCGACGTGCTCGATGAAGACTTCCTGGGTCGCCGCCGTGCCTCCTTGCATGCCGTCGATGACAATCACGTCCGCGCCTGACTTAACGGCCAACGCCGTGTCATAGTAGGGGCGGGCGCCACCTACTTTCACATAGATGGGCTTCTCCCAGTCGGTGATCTCCCGCAATTCGGTTATCTTGATCTCGAGATCGTCTGGCCCGGTCCAGTCGGGGTGACGGCATGCAGAACGCTGATCGATGCCCTTAGGCAGGGTGCGCATCTCCGCGACCCGGTCCGAAATCTTCTGCCCAAGGAGCATGCCGCCACCGCCGGGTTTGGCGCCTTGTCCGATGACAACCTCAATGGCGTCGGCTCGCCGCAGATCGCGAGGATTCATGCCATAACGCGATGGAAGGTATTGATAGACAAGAGTCTGGCTATGAATCCTTTCCTCATCCGTCATGCCACCATCGCCTGTTGTGGTCGAGGTGCAGGCGAGCGTTGCGCCACGTCCAAGAGCTTCCTTTGCCGCGGCTGACAGGGAGCCAAAGCTCATGCCGGCAATCGTTATGGGGATCTTGAGCTTGATCGGCTTCTTCGCATACCTCGTGCCGAGTACGACATTCGTTTCACACTTCTCGCGATAGCCCTCGAGCGGGTAGCGCGACATCGAGGCGCCAAGAAACAGCAGATCGTCAAAATGCGGAACCTTACGTTTGGTGCCGCCGCCTCGTATGTCGTAGATCCCAGTGGCTGCTGCGCGGCGTATCTCGGCGAGTGTCGCGTCGTCGAACGTCGCGGACTTGCGCGGCGGCGTGGGTGGATTGACATAGCTCATGAATGCGGACCCTTAATACGCGTCGGCGTTGTCGACATGAAAATTGTAGAGACTGCGAGCCGATCCGTAGCGCTTGAACTCGGCAGGAGCTACGTTCGATATGCCGGCCCGCCGCAGGAGGTCCGCGACGATCTCGTGATGTTCGGGGCGCATTTCCTTCTCGATGCAATCGGAGCCGAGGCTCTTGACCTGGCCACGCACGAACAGGCGGGCTTCGTAAATCGAGTCGCCCAACGCATCGCCGGCATTGCCGAGCACGACAAGATTGCCGGCCTGGGCCATGAACGCCGACATGTGTCCGATATTGCCTTGCACGACGATATCAATGCCCTTCATCGAGATGCCACAGCGTGAGGAGGCGTTGCCGCGAATCACGAGCAGGCCGCCGTGACCGGTCGCTCCGGAGTATTGGCTTGCGTCGCCTTCAACGATGACCGTCCCCGACATCATGTTCTCAGCTACGCCAGGGCCCGCCGAGCCATGGATGACGATATCGGCTCCGTCGTTCATACCGGCACAGTAATATCCGACAGAGCCCTTGATATCGACGGTCAGGTGAGCCGCTACGCCAACCGCCACCGCATGATGGCCGCGCGGGTTCAGTATGTCGAAGTGGATATCGTTATTTCCTTCCTCCACTCGGTGCAGGGCGCTGTTTAGCTCCCGCAGGGAGCTGATCGACAGATCGAACGTCGGCATTGCTCGTCAAATCCCGAGAATGGGTGGAGGCTAGGGGCAGTAATTTCAGGCTGCCGCCGCGTGGTCCCAAAAATAAACGGTGGCTGGTTCAGGTTCCCACACCCGCGCGCGCTCAATGTCCGGCAGTCCGACAAGCGCACGGTATTCCGTGCCGAAGGCGACGTAGCTGTCGGTCTCCGCCATGACCGCCGGCTTGCACGCGATCGGATCTCTCAGCACCCCAAACCCCGATTTCGTGCCGACGACGAAGGTGAAGAATCCGTCGAGATCGTCCAATGCGCTGGTAAGAGCTTCACGGAGATTCTTTCCCTTCGCCATCTCCGCGGTGAGATAAGCAGCTGCGACCTCAGTATCGTTCTCCGTCTCGAAGACGATCCCCTCGCGGACAAGTTCTCGCCGCATGTTGTTGTGATTGGAAAGCGATCCGTTGTGCACGAGGCATTGGTCGGGGCCCGTCGAGAACGGATGAGCGCCCAAAGTCGTCACGGCAGATTCGGTCGCCATCCTCGTGTGGCCAATTCCGTGCGTCCCGGAAACCTTTCTAATGCCAAACCGGTCGACGACGCTTTTCGGCAGTCCGACTTCCTTGTAAATCTCGATACTTTCGCCGGCGCTCATGATGCGCACCTGAGGATAGCGCGACGCCAGAAATACCCGCACGGCCGCCAAGTCCGCGGTGGTGTCGATAACGGCATGCGTATTCTTAACTTCGACGGACGACTTCAGACCCGCCGTTTCCAAATCACTGGCGAGCATCCGCAGGTCCTGCTCGGGGAGCGGCGACTGGACGGTTACTTTGATTTGCCCGCGGGTCGGCTTACCGTAGATCGCAATCCCCGCCGAGTCCGGGCCCCGGTCCGACATTGTCACCAGCATGTCCGAAAGCAAGCCACCGAGTTGTGAGTCCAATTTCCGGTCCTTGAGGAACAACCCGACGATGCCGCACATTTGGATGCTCTCCGCTTGCTTCCCGCAGAAACACTAAGCAGAGCCAAAGTAGAAATCAACTAGGGAGAACAAAAGTTTCCTAATAAGAAACTTTTGTGGTTTGCTGGGCGTGGCGGTGCGGCGTGCCGAAGGCACCGTGAAGATCGGGAAGGTATCTGCTGCTTCTGAGTCTCGCCTCAAGGTCGCCGAGGGGCAGGTTATTGTCTCTTTCGGCAAAGAAGGTATCAGCCGATTGGTCCACGCTGAGTTGTGGTCCGCAGGGGCAACGAGGCGATGAACGAATGACGCGCTTTTCTCTGCTGGCACTTGCGAAAGAGGCGCTTAACGGTCACCGCGGCTGGCTACCGCAATGGCGTGATGCAACACCGCAATCCGCTTACGATGTGATTGTTATTGGAGGTGGCGGTCACGGCCTAGCCACAGCTTACTATTTGGTCAAGCAGTACGGCATCAGAAACGTCGCCGTACTTGAGAAGGGCTGGATCGGCAGCGGCAACGTCGGCCGCAACACCACGATCGTGCGCTCGAATTATCTTTTGCCCGGCAATATCCCGCTCTACGAACTCTCCATGAAGCTCTGGGAAGGATTAGAGCAGGACTTCAACTACAACGCGATGGTGAGCCAGCGCGGCGTGTTGAACCTCTACCACTCCGATCCGCAACGGGACGCTTATGCGCGGCGAGGCAACGCTATGCGTCTGCACGGCGTTGACGCCGAACTCCTGGATCGCGATGGCGTCAAGACCATCGCTCCGTTTCTCGACTTTGATGACGCCCGATTTCCGATCCAGGGAGGGCTGCTGCAGCGCCGTGGCGGAACAGTGCGACACGACGCGGTGGCCTGGGGCTATGCCCGCGGTGCCTCGAGCCGCGGTGATGATATCATCCAGAATTGTGAAGTTACCGGCCTGGAGATCGTGCGGGGTCGGATCACGGGGGTGAAGACCAGCCGGGGACCGATCCGCGCGCGCAAGGTGGCCATGGCGGTCGCCGGTTCGACCTCACGCGTGGCTACGTTGGCCGGGCTCACGCTTCCGATCGAGAGCCACGTCATCCAGGCCTTTGTGTCGGAGGGAATCAAACCGCTCATTCCCTACGTGATCACATTCGGCGCTGGCCATTTTTACGTCAGCCAGTCGGACAAGGGCGGGCTGGTGTTCGGCGGCGATATCGACGGGTACAATTCCTACGCACAACGGGGCAATCTGCCGGTTGTAGAGGACGTGTGCGAAGGTGGCATGGCCCTGATGCCGATGATCGGGCGGATCAGAGTGCTGCGTAATTGGGGCGGGCTACTCGACATGTCGATGGATGGCTCCCCCATCATCGACCGGACCCCGATCGACGGCCTCTATCTCAACTGCGGCTGGTGCTATGGCGGCTTCAAGGCGACACCGGCCTCGGGCCTGTGCTTTGCACACCTGATTGCGCAGGACGCTCCGCATCCGGCCGCAGCTGCCTATCGTCTGGATCGCTTCGCAGTTGGCGCGCTGATCGACGAGAAGGGCGTCGGCGCCCAACCCAATCTTCACTGAGGCTCCCAATGCGCATCCCTTGTCCCTATTGCGGCTCGCGAGATTTGTCCGAATTCGTCTACCACGGCGACGCGACGCCGAAACGCCCCGATCCGTCAGCGACGAACGCATCGGAGTTGTTCTACAAATACGTCTATCTGCGGGAGAATCCGGCTGGGCCGATCTTGGAGCTCTGGTACCACGCGAGTGGGTGCCGCTCTTGGCTCACTGTGACCCGCGACACGCGCACCCACGCCATTGCGGGGGCTATACTCGTAATGGAGACTGCACCATGAGCCGCCTGCTGGCTGGCGGGCTCGTCGACCGCGATCGACCGCTGAAGTTCACCTTCGATGGGCGGCCCTACGCGGGATTTGCCGGTGACACGCTCGCTTCCGCTCTTGTTGCAAATGACGTCAAGCTCGTCGGTCGCTCGTTCAAGTATCATCGTCCACGCGGTCTCTTAACTGCCGGTAGTGAGGAACCAAACGCGCTTGTTGAGCTCCGTACTCAGGCTCGGCGCGAGCCGAACACGCGGGCGACGACGGTTGAGCTGTTCGATGGCCTCGTCGCATCGAGCCAGAATCGCTGGCCATCGCTGGCCTTCGACCTTCTATCCTTGAACCAGCTCTTCTCGCCGCTGTTCGTCGCTGGCTTCTACTACAAGACCTTCATGTGGCCAGCGTCCTTCTGGGAAAAAGTCTATGAGCCGCTCATCCGGCGTGCCTCGGGCCTTGGCCGCGCTAGCGGCTTGCCCGATCCTGATGCCTATGAGAAGGCCACGGCCTTCTGCGACGTGCTCGTGATCGGTGCCGGTTCTGCAGGTCTGATGGCGGCGCGGACGGCGGCGCGAGCCGGGGCGCGGGTGATCTTGTGCGAGGATGATTTTCGCCTCGGCGGTCGTCTCCTTGCCGAACGCGACGAAGTCGATGGCCGACCCGGTACCGAATTCGCCAGATCGGTCGAGAACGAGCTGGCAGCGATGCCGGATGTCCGCATCTTCAGGCGGACCCAGGTGTTCGGCGTCTACGATGGCGGAACCTACGGCGCGCTCGAGCGGGTTGCTGATCATCTGCCAGCGCCAGCACCAGATATGCCTCGGCAGCGGCTGTGGCATTTTGTAGCCAAGCGTTGCATCAATGCGATGGGCGCGATCGAACGACCGATCGCTTTTGCCGACAATGACCGGCCCGGCATCATGCTGGCATCGGCGGTCAGGACCTATCTCAATCGTTTTGCCGCCGTTCCGGCGCGCCGTACAGTCGTCTTCACGAGTTCGGACGACGGGTGGCGGGCAGCTCGAGATCTCAGTGCGGCAGGGACCGAGGTTACGGCCGTTGTCGACCCGCGTGCCGAGCTTCCTGCCTCTCTCACGACGCCGCTAGGGCGCCTGGGTGTGCGCTTGTTCCTCGGTGCCAAGGTCACGAAGGCTAATGGCGGATCGCGAGGCCTGAAGGCCGTCGAGATCGTGCAAGACGGCGCGGTGTTCAGGGTCGAGACAGACGGCCTCGCGGTGTCGGGAGGATGGAATCCGCAGGTCGCTTTGACGACCCATAAAGGCGGGCGTCCGCACTGGTCGCCTGAGTTGTCCGCGTTCGTGCCATCGTCACTGCCCGAAGGCATGAGCATCGCGGGCGCTGTGTCAGGTGACTACGGACTATCTGCATGCTTACGGGCCGGGTGCGCGGCAGGAGCTGTGGCAGCTGAAGACTGCGGATTCACCGGGACGGCACCGGAAGTGCCACGCGCACAGGACGAAGCAGTGGAGGTCACCCCGCTTTGGCATGTTACCGGCGGGCGTGGAAAATCGTTCGTTGATCAGCAGAACGACGTAACCGTCGCGGATATTGAGATCGCATGGCGCGAAGGGTTCCGCGCGGTCGAACATCTCAAGCGATACACGACGCTGGGGATGGCAACCGACCAGGGAAAGACCAGCAACGTCGTTGGCCAAGCAATAATGGCCGAGCTGACAGGCCGCTCAATGGAAGACGCCGGGACAAGTGTCATGCGCCCACCGCATCTTCCTGTCGCGATCGGGGCATTTGCTGGTCGGCATCGCGGACGACACTTCAAGCCGACACGGTATCTGGCCGGACACGACTGGGCCATGCGCCAGGGCGCGACCATGGTCGATGCCGGTCAATGGCTCCGGCCGCAATGGTTCTCCGCGCCTGGGGAGACAGATTGGCTTGCTAGCGTGATCCGCGAGGTGAAGACGACCCGCTCGGCGGTCGGGGTATGCGACGTTTCAACCCTCGGCAAGATCGACATCAAGGGCAAGGATGCCGGCGTCTTTCTTGACCGGATCTACATCAACAGGTTTTCCACGCTGCCTGTCGGCAAGGCACGCTACGGCGTCATGCTGCGCGAGGATGGCTTTGTCATGGACGACGGCACAGCGGCACGTCTCGGCCCACAGCATTATATCATGTCGACCACAACAGCCAACGCCGCGAAGGTGATGCAGCATCTCGAATTCTACCATCAGGTCGTGTGGCCAGAACTCGATGCCGCCATGGTGTCGGTGACGGAGCACTGGGCGCAATATGCGGTTGCCGGACCTCGCTCCCGCGAGGTGATCCAGGCCATCTACGGCACAGCAGCGGATATTTCCAATTCAGCCTTTCCGTATCTTGCCTGCCGCGAGATCGCCTTGGGCGACATTCCGACCCGGCTGTTCAGATTATCGTTCTCGGGTGAACTGGCTTATGAGATGGCCGTTCCCGCACGCTACGGCGAGAGCCTGCTCGATGAGCTGGCGCGCGAGGCCACTGCGTTTGGCGGTTGCGTCTATGGCACGGAAGCTCTCGGCGTAATGCGCGTCGAGAAAGGCCATGTCGCAGGCAATGAATTGAATGGTCAGACGGTCGCCAGCGATCTGGGCTTGGGACGAATGGCGTCCGCCGAAAAGGACTATGTCGGCCGGATCATGGCCGGACGCCCGGCGCTGATAGCCGCCGATCGCCCCAGGCTGGTTGGTGTGCGACCTGCAGACTCAAGGCAACGCTTGCGCGCTGGAGCACACGTCCTGGCGCTTGGGGCTGCGCCGACCGCCGACAATGACGAAGGCTACGTGACGTCCGTTGTTTATTCGCCGACCGTGGAATCCTGGATCGGGTTGGCGCTGGTGAGAGGTGGAACGACCCGTGTCGGAACACGCATGCGCGCTTTTGATCCGGTCCGAAACGGCGATGTCGAGATCGAGATCATCTCACCCATTGTCCTCGACCCGCAGGGAGCACGGCTTCATGGTTGAGAGTGCTCCTCGGATGTTGAGAGCGGCAAGAGCATTTCCCGACTTGCGGGGATCCGCGGAACCAAGCCGCACGGGCGTTCTGGTCTGCGAACGGAATCCGCAGCTCGCGACGATGATTGTTTACAAGGGGCGTCGCCCCGATGTGTCTGCTCGATTGGAAACCCGCTACGGTCTGGCGTTGCCTGATGGTCCGCGACGCGTGGCGAATGGCCTGTCGGCGGTGATCGGCCTCGGTCCGAGAACATGGCTTTTTCAGCGCGAGGCAGGTCTGCCCTTGGAAGCGGAGCTTTCCGAGGCAATTGGCGATGCGGCCGCTGTGACCGATCAGTCGGATGGCTATGCGACAATACGGCTGGCAGGTCCGCGCGCAGCTGCCGTGCTGGAGAAGGGCATTTCCGTCGATCTTCACGACCGCGTATTTTTGCCAGGCTTTGCAGCGGTGACCAGTTGTGCCCACCTTGGCATCAGTCTCTGGCGGCTTGAGGACGCAAACGGCCACTCAGTCTACGAAATCGCCGTGTTCCGCAGTCTCGCGTGCAGCCTGTGGCATTTCATCGAGGAAAGTGCGGCCGAGTTCGGGCTCGCCGTCATGGCGGAGCGCTAACGGCGATCAGGCAGAACTAGAGATGCACCGCGGCCGTTTCTTGTGGCAACGCGCGCGCGGGTCTGAGGGGGAGGGGGCGATGCGATCGATCGCCCGTGGGCACGTGCGCAGGACCCAACCTCTTCGCGGGTGCGCAGCTTAGGTTGCCAATGGGGCAAGCGCATCGATACCGCGTACAATTCTTGAGGAGATGCAATGACGGCACAATCATCGACAGCA
>WNFP01017916.1_pt1 | contig 10997 bp, 9 predicted proteins | sample 5400201 | NCBI WGS metagenome assembly WNFP01 (sample SAMN13153355, study PRJNA577476) | soil metagenome | isolation source: 115 cm saprolite under Madrone tree | place: USA:California | collected 2016-06-14
GATCGAGCCCACCGACTTCACCTCGGAGCCGGTGGTCGACCTTCAAGGGAAGGAGCGCAGGAACCACACCTCGACACTGCTACCGGACGGTCGCGTGCTGGTGGTGGGCGGCCGGCCGGAACGCGGTCTGGACGCGGAGGCGTTCCTCTGGAACCCAGCGACGAAGTCCATGGAGGCTTGCGGCCAACTCGAACATGCGCGCGAACGTCACACCGCGCAGCTGCTGCCGACGGGGATGGTTCTCATCGCAGGCGGAAAAACGTCCGAAGGATCTGTTACCGTTTCCGCTGCCGGGATCGGGTAACCCAGGAAGAGGACAAGGGGAAAGGGTCGCAGTTGCCAATCACGATTCCACCCTGCGGCAAAGTGAATCGATGGAATCCGACGCCTAATAATGTTAGTGATGTTGACGCGTTTAATGGCATTCTGGATCAGGTCGGTATCAAGATCAGGGGTACGGATTATCTTCCAACGTATCATTGTTATCTCACTGCCTCTTGGCAGATCGAGTGCACCATCATGCCGCCAGCTCTCTATTGTCTGTTCAACGACGCGCCGAGTTGCAAGAAGGAGACTTGCGGGTGCAAATGACATTCAAAGCCCGTTGCTCGTTGTCGGGTGTGCGTTAATCGTACTGTTGGCTGTTTTGGGAGCGCTAATGATGGCTCCTGGCCGGCTCTGCGGGTTATCGGCGTTCGCCCTGGGCGATGAGGGGGAGGGGGAGTGCTTGGCGTTAGCAGCGCAGACGTCGGAGCGTGGACGTTGTCAGACCATTGCTGCGCTACTGAATGAGATCAAAACGACGAACAACGACGTCGTAATATCTCTCGCGCTCCAGGGGGTTGTGAAGGCATTCGCTTGCGATGATGTGGAACTCTTGTGGGCTAGTCTGCCAGACGAGACCGCCGCGCATGCACGGCAATTGGTCGCCGCTGCGGCAGTGGCCTGTAGACAGCGCAAGCAATATTCCCTCGGGATGGCGCGCTCCTTCGATGGCTCATTCGTTCCTCCCATGAACGTACTTCAGCGTGCGAAGCTCTCCAGATGTGCAGCAGATATCGTCGCTGGACAGTGCGCATGCAGCTGTTCATCCTAATACGACAATTCTGGCTCGATCTGTTCGACTGCCACAATGCTGTTCGGGGATTTGGGGCCGATCTGACTGTTGGCACTGCCGTGGCGTGGTGGTCGCGCTGGTCACGGTCGCGCCTAGGCACACCGAAGCGCAACAGCGTGCAAGCAGAAGGGCGTCCCACAGGTTGATAGCTGAGAGTACGCGCACGCTGGAGCCTTCTGCCATTCGGCGCGAATTGATCGCTTTACTGATTTCTGGTGCGAAACGTCCCGCTCTGGCAGCCCGTCGCAACCTCGTTCGTCATTCCCAAGATCCGAACACTAGGGATGTTACGACATGGCCATGGAACGCTGGCGTAGAGTTGGTTGGGTGTGCGCGGCGATTCTCAGCTGCGCAGAGTACTCTTGGCTCGCCACCATCGACAAAGTGGTGCCGCCTGTTCCACAATTCCTGTCGCCGGTTCAAGCACTCCTGTTTCCCGCCACTGTATTGGCGATGGTGGGAGCGGCTGCATTCCTCGCAGCGCTCATTTATGCTCTCGCCAGGCGCCAGCCGACTTCCGCGGCGGATTTCGTGGCGCTGGCGATCTGCGTCGCGTCCGGGATCCTGATCCTGCGCTGGTAAAGTACAGAGGCGGCGTGGAATTGGTACAATCGTTCCATGCTTGGCAACCGAACGTCGGAAGAATGGGTCGCGCAGTACGCGACGAGTCACACGCATCCGGTGAACCGCGCCTGTCACACGGTGGGCATCCCGATGATCGCGCTGTCGCTGTTGCTCGCCCTCGCGGGATTCGCGCTCCACGCGCTCTGGCCCTGGGCGGCCGCTCTATTCGTCGTCGGCTGGATCTTCCAATTCGTCGGCCACTGGTACGAAAAGAAGCCTCCGGAGTTCCTCAAGGACTGGCGATTTCTGTTCGTCGGTCTCCGCTGGTGGTTCGCCAAGGTGCGCGGCCGCGCCTGAGTGCGGCGCGGTCGCGCTAGTCGTGCAACTCCGCCTGCGTCCCCACGCGGACCTGCGTCTTCGCCAGCGTCGAGTGCAACGGCTTCTCCTGCGTCACCACGGCCTTGCGAGGCTGGGTCGTCGCCGAGAAGGTGGCGAAGTCGACCATGGCCATCGCGGCCATCACCACCCACAGGATCGCCAGAGCGATCGGGAACCAGTTCTTCGCGAAGCCGCGCATGATCATCTCCTCCTGCATCCCCTCTCCCAGTCCTTACGCACCAGGAGTGACCGCATTTCAGGCCTGGTTTCAGGCCGAGGCGGCGACGGTTTCGCGGAGCAGGGCGATGACTTGCGGCAACATGCGCTCGGCCCACACATCGTAGCCGCGCGCGCTGGGATGGAATCCGTCCGAAGAGAACAGCTCCGGGCGGCCGGGGAGCGCATCGCGGCTCCACCCATACAGATCGATCAGCGTCAGCCCGTGGCGTGCCGCCGTCGCAGCCACGTGCTCGTTGAACAGCTCGATGCGCCGCTCGTAGATCGAGCGCGGCACCAGTCCCGCGACCGCCGGAGCGAGGGCCAGGTCGGGAATGTTGGCGATGGCGATGGGCGCCTCGAGCCTGCGCAGCGGCACCACGATCTCCTCGAGGTTCAGCGCGAACGCGTCGTCGGGGAGCTGCAATCCCACGTCGTTGATCCCGATGCCCAACGTGATCAACCGCGGCTTGGTGGCGAGCGCGCGGGGGACCTGGTCGGCGAGAACACCCGACGCGGTGGCGCCGCTCTGCCCGAGGTTCAGCAACTCGAGGCCCGGATACGCCGGCCGCAACTTGGCGGCCAGCCTCTCCGGATACCCGCCGCCCTTCGCTGCGCCCACGCCGACAGCGGTGGAATCCCCCAGCGCGACGTACAGGATGCTTGCCGGCACGGCCTCAATGTAGGCATCGGCCGCCCCCTCCTGAGCAAGGTGCGCACATCGCCTACCCCCGCGGACAAACAGGCGAATTTGCCCCCCGATGCTAAGCTGTCGAGCGGATGCTCGCCGGGAAGGACCTCCTCAACCACTTCAAGAACGCGACCTGGAAGAGCCTCGAGGAGATCGAGGTCTTCGTCGCCGAGGCGGAAGCTCCGCAGACGCCGGAACTGCTCAAGATCCTCGAGATCGTTTCGGGAAAGGCGCCGGACGGCAACATCCATCGCTCGCGCCTGATGGTGTTCGCGCGGCTCATCGACAAGAACCCCGACAAGGCGCTCTTCGTTCCATTTGTGAAGGCCTTGAAAAACGCGGAGCCCGGCTTGCGCACCATGCTCGCCGCGCTGCTGCCCAAGGTGAACAGCCCCACGGACCACGGAGCGTTGGTGGAGTACCTGCGCTCCTCCGACGCCGGTCTCAGGGCCGTGGTGGCGCGGACGCTGCAACAGCTCGGAGGCAGCCGCACCCTCTTCGACCTGCTCACGAAGGCTGCCGGCGAGGCGAACTTTCCCGGACGCCTCGAAGCGCTCGACGTGCTGGTCGGGTTCGCCAAGAACCAGGCGGTTCCCGCACTGCAGGCGGCGCTCCAGGTCGGGTCCGTCGCCGAGAAGGTCCACGCGCTGAAGCACCTGGGCAATCCCGCGCTGATGGGCAAGGACCCGGCGGCGGCGCTCAAGGTGATCGCGCCGCTGCTCGATGCGCAGAAGGAGCAGGAGCCGGTGGTGGTCCAGGCCATCCTCTCCTTCTCGGCGCTCTCCACCGAGGACGACTGGTTCGAGTACGTCGGCATCTTCCTCGACGCCGACGGCGTGGGGATGGTGAAGGCGGCCGTGGACGGGCTACGCCGCTTCACCTCGGCGAGGGTGATGGCCGCGCTGGAGCGCAAGATGCGCGCCGGTCCCCGCGCCATCCGGCTCGCGGTCCTCGGGGCGCTGGAGGCCATCGCCACCGACGCGGTGCTCCCGCCGCTGGTCGAGGCGCTCGCGCACAAGCAGATCCCGGTGCGCACGCGCGCGGGCGAAGTCCTCAAGCAGCTTTCGATGGCCGGGAAGCTGGACGTCTCCCGCACCGTGATCTGGCTCTTGCGCAGCCGCGACGTGAACGTGCGCCGCATGGCCACCGAGATCATCCGCAGCGTGCCCGATCCCGATCAGCAGCTCTGGCCCAAGTTGATGGGGGTGCTGCGCGACGAGGACTGGTGGGTCCGCGAGCGCGTGATGGACGCGTTGATCGAGCTGGGCGGCCAGCGCCTCACCCTGCACATCGCGCCCCTGCTGCTCGATCCGCGGGACGTGATCCGCCGCTTTGCCGCCACGGTGCTGGGGCGGACCAAGGATCCGAAGGCGCTGCGCGCGCTGGTGCAGGCCGCCACGCAGGATGCCGACTGGTGGGTGAAGGAGACCGCCATCGAGGCGATCGCCGCGATCAACGACGCCCGCGCCGTTCCCTATCTCTTGCACATCATGGAGAGCGATGCGGATCTCCACCCTGTCTGCATCCAGGCCCTGATCGACATGGGGGTGAACACGGCGGCGAAGCAGGTCGCGCCCCTCTGCGCCTCCGAGAGCGCCGACGTCAGATATCTGGCGGTGAAGTTCCTGCAGAAGTTCGACTCGAGCGAGCACGCGCCGGCGGTGGCGAAGCTGAACGACGATCCGCATCCAAGAGTAAGGGCGCTGTCGCGCGAGATCATGACCAGGTGGCGGGTGACGGCGCAGGGACAGACGCCGCTCACCGTTTCGCTCCTCGACCGCCTGCTGTCGCAGCTCGCGCAGGCGGAAGGCGACGACCTGATCATCGCCTCCGGCAAGCCGGTGTTCATGAAGAAGCTGGGCAGGGTGAAGGCGGTCACGCCCACTGCCGTCGACGAAGTGCAGATCAAGGCGCTGCTCCTGCCGCACCTCACCGCAGACCATCTCAAGGCGCTGGAGCAGCTGCAGGACGTCGACTACTCGCACGAGATCAAGAGCGAGGGGCTGCGGTTCCGCGCCAACATCTTCTACCAGCTGGGCGGCCTCTCCGGCGTCTTCCGCCGCATCCGCGGCCAGCTGCCCGAGTTCGAGAAGCTCGGCCTTCCGCCCCTGGTGCGGACCTTCGGGGATCTGAAGAACGGACTGGTCCTGGTGGGAGGGCCGACGGGCTCGGGAAAGTCGACCACGCTCGCCGCGCTGATCGACTACATCAACCGCACTTCCGCGCGGCACATCATCTCGCTCGAGGACCCCATCGAGGTGATCCATCCGCGCAAGCAGAGCCTGGTGAACCAGCGCGAAGTGGGAGCCCACACCCGGAGCTTCGCCTCCGCGCTGCGATCGACCCTGCGCGAGGACCCCAACGTGATCCTGGTGGGCGAGATGCGCGACCTCGCCACCATCGAGTTCACGGTGGTCGCTGCCGAGACCGGCCACCTGGTTTTCGGAACGGTGCACACCGTCTCCGCCGCCACCACGGCAGCAGCAGCAGGTCCGCTCGACGCTGGCCGACTCGCTGCGGGCGGTGATCTGCCAGTACCTCATGAAGGAGAAGAACGGCCCCGGCCGCGTGCTCGCCGTGGAGCTGATGGTGAACAACGACGCCGTTTCCAACCTGATCCGAAAGGGCAAGGCGTACCAGCTCCCCTCGGTGATCTCCACCTCGCGCGAGCAGGGCATGCAGCTCATGGACAACGATCTGCTGCGCCTGGTGAAGGAGGGAAAGGTCACCGCCGCCGACGCCTACGTGAAGGCGGGGAGCAAGAAGGACTTCGAGCCCTTCGTCGAAGAGGAGGAGAAAGCGGCCCAGCAGAAGCGGGTGCCGGTCTTCAAGGCCATCGCCGCTCCCCAGCCGCAGCCGGCGGCGCCGGCGCAACCCGCCCAACGACCGCAGCCGGCTCCCGCCGCCGCGCAGCCGCGAGTGCCGCAGGCGGGCAACGCGGGGAGGAAGGTCTAGATGGCGCGGATCGATTCCTTCCTGCGCCTGGTGGCGGAGCAGGGCGCGAGCGACCTGCACTTCCACGCCGGCAACGTGCCCATCATCCGGCACGAGGGAGAGCTGATCCCGCTCCCCTTCCGCATCTTGTCGGAGGTGGAGACCAGCCGGTTCCTGCTGGAGCTGCTCGCTGAGGACAAGCGTGCGGAGTTCGAGAAACTGCAGGAGGCGGACCTCGTCTACTCCATCGAGGGCGTGGCGCGGTTCCGGGTGAACATCTTCGTGCAGTCGCAGGGCCTCGGGGCGGTGTTCCGCGTCATCCCCAACAAGGTCCCGACGATGGAGGAGCTGCAGCTTCCGCTGGCGGTCAAGAAGCTCACCCAGCTCAGCAACGGGCTGGTGCTGGTCACCGGCCCCACCGGATCGGGCAAGAGCACGACGCTGGCGGCCATGGTCGACGAGATCAACAAGACCTCGCCGCGCCACGTGATCAGCATCGAGGATCCGATCGAGTTCCTGCACCAGCCGATCAAGGCGGCCATCACCCAGCGGCAGGTGGGAAAGCATGCCGAGTCGTTCGCCGGCGCGCTGCGCTCGGCGCTGCGCGAGAGCCCGGACGTGCTGGTGGTGGGCGAGATGCGAGATCTAGAAACCATCCAGCTGGCCATCTCCGCGGCGGAGACCGGCGTGCTGGTGATCGGAACCCTGCACTCGAACAGCGCGTCCAAGGCGATCGACCGCATCATCGACGTCATCCCCGAGGAGAGCCGCGACCAGGTGCGCGGCACGCTCTCGGTGCTCATGCGCGGAGTGGTCTCGCAGCACCTTGCCAAGCACGCCAAGGGCGAAGGACGGGTGGCCGCGATGGAGATCCTGCTGCAGAGCTATGCGGTGTCCAACCTCATCCGCGAGAACAAGATCTTCCAGATCGACGGATACCTGGACACGGCGTCGAACGACGGCAGCGGGATGCAGAGCCTCGACTTCTGCCTCTTCAAGCTGGTGAAGCAGGGAGACCTGACCGTCGACGAAGCGGTCAAGCTGGCGAACCAGCCCGAGTCGGTCAAGCGCCTGGCGGCGGAGCTGCCCGAGGATTGATGGACGCCAAGGCCCGCGACAAGGCGCTGGAGCGCGCACGGGGCTTGGAGAAGTCCGGGCAAGGCGATGCGGCCGCGAAGCTCTTTCGCGAAGCGGGGGCGGTGGAGGAGGCGGCGCGGGTCCTGGGCTCGTTGCGCCGCCCGCGCGATGCCGCTCAGCTCCTGATCGAGAGCCTTGGCGTTCCGGTGACGCAAGCGGGACGGCTCGATCCGGCGGGGAAGAAGCGGGCGCTGATGGCGGCCATCTTCCTCGGGCGGGCGGGCGACGCGCAGCAGGCGGTGCAGCTCTTCCTGGCGCTGGGCGAGCAGCAGCGCGCCGTGGAGGTGCTGCAGAAAGCGGGCGACGCGGTGGGGGCGGCGAAGCTCGCGGCGATGAGGCCGGGGCAGTTCGAGACCGGACCGATGCTCGCTCCCGCCAGGGCGACGGCGGTCGGCGGACATGCGGTGTCGATGGTCTCCGCGCAGAAGCTGGAGGACCAGGGAAAGCTGCAGGGTGCGCTGGAGTCTTATGTGCAGCTCAAGCGCTTCGCGGATGCCGCGCGGGTGGCGAAAGCGCTGGGGCGGCCGGCCGACGCCGCGCAGCTCCATGCGGACGCGGGACAGCCGTTCGAGGCGGCGCAGGCGTACCTCGAGCTCGGTGACACGGGCAAGGCGCTGGAGAATCTCTGCCGCGTGCCCGCGGAGGATGCGCAGTACCGGATGGCCGCCGCGATGGCCGTCAGGCTGGCGACCAACCTGAACGTGCTGGACTTCCGCTTCGAGCACTTCGTCGGCGCGTACCTGCGCGAAGGCCCGCGCAATCCCTCCGAGATGCAGGTCTTCGATCTGCTGGCGGCCTTGTACGAGTCGCACGGCTTTCCCGAGAACGCGCGCGAGGTGCTGCAGAAGCTGCTCGCGGTGCAGCCGGCGCATCCGACGGCGGGCCGGCGGCTGGCGAAGCTCGACGAGCAGCTGCGGCCCTCCGCGATGGTCGCCCGCCAAGTGCTCTCGAACGCCGATCTTCACCGGAAAGGTCTGCCGGCGCTGCCGGATCTCGGGGACCTTCCCGATCTCCCCGCCGGGGATTCGGCGACTGTGTTTCGCACCAATCCCGGGGTCGGCAAGACCGGAGGAGCGCTGGCGGACGCGGAGATCGTTCCCGAGGAAGCACCGCCGCGCCCACCACCCCCCGCGGCGCCCGTCGCGCAGGCGTTCGAGGTGGGAGCGACGGTGGCCGGGCGCTACCGGCTGGAAGCGAAGATCGGCCAGGGCGGGATGGCGGCCGTCTACCGCGCGTTCGACCTCGAGTTGGAGGAGGTCGTGGCGCTCAAGGTCTTCGACGTCGCCCAGTCGTCGGACACCCTGGTGGCGCGCTTCAAGCAGGAGCTGAAGCTCTCGCGGCAGCTCATCCACCCGAACATCATCCGCCTCTACGACATCGGCGCGCACGACGGGCGCCGCTACATCAGCATGGAGCTGCTCGTCGGCAAGAGCCTGAAGGATCGGATGCGGCAGCCGATCGACTTCCGCTCCGCCCTCGGGTTCCTCATCCAGGCCTGCCACGGGCTGCAAGCCGCGCACGACGCTGGAGTGGTCCATCGCGACGTCAAGCCCGACAACTTCTTCGTGACCGACGACGGAGTCCTGAAGGTCATGGACTTCGGGATCGCCAAGCAGTACGCGACGCCCGGAGTCACCGTGGCCGGATCGATCGCCGGCACACCGCTGTACATGTCGCCCGAGCAGATCGGGAACTTCAGCGCCGTCACCCAGCTCACCGACATCTATGCGCTGGGCGTCTGCGCCTACGAGATGTTCACCGGGCAGGTGCCCTTCTTCCATGCCGATCTGGTGCCAATGCTCATGATGCACGTGAACGACGCGCCGGTGCCTCCCCGCACGCGCAACCCGAGCGTGCCGGCCGAGCTGGACGGCATCATCTTGAAGTGTCTCGCCAAGGACCCCAAGCAGCGGCGGCAGAGTTGCCGCGAGCTGGCGCAGGAGCTCATCGCCATTCGCGACCGGTATGCCTGAGGGCCGCGCGTCGTTCTTGCTGTCAGGGAAATCCTGACGGATTAGACTCCCGCGCATGGTCCATCCTCTCGCTGGGAAGCCGGCCCCCCGCGACGTGCTGATCGACGTCGACAAGCTGCGTCGCCTCTACTCTGACGAACGGCCCGATCCGAACGATCCGCAGCAGCGGGTCTCGTTCGGGACCAGCGGGCACCGGGGGAGCTCGTTGCACCGCGCGTTCAACGAGGCGCACATCCTCGCCATCACGCAGGCGGTCTGCGAATACCGCAAGGCGCAGGGCACGACGGGGCCGCTCTACCTGGGCAAGGACACGCACGCGCTCGCCGACCCCGCCCAGCAGACGGCGCTGGAGGTGCTCGCCGCCAATGACGTGCACGTCCTCTGGTCGCGGCGCGCCACGCCGACGCCGGTGATCTCGCACGCCATCCTCACCTACAACCGCGGGCTCTCGCGGGGGTTCGCGGACGGGATCGTGATCACGCCGTCGCACAATCCGCCCGAGGACGGGGGCATCAAGTACAACCCGCCGAACGGCGGCCCGGCGGACACCGCGGTCACGGGGTGGATCGAAAAGCGCGCGAACGAGCTCCTGGGCAAGCCGGACTCGATCGGGCGGGCAGGGCCGGGCGCTCTGGAGGAACACGACTTCATCACCCCGTACGTGCGGGACCTCGGGAACGTCGTGGACATGGAAGCGGCGCGGGGGCTGCGGCTGGGAGTCGATCCGCTGGGCGGATCGAACCTCGATTACTGGGACCCGATCGTGGCGGAGTACGGGCTCGACATCACGGTGGTGAACCGGACGATCGACCCGACCTTCGCGTTCATGACGCTCGATCATGACGGGAAGATCCGGATGGACTGCTCGTCGCCGTACGCGATGGCGACGCTGGTGGGTTTGAAGGACCAGTACGATCTGGCGTTCGGAAACGACACCGATTCCGACCGGCACGGGATCGTGACGCGCAGCATGGGCCTGATGAATCCCAACCACTACCTGGCGGTGGCGATCCAGTACCTGTTCACGCGGCGGAGTTGGCCGGCGCGCGCCGAGGTGGGGAAGACGCTGGTGTCGTCGGCGCTGATCGACCGGGTGGCGAAGAAGGTGGGGCGCAAGCTGCGCGAAGTGCCGGTCGGGTTCAAGTGGTTCGTGGAGGGGCTGATCGACGGATCGCTGGGATTCGGGGGCGAGGAGAGCGCGGGGGCGTCGTTCCTGCGGCGGGACGGCAGCGTCTGGGCGACGGACAAGGACGGGATCATCATGGACCTGCTCGCGGCGGAGATGCTGGGGCGCACGCACAAGGATCCCGGCGTGCTGTACCAGGACCTGTCAGCGGAGCTCGGACGCCCGCTGTACACGCGCATCGACGCGCCGGCCACGCCCGCGCAGAAGGCCGCGTTGAAGAAGTTGTCGCCGCAGGCGGTCCGCGCGGATTCACTCGCCGGAGAGACGATCCTCGCCAAGCTGGTGAAGGCTCCCGGAAACGGCGCGGAGATCGGCGGCCTGAAAGTCGTCTCGGAGAGCGGCTGGTTCGCGGCACGCCCTTCGGGAACGGAAAACATCTACAAGATCTACGCGGAGAGCTTCCGCGACCAGTCCCACCTGGACCAGATCGTCGCCGAAGCGAAGGCCATCGTCGCCGAGGCTCTTGGCTAAAGTTTCGGGGACACCCTACGTAACTACGGGCGGCTACTTACCGGCGGATTTTCGCGCGCTGCGTTAGACTCCAGGCATGCCCTTCGACCCGAACGCCTCTTTCGGCAAGTCCCTGTTCTTCGGCGACATCCTCGAGGACCAGCTCTTTCCGTATCCGGAGATGCCGCGCAACCAGGCGGAGCTGGTCGCTGCCATCTGCGAGACCATCGACAAGTACATGCGGGAGATCGACCACCGCAAGCTCGACCGGGTAGGCGAATTCCCGAAGGAGCTGCTGCAGTCGATCCGGGAGATGGGGCTGTTCGGCCTCATCGTGCCCGAGGAGCACGG
>WNFP01004686.1_pt1 | contig 10995 bp, 10 predicted proteins | sample 5400201 | NCBI WGS metagenome assembly WNFP01 (sample SAMN13153355, study PRJNA577476) | soil metagenome | isolation source: 115 cm saprolite under Madrone tree | place: USA:California | collected 2016-06-14
TTGTGCTCTTCCAATAAGCGAGGGTATCGGCGAGGTCTTCAACGAGCGTGCGGATCTCCGGAGCGGTGGGATCCGGCACTGGCTTTGCGATCTCCCGCAGCCCCGGATCGCCAAGTTGCAGAACTGTTCGGATGGCCATCGCGGCCGCCTCCGCGGCAGAAAACGCAATGATACCGCGAATCGTGCTCTGAAAATAAAGTGGCCCGGCGAAACACAACCGGGCCACTTCGAACCATTATGAGGCTAGCCTACTGGCTTGCTGAGGTGTAGTGCGCTTCAAGTGGTTTATACCCATCTGGCACATGGTAAACGAAGCCGCGGTCGCCATAATTTAGGTCCAGCGCATGCGCCTTCAAGAATGGGTTGACCGCTGAGCTTGAGCTCAGATACGCCTTGTAGGTTCGGCCCTTCAAAAGATCCACCCCTCCGGCACTGCCTGGGCCGCCGCCTTCCCAAGCCCCATCCTGGCTCGTGTACAACTTTCCATTGTCCAAATCCACAGCGAACCCTAACGTGCCAGAATCAGGGGTCTTGTTGTTTCGACGAATCATCACAAACGAGCCGGTCGCTTGGCCGTTCTCGTTAGCCGCGCCTTGCTCGGGCTGAGATTGTTCCACGCCGATGAAAAGCGTGACTTCCGCCAACTTCTGAATGGCAGCTCCATCTACCTTGACCTCGAAATACCATTTCCCCTTGGTCTTGGGCTCATTGCTTTGCATGTCGTAAACCAGTTCCCCGTCGGAACCCGCCGCGGGAGCAGGGTCCGCTGCAGGAGCGACGCGATTCGCCTTCTGGTAGTTCCCTAGAGCCTCGACGCGTGCGTTCGTGAGTCTCACGACGCAAACTGTTTTTTGGTAATCCTTGAGCAAATCCGCGAACCACGCCTCACGGTCACCCTTGCTCGAGGTAATCCCGCATGTTTGATCACGCGTCTTCAACCAGGCACGCTGTTCGTTTCGCAGGGCGGTGCGATCCGCGGCCGAAAGTGACTTAATTAATTCGACGTAAGTTCGGTTAATCGTGCTATCCGAACCTTTTAGTTCTATCTTGATGCACTCCGCACGCGCCGCATCCGTCTTGGGATTGTCGCACTGCGCTCGGGTTGCGCTTGCCGCAAGAATCGCGACTGTTGCGATGACGACACACCGCGCCAACTGTTGAAGATTTCGCATGGAGTCTCCGTCTTCGAGGATTGCCGTTCGGAACTTCGGCTTCTACAAGAACGATAGCAGTCGACCGTGCCAGAGGCTATCTGAAAGGGACCCGTGCGTATCCAAAGCTGCAATTATCCTTGACTAACAAATACGCGGGATTCGGATAAACGGTGGCCTCACACTCTGCGGTTCCTGCCCGCGGCCTTTCTAGAACTAATTTCCTTGAAAACAAACAACTTATGGTGATAGAGTTCGCGCGTCTGAGGGACACAGGCGCCATCGCCGCATCGCGCGCCGTGGCATTGGCTGCCGCTTTAGGGGTATACATGAAGACCCAGAAGGGTTTCTCGCTGATCGAGTTACTCATTGTGGTGGCGATTATTCTGATTATTTCGGCCATCGCCATACCTAGCTACTTGAGATCGCGGATGCAGGCCAACGAAGCCTCAGCGGTTAGTTCTCTGCGCATGATCAACACCGCTGCCATCACATATTCCTCTACGTACGTGGATGTTGGATACCCGGCGAATCTGGCGGACATGGGCGGCGCGAATCCGTGCGCCGCGTCTTCGACCTCGGCATGCATGCTCGATGAAATGATTTCTCATGGAACGAAGAGCGGTTACTCGTTCGTGTGGGCAGGCGACGGCGCCACGCCATCGTTCTCTTACACGCTCACGGCCACGCCGCTTAACGTTGGCGGGTCGGGTCAGCGGCAGTTCTGTACCGATCAAACGGGCGCGATGCGCTTTGACCCCTCGGGGGCAGGTTGCAACGCCTTGAGCAGCCCAGTTCAGTAAGGTCTAATGAAATGTAGTTGCTACTCATGGCTAGCGAACCAGAAGTCCTCAAGCCCGCGCAGATCATTCCCATCGAGCTAAAGCAGGAGCCGCGCTCGAAAGGGATCACCACGCCGCGCAAGAAAAAACCGAAAGAACTGGCTGTGATCACGGAGTGTTGCACCGGCTGTGCTGGTTCGCCGGCTTGTGTCGAGTACTGCCCAGTCGAAGATTGCATGTTCTGGGTGCCGGATGAAGATCATCCGCCGTTCGGGCGCATCCAAGTTGACTCCGTGTTGTGTATCGGATGCAAGAAGTGCACCAGTAAGGGGCCTGATGGGGCGTTTCTGGACGGATGTCCGTGGGATGCGATCGTGATGCTGGACATTGCCGAAGTGGAAAAAATGGTTGGAGTGATGACCTTCTAGGATCGAGCTGCCAATCGGAGTTTACCGCTACTTCGCCGCTCTCTCTCGTATGGCCTGCTCGGTGAGAACGGCCTGCTGTTTGACGCGATCGGAAATTTCCGGCAAGTCCCGCTGGTAGATGCGGATAACGGACAAATCCTCAGGCAGGCCCACCAAGTATAGCGCTCGCAGCGCTTCCCAAACTTGTTCCGCGCCGGGATCGACGGCAGCCAATTCAGCACCTGAAGAGACCTCCGCGCCGGTCACCACAGAAAGCGTCCTGATGCGGCCGTTGATGGGGGAACGCACTTCCGTAGTTTGCTGGCCTGTCTGTAGCTTAGCGATCAAACCGCCCTGATGAATCGCGGTTCCGGCGTGGTCGGTGTCGACCACCCGGCCAGCAACTGGGGCGGTAATCCGGGCGGGCTGCAGCAGCGCAACAATCTGGAGCCGGCCTGCGGCATCGCCGAAGCGGACCAACGACAATGCGGCATTTCCCCTCACCATCGGCGAGGGATCCTCGAGCATCTGTAGAAGCGCTGCATGGAACCCGACTTGCGTGGTGTCCTGCCCCATGACCCAAGCGTCGGTGTTGCGCACTTCTTCCGCGGGATACGAAGCAAGGCGCTCCAAGTCGGGATACCAACGCGCCGCGGTTGCGTCATGTGCGGTCAAACGCTCTCCCAACTGCACGAGAGCGTGCTGAATGTGCCTGGGATGCTTCTGGTCGTTGAGGAATTCGCTGAGCTGCTTATCCGACAAATGCCGGCCAAACCAGGTATTCCACCAGAACAGGAAAGGCATCAGGACAATCAGCCAAGCGGTGGCGAAAAACAGCAGGCGATTCCGTGTGGACATGCGGTGGCGAACGCGTGCGGGCTGCCGAAGAGAATCACTCGCAGCGCGGCCGCGCGTTTGTCCATCTAGGTGTTCAGCAGGAATCACGGGCGGAATTTGACTGGCAGCCATATCCTCACTTGAATCCTAGACCGCCTTGGCTGCAGGCGGTTCTTTGGGCGAACTCGACTTGCTTTTCGCCAGCCATCCGCGGGCATGCATCTCCAGCAAAACATTCAAAAAGAAGACTCCCGACAACGTCAAAAGAATGAGGCCCATAAACAGCCCGTCGACGGAGGTTAGCGACTTCGTGATGACAATCCATGCAATCCCCGCAAGTGGAATAAGCGCGAGCAAAATAGAAAGTAATAGCATCACGGGAAGCAAAACACCTCCTCGACTTTTTCGCAGCCGAACAAACCATTCCCCATCTCCGGGCCCGCCCGCAATCTCTTCTGAAAGCGCGCTACGGCTGGGGCTTGAACGTCACATCCACAGTCTTGCTGTCTTTCGCAGCCAGCGTGACCTTCTGATCTTGCTCACCGAGTTTTTCCTGGACGAAAGCAATCGTGTAATCGCCGGGAGGCAAACCGGTAATTTCAAATTTGCCGTCCGGACTGCTCACCGCGTAAAAGGGATTCTTCACGACATTCATGTACATCCTCATCCACGGGTGCTGGTTGCACTGCACCGGCAGTGATATCTCTTCTCGTGCGAAGGTTTTTTCGAGTGCGGCTGCCTGCGGAGCCTGGGACTCGTTCCAGTCACGGTTGTTCTTGGGCGTGGGGTGAATGTTGTGAGTGGTTGGGTCGGCATTGACGATCTTAATCGTCTGTCCCGCCATCACGCCGAGCACGTGAGGCTTGTACCTGCAGCCAGACTGCGTAAGCGTCACTGCGTCTTTCGGAACATCGAACGTGCGGTTGCCCAGGCCTTCCTTCACATACACAAAGACATTCGCCAGTTTGCCGTCCGCAACCACGACACTTTCCGCGGTGTTCGAACCCGAGCAATTCGGGTCCTGGGTCATGTCGATCTTGACGGCTCTCGGCGCCGGGCCATCGAATTTCACCGTGCCGATGAGCGTGGCCACTGTAGCGGGATCAATCGGTGTAGCCGCCGCTGCGGGAGTCGCGGGCTGCTGCTCCGCTTCCTTCTTGCCGCAACCTGCCATCAAGGCAAGACCGGGCAAGATACAAATCGCCAGCCATATTTTGCTTTTCATGTTGTGACAGCACCTCGCTTCAGATTTAGAAACTCATTCAATTCTACTCGTACCCCCGGCCAGCGGTCGTATTCCGGACAGACGGCAGGGCGTCGGTCAAGGCTCGCCGATGCGGCATCGATGCGCTCACTCTCCTCTGCTCCTCCGCGGTGAGCTGCAAAATGTAGTCCACCAGCAGCTTTGTGTGATCCTTGTCGTAGCCCTGGAACGAAGACGGCGTGGGGCCGGCGAAAACCCAGCGTTTGTTTTCCCGCTTGAAGAGTCCTGAAGGCATCGACGTGCCTGGACTGATCGCTTGGGGGTCAATTATCCAGCGCTCGACCCAGTCCGCTTTCAAACGGCCTTTGGCCTGCAGAAAGTTGGGCGCAGTGGCGGTGCGATCGTGCGCTGGGTCGCCGGTCGCGTGGCACTTCAAGCATGGCGCCGCGGGGCTGCTGAAAAGACTGCGTGCCATTTCCGTTTCCTTGGCGGTAAGCACCGGCGTTTCGTCAGGAATGTAGGGGAAGGGCTGCCGCGCGAGCGCTTGGAAGAAGCGCACGAGCTTGCCCAGCTCATTCTCCGAAAAAGAGAAAGTGGGCATACGGACTTGCAAATAGGGGCGCACGCCGTTGCGGTTTATGTCCGTGGTGTTAAGCGCTGGGTTTGTCAAGAAATGCAGCAGCCACTGCGGCTCCACCCGGGCTCCTTCCGTCAGGAGCTTGGGCGGCAGCTGTTCTTGTCCATCCGGTCCCTGATACCGCGCCATGGCCATCAATGAAGTTTTCTGTCCTGGAAGAAGCTGGTGGCAGCCCATGCAGTTATATTTTTTGACCACCCACCAGCCTTCTTGGATATCGCGCCGATAATCCAGAGGCCGGTATTGGTAGCTCGCTGGTAGCGCGCTTTCTTCACTGCCCATCAGGAAAGTTGTGAGCGCGTGGACCTGTTCCTTGGTCAAGTGGAGATTCGGCATGCGCAATTTTTCGAGTTCGGGCTTGATTTTGCCTTCGTCCCAGACGTTCGGTTCGGCAAGTTTGTGTTCGAAGAACCCTTTGTGGTCGTACCAAGGCCCTTTTGCGGGGCCCTCGGGCAGCCGTGCCAAATCATCGGCATCGACGATGGGCTCGCTGCCTCCGCGCTGGGCCACTTCTGTTAAAAGAGCAAAATCGAGGCGCTCAATCGGTTTGCTGCCTTCAAATGTGAGCTCCGTACCGATTCGTCCTTCATCCTCCATACCGGAAATCTCGTGGCAGCCAGCGCAACCGTAGTGGCGAATCCACGTCTTGCCTTCTTCTTTTAGCGTGGAATCGTCCATGAATGAAGCGTCAGGATAGGCGGAAGGCTCTTGCCTTTTTAACGTAATCAAATAGCTCGCGACATCTTCGGCATCTTGCGGCGAAAGGCGCAGGCTGGGCATGACCGTCATGTTCTGCACTTGGAGCTCGTGTCCGTCGTTTGGACAGCGGGTGTGCTCCAAATCAAAGACGTATGGCAAGCCTTTCTTGGCGTAGTCCTGCGGGCCGATGTCTTTCTTTTCGTACATGCAGTAAGGACGAGTACGTTCGCGCGCGTTATGGACCCAACGGACAAGATAGTCGTAGTTGTCCTTCTCGCCGACGCGCGTCAGATTCGCAGCGAAAGTGCCGCCTTCCGTCTGGTCGCCTTCGTGAATGGAGTGGCAGGCTAGACAACCGCGCGTCTCGAAGAGTTCCTTTCCGTGCGACGCGCTGCCTGGCTTGTGTTTGGGCAGAGAATCTGTGAGCGCGGATTGCCACAAGTAGGCGGAGATGGCCTTGATCTGGTCGTCGTTCAGACGGAAATTCGGCATCTTTGTGGTGGGGCGAAAATCGCTTGGCTTTTTCAACCACACAGGAATCCAATTTTTGTTCAGCTTCAGGCGCACGTCTTTGAGATTTGGTCCGACTTTCTTTTCGTCCTGGAGCAGGCTCTTGGTCGTGCGGTCAAGCTGGACGAGGCGCAGGTCCAACTTGCTGTTGGTGACTCTAAGCGCGACGGCCTGATCGTTCAAGTGATTGGCTTCGTCGTTGCTTTCGGCACTGTCGGCCTGTTTCATCAAATAGGCGGCTTGCTTCAGATTTTCCATTCTCTCCTGGTCGATTTGTTTGATTTGCTGCGCGACAGAGAGCAAATCTTCCGGTTCCTTGTCGTAGCCTTCATAGCGATGACAGCCCATGCAGCCCCGCTGGCGGAAGAGGTCTTTACCCTCGTTGAGTGTCGAGGCGACATCATTCATCGCCAGCACCATGTCCGCGGCGTGGCAGTTCTGGCAGCCAGCTTCTACATTTCCTTTTGGAAATAGGGGCCAGAGCCAGTGTTCGTATGTGCCGTGAGCTTTCTCGATGCTTGTCGTCGCACGGCCATTCCCCTGGTGACAAGGCGAGCAGCCAAACTTTTCTGGATCGTGGATCTTCAAAAGCTCGGCTTCGTGATGAGTGGTGAAAGCGCGAGCGTATTCGTCCGGCTTCTGGCCCTTCACCGACATGGAAGCAACGGTCAATTTGACTGGCTCGCGAGTCCCCATGTGGCAGGACTCGCAGCGGTCCACGATGTTGGCCTCGGGCACGTTGATCTGCTGAATTTTGGGCGTCCAAGACTCGGTCTTGTTCTGCAAGCCAGCGAGTTGCGGAGGCGTTAGGCTCACCATGTGGTCGGTCAGATAGGTATCCAGCAATTCTTTTTTTTCGTTTACCGGTTTGATTAGCTCACCGAGCTCGGCGCTCAGCTTGGTGCGCTCGTCCTTCGCTTCGTTGTAGGCATCCTCAAGTTGTGGGTAGTTGTACTGCTTCCTGCTGCCGTCGGAAAACTTCACCGTGACCAGATCCTGTTTGTCCGCAAGCAGCTTCTTCTGCTTGCGCTCTTTCGAGGATGGATTCGTGTCTGTCTCGATATCGTAGGTCGCCGCGTTCACGTAGGCTCGGAGATCAGTAAAGGAGGCCTGTATGTCGAGAATCTTGACGCTCAACTCGCGCAGCTTTTCGTTGATCTCTTTGATGCGAGGCGCGGCGCTTTGGCTGGCGGTGTCGAAATCCTGCTTAAGCTTTTGGTAGTCTGCACTGCTCTGAACTTCCTTCTGCGCATCTCCTGACTGGGATCCGGCAGTCTTCAGGAATGCCGAGTAGCGGCTCTTCCATTCCTCTTGAAACGCTTTCCACGGACGCTGCGCAAAATCTTCGTCCCACAAAGCCCAGAACAAGGTCGCCATCAAAATCAGCATGGCCACGACATAATGCGGCGCGAGTGACTTGCTGACTACCGGATCGTCTTCGGGGATGGGCTTGTCAGGCACCACTTCCTCCTTAAACGTTGAACCACGGCGTGATCCACACATACTTGATGTGGAACGCCAGCCGCAACAGCATCTTGATGGGCAAGCCAATCATGGTGATGAAGAAAACCATCAGGAGGGAGTACTGCAGCAAACTCATGCGCCTGTAGTTTTTCGGGTTGTAACGCCGGAAAAGCGCGTGCACTACCAGCCCGCCCACAACGAAAAATCCGCCGACCACGGCCGCGCCAAAAATGCCTTTGGCCCAGTTCGAGGTAATACCAAAGAGATCGGGCAAGTCGCGGTTCACTTCGTAGATCAGACGGTTGTGGTCCCAGGTTTGTCCCGGCCAGAACCACTGCCATCCTGGCCCCCGAATGAAGGTCCCAATCGTGATCATGGAAACCCATAAAACAATGAACCCAAAAAGAAAGGTACCTATCGCAAACTTGCGTTGCTTCCACGTGTAATAGCCGGTTCCCAGCGGGTTCGTATCTATATAAGGAATCACCATCAGGCCAAAAATGATGAGCGTAGGCATCACCACGCCGGCAATCCACGGATCGAAATACACCAGCATTTCCTGCAAGCCGAGGAAATACCACGGCGCCTTCGCCGGGTTCATGGTCAGATTGGGGTTCGCCGGCTCTTCCAAGGGCGCATTCAAGGTGATGGACCAAATCATCAAAATAATCGTGACGATGATGGCAGCTAGGAACTCCACACGCAGCAGAAACGGCCAGACGTGAACTTCTTTCTGCCACCCCGGCTTGAAAGGCCAAGCCTTGCGATGATGCGTCTTTGCGAGCGCCGGGTCGGCTTCCAACTGCTCGATTAGCGAATCATTTGCTTTCGCTTGCCGCCACGCTAGATAAATATAGAAAGCGAGCAAAGGAATCAGCGCCACAATCGGGACGTTGTCAGGCGCGGAGATGATTTCCCACAGTTGTCTCCAATCCATGGCTACTTGCGTGCCTCCTTAACTTCAGAGTCGAGGATCACCTGTGCCGGGCCCGAAATCCCGCCATCCTTGCGCACTCGCCAGAAGTGGAGAACCATAAAAATGGAAGCAATGATGGGAATGCCAATGCAGTGCCAGATGTAAGAGCGCAGCAGCGCATTTGCATCCACAATCGATCCGCCCAGCAATCCAAAGCGAACGTCGTTGTAAGGAGTCATACCCATCTGCGCGCCGAATGGCCCTTCGTGTCCAAGGAGCGGCGTTGCGCGCGCCATGTTGGTTCCCACGGTGACGGCCCAGAAGCCCAGCTGATCGTCCGGCAACAAATATCCCGTGAAGGAGAGCAACAACGTCAGCACCAACAAAATAACGCCGACGTTCCAGTTGAACTCGCGCGGTTTCTTGTACGAGCCTGTGAGAAATACCCGGAACATGTGCAACTCGACGGCGATAACCATGAGGTGCGCCGCCCAGCGGTGCATGTTGCGCAGGATCCTGCCAAAAGGGACGTCGTGCTCGAGATAAAGCACATCGCGGAAAGCCTGCACCTTGCTCGGGTGGTAGTAGAACATCAGCAGCGTTCCGGTGAAGGTGAGCACCAAGAACAAATAAAACGTAATTCCGCCCATCCCCCACGTGTAGCTGTAGCGCACCGAATCGCGATTGATTTTTGCCGGATGCAAATGCAAAAACACGTTGGACAGAACGCCCAGCGCGCGATTACGCGGCGTGTCGTCGTGCTTGTGGCGGAAAATCGAAGTGTAGACCTGCGTTTTCGTCGGACTCTTCAGCGTCTCCAGGGATTCTTTTGCTTTCGCAGGCAGATCTGTCTTCAGGGACTCGAGATCCTCTTTAACGCCTGTTTTGATCGTATCGACCAGACCGGTTGACTTCCCGTTTTTGCCGTTCGAGTTTTTCTCATCAGGCATTTCTAGTACTCCCGTTTCCTTCTCGCTCGAACCGTCGTCCGGAATTTATTGCTTCTTTACTTCATTCCTTCTTGAGGCCGCGCTCACACATTCAAATACGACCCCGGATCGCTGAAGTGGCTGGGTTGGCCCTTGGGCCATTCGAATAACTGCGAGACATCCACCACGATCTGCCCATCCGGCGCCAACTCCACGCGCGCCCGATCCATCGGACGCGGCGCTGGCCCTTCGAAGTTGACACCCTCACTGTCGTAACCGCTGCCATGGCAGGGACACTTGAATTTGTTCTCGCTGGCTTTCCAATCGGGCGTACATCCAAGATGTGTGCACCGCGCGTAAATCACAAACAAGCGGTCTGGCGTGCGGTCCACCCAGATGCGGTACTTCTGCTGCCATTTCGTGTCGACACCGAGGGCATAGTCCGAGGGATAACCAATTTTAAAAACGGTCGGAGGTTCAAAAAGTGTACGCGGAAGAAAAAAGCGTAGAAACGCGATAAACCAAGCCCCTAGAAAACCCGTAACAGCGCACCAAACCAGACTCCGCCGACGCTGGTTGATTCCACCTGCCGATGGGCCCACAGTCGGCACACCCGCGGCAGGCGCGGCTTTGGAGGTACCGACAGCTGGCGTGCCCACAAACTTTGCAGCTTCGCCTCCGCCAGCAGCAGGCGTCTTCGCTGCATCCGGTTTCGGAATCGCCGTGTTTGATTCAGGGCCCGCCATGCATTACCTCCTGGATAGCCTGTGGTCGAACTGTTCGGCGGCCGCGACGAATGCCGCCACTTCCCTCCCCCGAACTTGATCCCAGTGGCAAACAGAAACTGCACGAAGCCGCAAAGATTTGTTTAAACGCCTGGCTGCGATAAATTTTTCTGCAAAACGACGAATTGTGTGCGCGGACAAACAACCAGCGCAGGAACGCACTTGTGTATGCTTAATAAAACCTGAATCACCCGTTGGAACACACGGTGAGGGCGTGGCCTGTGGAAGCGTCATTGGCCCGCCGAATTTGGAGAGCGTGTAGGCGATACATCGTCGGGTCCCTACCATTCCACTGGACCCCCCAGGAAACGTGCCGGATGTTACTCAAATAATTTTTTTTCGTCAACACAAGTATAAACTTTTCTCTGCAGTTCAGACATATGGGGTGGCAAAAGCGAACGGGGACCTGGCAGGCCGAGCGAAAGGTTTAATAAGCGAAAAACTGATTCGAGGCGGGAGAGAGGGACGCGGCCCTGATCTCACGAGTCACGAGGGCGAAGGACTTCCACGGCAGAAGAAAAGTGTAGCCTTGCCTGGGCGCGACAGATTTTCGAGAGCGCACTTTTGAATACGCAATGAGTCTAGGGAGCCCGAGCGTGGTCGAGCTGATGCGATAGACCGCGACGAAGTCGTCGCGTCTTGGCCAGGATTTTTAGGCGCGCCTCTTCCTTCAG
>WNFP01008691.1_pt1 | contig 10994 bp, 9 predicted proteins | sample 5400201 | NCBI WGS metagenome assembly WNFP01 (sample SAMN13153355, study PRJNA577476) | soil metagenome | isolation source: 115 cm saprolite under Madrone tree | place: USA:California | collected 2016-06-14
ACGACAAGCGGGACCTGGGCAAAGACCGCGCCGACCGCAACGCGGATCAGAAGGATATCAATCACGATCGCACGGATTTGAACAAGGACCGCGTGGACCGCAACAAGGACCAGCGCGACATTAATCACGACAAGAATCAGCTCGTGCGGGACGACAAGAAATATGGCGCCAACAGCGCACAGGCGCAAGCCGATCGCAAGGATCTGCACGCGGATCGCGTTGACCGCAACAAGGATCAGAAGGACATCAATCACGATCGCACGGACCTGAACAAGGACCGCAACAAGGATCAGCGCGACATCAACCACGACAAGAAAGACCTATCCAAGGACCGCAAGGACCGCAACCAGGATCAGAAGGACATCAACAAGGACAGGAAAGACCCGCACAAGGATCGCAAGGATCTGCGCCACGACAAGCGCGCACACTAAGAGCAGTCCTTGGCTGCCAGTTTTTAGTTATCAATTTCGGAGAAAAGCAAAGAAGGCCGCTCGGAGTTCCCGAACGGCCTTTTTTCGTCAGCAAGAAACATTTCTCTTCAGACGCGGATGGTGCCCTCGAAAACCTTCACGGCGGCACCGCTGACGCGCGGGACGAGTTTCTTCCCGCTCTGCGTGACCTCCACTTCGATGTGGCTCGGGCGACCCATTTCCGCGCCCTGAAGAATGCTCAGGGTGTGCCCCGGCACCAGTTTTCCATTGCGCACAAGATACGCGCCCAGCGAACCGGCTGCGGAGCCCGTCGCGGCGTCTTCATAGAGCTCCCAGGGCAGCATGCCACGGGAGAAGGCTTTGTCATTGGGGCCGAGGGCGAAGCAGTAAGCCATGGTCGCGCTCTTGCCCTGGAGGCGGCGGAGTTCGGTCATGTTCATAGCGATTTTGCCGAGCGCGGTGCGATTGCGCAGCGGCACCATCAGGTTGAAGATGCCGGTGGATACAAACTCAGGTTGCAGTTTTGGGTCGAAATCTTTCGGCGAAATCCCCAGCGCCGAAGCAAGCTGCTTCTTGTTGATTTTCGCGGGCTTGAAGGTCGCTTCTTTCTGAGTCATGGTGACGCGCTGCGGGCGGCCGTCTTTGAACCGAATTTCCACCGGCAAGATGCCCGCTCCTGTTTCTTGCAGGATGTGGACGCCGCCGTCTTGTGCAGGAACGACGCCCAGTTCCGCGAGCAAGAACCAGGTTCCAATCACCGGATGACCGGCCAGCTTGAGTTCTTCTTTTGTCGTGAAGATGCGCAACCGCGCGAGCGCCTCTTCTTCTGTCGGCTTTTGAACGAAAACGGTCTCCGAAAGATTCATTTCGCGCGCGATGGCGAGCATTTGGTCGTCTGAGAGTCCGTCGCCGTCGGTAAATACCGCGAGTGGATTGCCCTCGAAGCGGTTGTTGGTGAAAACGTCGAGCGTGTAAAAGCGGTGTTCCATGGCTGGTCGCAGATCGTCGCGAGAGCAAATGTCAGATGCGCTCGAGCTGGGCGACCGTCCTTTCGTTAGTGATGTTTCCGGTGTTCAACGTCGATTTTGGTTCGATCAGGATGATATGGACTTCTTCGTCAGCGGCGGGGCAATGCTCGACGCCGCGCGGCACGACGATGAATTCGCCTTCGTTGACGATGGCTTCGTGGCTGCGGAACTTCATTCGCAAACTGCCTTTAACGACCAGGAATAGTTCGTCTTCGTTCTCATGATGATGCCAGATGAATTCGCCTTTTAACTTCACCGCTTTGACGTGGCAGTCGTTTATCTCGCCAATAATCCGAGGGTTGCAGTAGTCGGAGAAGAGGCTGAATTTTTCGTTCAGATTGATTGTTTTCATGGCAGCACCTAGAGATTGTGAACTATCTGCGTTACGGCTTCGAGAACGCGGCGCGTCGTTTCGGGTTTCGAGGTCTCGGAATAAACGCGCAAAAGATTCTCGGTCCCCGAAGCCCGAACCATCACCCATCCAGCGTCACCCAAGTAGAGCTTAATGCCGTCCATATCTTCTTGGCGCGCCAGCGGCAGATCCAGGATGCGGCTGAGTTTCCCATTGGAAAAATGAGCGATAGCTTTTTCCTTTTGGCCTGGTTTCAGATCGAGATCGACGCGGCCGTAATGATACTCGCCGAATTCCGCATGGAGCGCCGCGAGCATTTCTCCCAGCGATTTGCCATGCCAGGCCATCAATTCCGCAAGGAAAAGCGCGGAAACCGTGGCGTCGCGCTCAGGCAGGTAGAGGTTGGTACCGATGCCGCCGCTTTCCTCGCCGCCTATCAGAATGTTCTGTTCGAGCATCAATTCGCAGATGTATTTGAAGCCGATGGGTGTTTCGTGGAGTTTTCGGCCGAATTTCGCGGCAAGCTTGTCAATGAGTTTTGTTACCGAAAAAGTTTTGGCGATATCTCCGGGCAGGTTGCGGGTCCCGGCCAGGTGCCAGACGAGCAATGCAAGAATCTGATGGGGGTTGACAAACGTACCGTCGCGGTCAATCGCCCCGATGCGGTCGCCATCGCCATCGGCGCACAATCCCGCATCGAATTTGCCGGAGAGCACCGCTTGGCGCAAGGCCTCGACATGCGGCTCGATCGGCTCAGGATGCACGCCGCCAAAGCGCGGGTCGCGGGTGCCGCGAATTTCATCGCAGTGAATTCCGTTGCGCTGGAAGAGCTCCGGCAGCAAACCTGCCGCCGATCCGTGCATGGGATCGAACACGAAACGGAATTTCGCATCGCGCAAGCGCTTCCAGTCCACCAGTTTTTCGAGCGCGTCGAGATACGGCGCGCGAGGTTCGAGAGGCTGAATCAGGTTTTTCCGCGGCGGCAGCGGCGGGACGTTTTCTTTCTGCACGACAGCGAGATCATTCTCGATTTGCGCCACAATCGAAGGCAATGCCGAGCTGCCGTAAATGATGACGCCCTTGCGCGCGTCCTCGCAGCGCACCACGTAACGGGCGATGGCCAGTGCCACAATCTGCGCGTTCGCAAAGGTGAAATCTTCGGCGATGATGCCGCGCCAGCCATCGGTTCCGAACTTGATCGAGGTCATGAGTGTCGAGAAAAAGTATACGCGATGTGAACTCTTTGCCAAAAGCCCGATTGGCCTGCTTCCCGGGGCGCGGACCGTCTCAGATGGTAGTCTCTACAAGAGCTTTCTTAGTTTTTTCTCTTCCAGCCATTTCACGATTTTGCCGATGTCCTGAGCCCGGTCGCGCGGGCAGACGAGCAGCGCATCAGGCGTCTCGACGATGACGAGATTGCGCACGCCAATCGCCGCGACGTATTTTCGAGCTTCGAATAGATGGCGCGCAGCTTGCGATTGTAATTCCTGGTTCCGATGAATTCAGCGAGTTTTTCCAGAGCGGCGTGCGTTTTTGGCAAGAAGCTTTTCAGATTCTCGAGGAACGTGGAAACCCGCCAGAAAAACATCCCCGCGTTCCAGTGATAGTTACCGGAAGCGACGTATTCTTGCGCGAGCTTCAGTTCGGGCTTCTCCGTGAATCGCCGCACGGCAAAAACAGGGAAGCCTTTGGATTCAATCGGTTCACCGCTTCTCTCGATGTAGCCGAACCCTGTCTCCGGTCTGGTTGGAGGGATGCCAAGAACGACCATTCGCCCTGGTTCGCGAGCCACGTCGAGGGCGGCGCCCACGATCTCCCGGAACTTTTGCGGTCGCTCGATGTAATGATCGGCGGGGAGCGCCGCCATCAGCGCGTCGCCGCGCGCCGCATGGCGAACGTGAATCGCCGCGAGACCAATCGCCACCGCGGTGTTCATCCCCTTCGGCTCAATCAGCACGCGCCTGCGCGCGGCCGCTGGGACTTGCTTGCGGACGGCGGCAGCCTGTTCCGCATTTGTCACCGTCCAGATGCGCGCGGCGCCCATCAGCGGCTTCAAACGCGCCACGGTCTGCTGGAGCATCGTGTCCTGGCCCACGATGTTCAAGAGATGTTTAGGAGTCCGCGTGCGGCTGCGCGGCCAGAAACGAGTGCCGCGCCCTCCTGCAAGGATCACCGCATGCGTAATGAGTTTATCGTTCGCCATAGACTGGCTTCCGACCTATTCGAAGACCGTTTTCTCGATCTCCTGGAACCCGAGACCCTTTTCCTTCAAACGAGCCGTCAGTGCCGCCATATCCGGAACGTAGGTCCTCAGAATCTTCGAAGCACTTCTGGAGTCCACCGTAAGTTTCTCCAACCCCGCGGGAATCAGCCAGCATTCACCGCTTTGAAATTTCGCCGAGCCCGATCCCCACGTGAGATTTCCATCGCCGGTAAGCACGACAAACAGATCAATATGTTCGGTATTTGTAAGGACCTCCGTGGCCGCAGCGATTTTCCATCGTTCAGCGGCGAAATAGCGACAAGCAGCAAGGAGTGAAACCTCTGAACCCTGCGCGCGCAAGCGAATTCGATGTGTCTTTGCGCCGATGGGCCGGCCAAACTGAATCACATCCAGCGCCTTTTGGATGTGCAATTCTCGCGGCCTCCCTTTGGCGTCGACGCGGCCATAATCGTAAACACGATAGGTCAGGTCGGAGTACTCCTGAATTTCGCAGAGCACCATCCCGGGTCCGATCGTATGAGGAGTCCCGGCGCGCACAAAAAACGTGTCCCCGGGTTGAACGCGCCAGTGGACAAAAAGGTCCTCTAAGGTGCGATTCTTAATCGCCTCAATGAATACCTTCTCATCGACCTTCGGATCGAGTCCGATCAGGACACGCGCTTCCGGCTCTGCGTAGACCGCATGCCACATCTCCGTTTTGCCGTGACCGCCCGCGGCTTGCTCATGAGCCGCCGCGTAGGCATCGTCGGGATGCACCTGGATGGAGAGTTTGTCAGTGGGAAAAATGAATTTGACGAGAATGGGAAAGTCCGCTGCGGCGGTTAGCTTTGTGCCCCGCCATTCCTGCGGGATCTCGCGCCAAGCTTTGCCCAGCGTTTTTCCAGCGAAGGGGCCGGTAGCGATCCTGCAATCGATGCCGGTAAGCCAGGCTTCGCCGATGGGTTCGGGCAAATTTGATTTTTCAGGATAAAGAGGCGCGAGCGAACGCGCGCCCCAAATGCGCGGAACGAAAGTGGGCTCGATGCGAAAGGGTTCCGGCTTCACTGTTTACGACGCAGCTTCAGCGCGCGAAAAGAATCGTTCGAGGCGGCGCAGCCCTTCGTCGATCCGTTCGATGGAAGTGGCGTAGGAAAGCCGCAGGTAGCCCGGCGCGCCAAAGGCTTCGCCCGGGACCAGTGCGACCCGCGCCTTTTCCAGCAGCAACTTCGAAAGCTCGGTGCAAGATTTGGCATGTGCGTGCTTGCCTTCGCCGAGATGTGCAGAAATGTTCGGGAAAGCATAAAATGCGCCGCCTGGCCATTCGCACGTCACGCCGGGAATCGCGCGCAGTCCTTCCACAATGCGTTTGCGGCGCTTGGCGTACTCCGCGAGCATGACGGGAACGGTTTCCATCGGTCCGCGCATCGCTTCCAACGCGGCGTACTGCGCGATCGATGTAGCGTTCGAAGTGGATTGGCTTTGCAACTTGATGAGCGCCTGGATCAACGCCTCCGGCCCCAGCGTGTAGCCGATGCGCCAGCCGGTCATCGCGAAGGTCTTAGAGACGGAGCCGATGATGATTACGTTTTCTCTGGAGCCCGCCGCGCTGGCGATCGAGTACGGCTTGTGCGGCTCGTACGTAAAATGGGAATAGCACTCGTCGCCCATCAGCCAGACGCTGTGCTTCTTGCAGACCGTGAGAATGCGCTCGAACTCATCTGGCGCGACCACACCGCCCGTTGGATTGCTGGGTGAATTCAGAATCAGTAATTTCGTTTTCGGCGTGATGGCCTTTTCGATGGCGGAAGCCTTCACACTGAAGCCATCTTCCGGTTTCGTCTCCACGAATACCGGCGTCCCACCTGCGTACTTTACAATATCCGGAAAGCTCACCCAGTACGGTGCGGGAATGATGACCTCGTTGCCCAGCTGGATCAGCACGCTCATCACGTTGAAGATGGAATGCTTGCCACCCACACTTACGATGCATTCTTTTGCTTCGTACGAAGAGCCGAGTTCGCGCTTGTGCCATGCACAAATGGCTTCGCGCAGCGGCATGATGCCTCCCGTCGGCGTGTATTTCGATTTGTTCTCCTCGATCGCTTTGATCGCCGCCATTTTGATGTGGTCCGGCGTGGGAAAGTCCGGCTCTCCGGGACCGAAGTCAGCGATATCGACTCCGCGCGACTTCAGCTTGTCGGCCTCAGCGATCACCGCGGCGGTCGGCGAAATTTGTATGCGATTGATCCGGTCCGTTAGTTGCACCTTGGCTCCTCGAAGGAATTTAGAAGTTCACAGTTAACAGTGGACAGTTCACTGTCAAGAAACGACAAAGACTCGACGTGGATCCCCATGATCGAGAGCCCTCTCTTCCACTGATAACTGACCACTGAAAACTGAAGACCACCCAATACGGGAAAAATCTTCAGTTCAAAATCCCCTACAAGACCTTGGCGCGCAAGCGTTGCTCAACCACTTCCGGCACGAGACCTTTGAGCGACGCTCCGAGCTGCCCAATTTCGCGAACCAGCTTTGAGCTCAAGTAGCTGTACGACAGGCCCGGCAGCATGAAAACCGTCTCAAGCCGCGGCTCAAGTTTCCGGTTCATCAGCGCCATCTGCAGTTCATATTCGTAATCGGAAACGGCGCGGATTCCGCGCAAAATTACGCCTGCGCCGCGCTTCCGTGCATATTCCACCAGGAGTCCATCGAAAACATCGATCTCCACGCTGGTCCACTGTTTGGTTACTTCGCGCAGCATTTCGATGCGCTCGGCCACGGAAAACAGAGGCTCCTTCTCGGCGTTCCGCAGCACGGCGACGATTAGCAAATCGAACATCTTCTCCCCGCGCTCGATGAGGTCGAGGTGCCCGTTGGTGACCGGGTCAAACGAACCGGGGTAGATGGCAATCGAAGTCTTCATCGTGGGATCATCCGCGCCGCACGTCTCCGCTTATTCTAACTCAGGCGGGGAGAACCGCAGCTTGCAAACTTAGCGGGAGGCCAAAGTGGATTATTTCGGCCGCGGGAGGAATCCTCTTCGCAGGACGCCGAAGATATGACAGTATGCGGAAGCTGGTGCTACATAGCAGTCATCAACGATTTGGAACACTGCGTGGGAGGATTTTCCGGACAATGGCTCAGAATGCGCAGTTGCAACGCCTTAGCACACTTGTTCTTTGTATCTTGTTGTACCCGGCGATGACTATAGCTCAACAGTCTGGATTGAATCTGATGCCGCTTCCCGTCAGCGCGCAGCCTGGAATAGGGAGCCTCGGAGTGGACTCGTCGTTTTCGGCGGCATTCACCGGCCATACCGAGCCGCGGCTGGAGCGTGCCGGCGAGCGATTCTTGAAGCAACTCGCGCGTCAGACAGGTCTCCCGCTCTTCCTCAAGCCGGTCAAGACGGCAAAAGCAACGCTCGTGATTCAGACCGATCACGCGAGCAAGGAAATTCAGGACGTCGGCGAGGACGAGAGCTACGTCCTGGAAGTCACCGCCACTGGCGCGAAGCTCACCGCGCCAACGCCTCTCGGCGCGATGCACGGTCTCCAGACCTTTCTTCAATTGGTGGATGTCTCCCCCGCCGGATTTGCCGCTCCAGCGGTTACGATTCAAGATAAGCCGCGTTTCCCCTGGCGCGGTTTGATGATCGATTCCGCCCGCCATTTTATCCCCCTTGATGTCCTCCGCCGGAATATCGACGGCATGGAAGCCGTGAAGATGAACGTTTTCCATTGGCACCTCTCCGAGAACCAGGGCTTCCGCGCCGAGAGCAGGAAATTTCCCAAACTTCACGAATTGGGTTCCGACTCCCTCTATTACTCGCAGGATGAAATCCGCGATCTGATCGCCTACGCGCGGGACCGCGGAATTCGCGTTGTGCCGGAGTTTGATATGCCGGGGCATAGCACCGCGTGGTTCGTTGGTCATCCCGAGTTGGCCAGTGGAAAAGGACCGTACGATATCGAGCGCAAGTGGGGAATCTTCGATCCGGCAATGGACCCCACAAACGAGAAAGTCTACAAGTTCCTCGATGATTTGATCGCCGAGATGGCCAGGATTTTTCCGGATCACTACTTTCATATCGGCGGCGACGAGGTAAACGGCAAAGAGTGGAACGCGAATCCAAAGATTCAGGCGTTCATGAAGGCCCATGGGATCAAGAACAATGAAGCGCTGCAGGCCTATTTCAGCGGGCGCGTCCAGAAGTTGGTGACCAAGCACGGGAAAATCGTGGTTGGCTGGGATGAGGTGCTGGTGCCGGGAGTGCCGAAGGATATTGTGATCCAATCCTGGCGCGGACAAGCTTCGCTGGCGCAAGCAGCCAAGCAAGGCTATGGAGGAATTCTTTCCAACGGTTACTACCTGGATTTGGGATGGTCCGCGGCGCGGCACTACGCGGTGGACCCAATGAGCGGCGACGCCGCAAGTCTCTCCGCGGAGGAAAAGCAACGAATCCTGGGCGGTGAATCGTGCATGTGGGCCGAGTACGTCAGTCCGGAAAACGTGGATTCGCGCATCTGGCCAAGGAACGCGGCGATTGCGGAGCGTCTGTGGTCTCCGCAGGAAGTCCGCGACCCCGCCTCTATGTACGCGCGGCTGGATTTTGTCAGCGCCCGCCTGGAGTGGCTGGGACTCACGCACCGCACCGCTTTGCGTCACATGCTGCAGCGCCTCGCCGGTTCCGCATCGCCGGCGGAATTTGCCGCGCTACGCACTCTTGCGGAGGTCATGGAACCGGTGAAAGATTACACACGCGAACAGACAGCTCCGGCAGTGCCTACCAGCAGCACGCCGCTGAATCGCGTCGTGGACGCGGTTTCTCTCGAAAGCGACGTGGGAAGGCGTTTTGGCGAGCTAGTCGACCAATACCTCGCCTCCGCCTGCCACGATCCGGCAGCCGAAGCGCGTCTCCGCGCACAAGTCACCGCTTGGCGCGACAATGACGCTATACTCCAGCCTCTCGCGCAACGCTCTTTCCTGGTGAAAGAAGTAACCGCCAACTCGCAGGATCTCTCCGCGCTGGGCACAGCAGGGCTCGCCGCCCTCGACGCCATCACAAAAGGGCAGCCCGCTCCCGATTCATGGAAAGCGCAACAGCTCGCCATCATCGAGCAGGTGAAAAAACCAAAGGCGCAATTGCTGCTGGCTCCCGCGCCCGCCGCCCAGAAACTAATCGAATCCGCCGTCGCGGGTGGTGCCTGCTCTGCTCCGAAGCCTTAGGCTCGAATTGCGCCGACGTATCAGTTGCTTAGTTGCTTAGTTCGATTCGGTGGGATAGTTGTGGCAGACGCTGCTCCCCGTATCGTGAAAAGTCTTCCCCTCTTCCGGAATGAACTCCCAAGTGTATTTGCCTGGTGAAAGCGTGAGCTTCAGCACGCCGAACGTCTCCCATTCGCGGACTTCACTGTTCGGAGTGGCAAAGCCAAGCAGATCGTGGCTGCGTCCTCCGGTCCCCGCGACGATTTCGCGGATTCCATTCGTGGGGTCGGCCTTGCCCTCCGGATCCTGTGGCGCAAAGCGTTCGTAGGAATGCTCGTGTCCTGCAAGAACCAAGTCGGCATGAGCGGCGTACAGATCGTCCCACAACTGCTTCAACTCGGGATGTACGGCATGCTTCTTGAAGAGACCGCTGCTGAACAGCGCATGATGGCCATACGCCAGAATGCAAGCCTGACGACGCTTCGCAAGGTCCTCTTTCAGCCAGATTTCTTGACGTGAGCCAGCCGCACAGCCCCCCATTTCCTTGGCATCGCAATTCGTATTCAGCACGACAATGTGCCAGTCACCCAGGTCGTAACTATAGTAGCCCTTGCCTGCGGGCCCCGCTTGCGCGCCCCAATACTGGAAATAGCCCGACGCCGTAGGATCTGCATACTCGTGATTTCCCAGAGCCGGTTTCGTCCGGTCTTTGAAGCGGCCCCAGGCCGGGTCATAACAATTCTTGAAGTCCGCCGCGCTCCCCTTTTCGTATGCCAGGTCGCCTGCGGCAAACACCGCTCCAGGAATTTGCTCGATTAGCTTGGCCGTCGCCCGGGCGCCTTCCGGATTCTTGCAACTGGCGATGTCGCCGGCACCAACTAGGACGTACGTTTGTCTTTCGCTCGCCGATTGAGGTGCCGAACGAGCGCCTTGGACCGATGTACGAGGCTTTGGATCGCGGGCTACCCACCAGCAACCGACGAGGCCGAAGCCAACGATTAAAGCGGGTGCAAGAATTGCCGGCCCTGACAACAAGCGGAAACTCAAGTCTTTGTATTTCTGGATGTATCCGAGCATCCGTCTCCCCCATCGAACGTTTAGGCTACCATGTTGCGTCGGCAAACTCAGCGAATCGCAGTTCATTGTAAGATTCCTGCGCTTCACCGCATCAGGCAACCGTTAGCTGTAATTTGCTTTGAACTAAGACTATTTCAGTCGTATTATAAGCTGCTAGAAATACAGGGGTTGCATTGATGGCAAGGAGCGCTTTGGCTTGACTTTAGAGCCTCTCTGGGGATAAACTTCATATGCGACTGAATCAGTCGCATATTCAGGAGCGTTTAGAAAGTCTCTTGAACAATGTTCAAGCTTTCCAAAAAAGCCGACTACGGTCTGATTGCCGTCAAGCACTTGGCCATGCATCGCCAGCAGCACGCTTGCAGCGCTAACGAGATTGCCGAGGAGTACGGAATCTCCGCGACACTGATGGCGAAGGTGCTGCAAAAACTGGCGCATCATTCGCTCGTGGCCGCGAAGCATGGTTCCAGCGGGGGCTACCAATTGGCCAAGGAGCCTGGGCAGATTAGCGCGCTCGATGTGATTTCGGCCATCGATGGTCCGGTGCTGATCACTTCCTGCGTTACGAATCACGGGAACTGTGACGCCACGGAGAGATGTTCTGTTCGAGAGCCGCTGCGCCGCGTGAACGAAAGCATTTTGAATGTGTTAAGCACTGTCACGATTTCTCAAATGAGCGAAGAGCCGCACGAGCGTGC
>WNFP01019075.1_pt1 | contig 10993 bp, 5 predicted proteins | sample 5400201 | NCBI WGS metagenome assembly WNFP01 (sample SAMN13153355, study PRJNA577476) | soil metagenome | isolation source: 115 cm saprolite under Madrone tree | place: USA:California | collected 2016-06-14
CAGGATGCCGGACCCGGCGCTTCTTACGGGCAGAACCTGCCGGCGCCAGTCCTCGATGACAGCGGTCCCTACCTTGACGCAGTGCGCCTCCTCGCAAAGAGGACCGCCGAACTTCATCTGGCACTGGCTTCAGAACCGGCCGATCCGGTTTTTTCGCCTGAACCGTACACGGCTTCGTTTCAGCGAGCCTTCAAGGAGACCCTTCAGACACTGACAGAGCGGAATCTCGCTCTCCTCAAAATGAAGTTACACGATCTGCCCCCTGAGTTACGTGAGAAAGCAAAGGACTTGACGGCTCGGCAGAACGAGATCTTGCAGAGATATGACGCGGCGCTCGCCCATCCGATCCAGGCGATGCGCACTCGTATTCACGGCGATTATCACCTTGGCCAGGTTCTGTACACTGGATCCGACTTTGTGATCATCGACTTTGAAGGCGAGCCGGCGCGGCCGATATCGGAACGCCGCGTCAAGCGCAGTCCCCTACAGGACGTCGCTGGGATGCTGCGCTCCTTTCACTATGCTGCATTTTCTTTTCAACTCGCCGCGTTGGACGAGATGCCCCCAACAGAAATGAAAGACTATGACGTGAGAATGTGGGCTGAAAGCTGGTACGCGTGCGTCGCGGATCGGTTTCTGGGCGCGTATTTTGAGAATGTCGCTGGAGCTTGTTTTCTTCCTCCAAGCCAACATGAACTCTCCGCTTTGCTACGCCTTCATCTACTCGAGAAGGCTGTCTACGAGCTCGGTTATGAACTGAATAACCGCCCCGCATGGATCGCGATTCCATTGGCGGGAATTTCCCAACTCTTGGCGTCATGATTTTTGTGGTCGTGCTGGTTTTGTCGGAAGAAGAGGTCAGCGTACTGTGACCACGCCGCTTGACAAACCTCTCGGTGCGGTTTGCTCGCCCGGTGGCGCATGCAACTTTCTGCTCTGGGCGCCAAAGGTCGAGAAGGTTGATGTTCATATTGTGCATCCCAGTGAACTTAGGGTTGCCATGCAGCCTTCGCAAGGAGGCTATTTCTCAGCTGCGGTGGAGGAAATCGCTGCCGGTGCTCTCTATCGCTACTGTTTGGACGGTCGAACGGAGCGGCCGGATCCGGCTTCGCGATTTCAGCCTCAGGGAGTGCACGGTCCTTCCGAGGTAGTGGATACAGACTTCGCATGGACCGACAATCGTTGGTTCGGCCTTCCCTTGGAACAGTATGTCCTCTACGAACTTCACGTCGGAACATTCACGCCACAGGGTAGGTTCGACGCAATCATTCCGCGAATTAATGAGTTGAGGGATCTAGGAATCACCGCAATTGAACTGATGCCGGTCGCGCAGTTTCCCGGAAGCCGCAACTGGGGCTATGACGGCGTCTATCCTTTCTCAGTGCAGAACTCGTACGGGGACCCCGCCGGCCTGAAGAGACTCGTCAACGCCTGCCATCAACAAGGAATGGCCGTGGCGCTCGACGTCGTATACAACCATCTGGGCCCAGAGGGAAACTATCTGGCGGACTTTGGTCCCTATTTTGCCGATTTTTATCGAACTCCGTGGGGCCAAGCAGTCAATTTCGATGGACCGCAAAGCGATAACGTTCGACGTTATTTCGTCGAAAACGCGTTGCAATGGATTACCGAATTTCATGTCGATGCGCTCAGACTCGATGCCATCCACGCGATCGTTGACCTGTCTGCGCGGCCTTTCTTGGAAGAATTAAGCACGGCGATCCACGCGAAGGCCGATCAGTTGAACCGCAAGGTCTTTCTGATCGCCGAGACTAATCGAAACGATGCGCGCATCTTGAGCCCTCGCAAAGCAGGGGGCCTTGAACTCGACGCTGTATGGAACGATGATTTTCACCACTCGTTGCACGGGTTGCTGACCGGTGAGCAAAACGGATACTACCAGGACTTTTCTGGCGTTGGAGATTTGGCCCGTGCTTTTCGTAAAGGATTTGTGTACGAGGGGCAATATTCCAAGTATCGGCAGCGGCGTCACGGCAGTTCTTCGGAGCAGATTTCGTCCGACCGCTTCGTCGTGTTTTCGCAGAATCACGATCAAGTGGGGAACCGCAGCGTAGGTGACCGTCTGGCACAACTCGTATCGTTTGAGCAACTGAAGCTCGCCGCGGCTACGGTTCTATTCTCTCCATATGTTCCATTATTGTTCATGGGTGAGGAGTATGGCGAACCTGCGCCATTTTTGTACTTTGTCAGCCACGGTGACCCTGCGCTCGTCGAGTCAATACGTACGGGAAGAAGAACGTATTTGGCGAAATTCCAGTGGGGCGACGAGATGGCAGACCCTCAAGACGAAAGGACGTTTCTCCGCTCAATATTGAGTTGGCAGTTGCGCGCAGAGGGTCATCATCGCCTGCTGTGGAATTTCTATCGGGAACTGCTTCGCTTGCGACGCGATTTCCCGGCGCTCTCCCGGCTCGATAAGGACGCCTCGGAGGTTGTCGGGTTCGAGGATGCAAGAGCGATCTTGGTCAGAAGATGGAACGCATCAAGCCACATCTTGGCTGTGCTTCATTTTGATGACAAGCCAAGCCAGTTAAGACTCCCGGTTCCAGCAGGTTGCTGGAAAAAGAAGCTGGATTCGGCGGAGCCACGGTGGGGTGGAGGAGGAAGCGAAGCCCCTCAAGTCCTGACGTCGCGCGGAGAGGTACAGATATCTCTGACTCCGTGGGCCGTTGTTCTGTATGCAGAAACATTGCCATGCGGAAAATAGGTTTGATCAGCAGTTCGTGGCGAAACCCATTGCCTGGTGCCGGCCACGCTCGCAGCCAGACGCTCTCAAGGCCACATATATTTCTCGGACATGAAACTTGCTGCGCAGGCAGGCAAAGTGACGGAGATCAAGCCAAACGAAAATTCTTGAGCGATGCTCGTGCTGCACCACCACTTATGTCAGGCACGATAACTAATTCAAGTCTCTTTAATCCGGAGATTTCGACAGCGTAGTCCTCTGTCTCCCGCACTGCGTTGGGCTGGCTAAAATTCCACTCTTGCCGCACGATTTCTCGAAAAGAATGGTCATTGTCCGCGGACCATCGCAGGACGAACTCTTGCGTGCGTGTGTTTTCCGTGTCTTCGAAAACCAGCCAGATGCGCCTGAGCCTTTGCGGCTCATCGAAAACTAGCCTTATTATCTGTGTCCCAGCATCAGATGCACGCCAACCCCGCTTTTCGCCGTGCAGCGCGGATTCGATCGGATAGCCGTTCTCTTCTGAGGTAATCTCCACGGAAGCCAAGCGATCCACGTTCAACCAGTCTTCATCAGAAAGTCCAAGACTCGGTGGAGTTTGCGAAATCAGGCTCTTGCGCACGTCACTCCCACTCTACACCCGATTTTAGGACGATGAAACCGTTTCGGCTCACTCAACTCACTCAGCGTCAATGAAACTCCTATTCTAAGCGCCATGGAGGAGTCAATAAGCAGACTCGACCGTGAACCGCACCAGACGGTTCGCGGTTTCCCGTTTTCCACGTTCGCCTCAAGCCCTTGCAACTCCCTGCATGCCGAATGAATCTGTCCGCATTCCGTGACAGGCTCTTGTCAAGCCCATCGAGGCCATGTACACTTCCTTACATGTCAGCGAACCTCATCAACCAGAGAATAGCGCAGATTTGTTGTCTGTGTTGCGCATCCGTGTCCTCTGGCATCGGGAGGCTAGTGCACTAAAGGTTTAATTCTAGCCGAGTAGTTTTATAACCCACCGCCAGAGATGAACTGGCAGGTGGGTTTTGTGTTTTTGGAACGCAAGAACTGAGCAAGGGGACAAGCAATGGCAAGCACGCCACAAGAGCTGTCGAGCGAAACGCTACCTCGTGCCGTATGGGCCGACAAGATAGCTGCACCCGCTAGTCGAAAACTGAACCACCTTGAAGCGCTGGAAGCGGAAAGCATCCATATCCTTCGTGAAGCGGCGGCGGAGTTTTCGCGGCCAGTAATGTTGTATTCCATCGGCAAAGATTCCTCCGTGATGCTGCGCCTGGCTGAGAAGGCCTTTTTCCCCGGACCGATTCCCTTCCCACTCCTCCACGTGGACACGAGTTACAAGTTCCCGGAGATGATCGAATTTCGCGATCACTATGCGAAACAGATCGGCGCAGAACTGCTGGTGCACCAAAACCGGGAAGCGCTGGACGCCGGCGCTAATCCATTCGCGCTCGGAACGCAAAAATGCTGCGGTTTGTTGAAGACAAAATCGCTGCTTGATGCGCTCGCCGAAGGCGGGTTCAACGCCGCATTTGGCGGCGCGCGGCGTGATGAAGAGAAGTCTCGGGCCAAGGAGAGAATCTATTCGTTTCGCGATCTCCACGGGCAGTGGGACCCCAAGAATCAACGGCCCGAGCTTTGGAACATATTCAATTCAAAAATCGACAAAGGGGAAAGCATTCGCATCTTTCCGCTTTCGAATTGGACAGAGTTGGACGTCTGGCTGTACATCTACACGGAAAACATTCCTATTGTGCCGCTCTATTTTGCCAAGGAACGGGAAGCCGTCATTCGCGACGGTTCCATCGTTTTGATTTATGCAAAGGACCAGCTCAGGTTTGGAGAAAAATCTCAGAAACTCAAATGCCGCATGCGATCGCTCGGGTGCGTGCCGTGCACAGGAGCCATCCGGTCGGAGGCCGACACGGTTCCCAAAATCATCGAGGAAATGATTTCCTTCCGGCGCTCGGAACGTGAAAATCGCGCGATCGATCATGACGAAGAAGGATCGATGGAGACCAAGAAGCGCGAGGGCTACTTCTGATGGTTTCCACTGCTATTGCGGAAGTGCAGAGTGACTTCGCACTGTTCCTCGAACAGAACCTGAACAAGGAACTTCTACGATTTACCACGGCCGGAAGCGTGGATGACGGCAAGTCCACACTGATCGGAAGGCTCCTGCACGATTCGAAAACCGTCTATGAAGACCAGCTCGCTTCGCTGAAGAAGAGCCGGATCAATCGTTCGAGCGGACCGATCGACTTTTCGCTGATCACCGACGGACTACGGGCGGAGCGCGAACAAGGCATCACAATCGACGTGGGCTACCGGTACTTCGCGACAGCGCGGCGGAAATTCATCATCGCGGACACACCTGGTCATGAGCAATATACGCGCAACATGGCTACTGGCGCGTCGACCGCGGATCTAGCGGTGATCTTGATCGATGGGACGAAGGGACTTCTTCCGCAAACCTTGCGGCACACCTACATTTCTTCTCTTCTGGGAATTTCGAGTGTTGTTGCAGCCATCAACAAGATGGACCTGCTTGAGTATCGGGAAGATAAATTCCTGCACCTTGAAAAAGAATTCCGTGCACTTGCCGGAAAGTTGGGGATCCGGGAAGTGCAGTGCATTCGGCCAGACGCACACTTCCGCGGCTTTGCAGGACAAGTAGCTGGTGGGTTGATTCGCCCGGGAGATGTTGTTACCGCGCTTCCGTCAGGTCAACAATCTCGCGTGGAATCGATCGTCACTTACGGTGGACCGTTGGCCGAGGCGTTCTCTCCACAGTCGGTCACCTTGAAGCTCGAGGATGAAATTGACCTGAGCCGCGGGGACATGCTCGTGTCGCCCGAGAATCCGCCACGCGTGTCTCAGCGCTTTCGAGCGACCGTCGTCTGGATGGGGCGGCTTGAGATGAATGACATTGCGGTCGTGGAGCTCGAAACGAATAGCCCACTTTTTTTCGATTCCTATCAAGAGAACAGAACGACCGGAAGTTTCATCGTGATCGATCTTTTAACCAACGCGACTCTTGGCGCGGCAATGATTCAAGGGGACCTCTCGGAAAACGCCGACATTTTAACGGGCCAAGAAGGATTGACTCACAACGCTCTGATCGCTCCTCTCGAACGGTACCGGCGGCACGGGCACTTCCCGGCCCTTTTCTTAGTCAACCTGCGGGCCGCACTCTCCAGGCAACTGGAGCGTGCGCTCTTCGACGAAGGGTTCGAAGTAATGCTTGTCGAAGAAAATCCTTCCGATCTGGCAACGAAACCCACCTGGGCCGACCTACACGCCGCAGGGTTCGTCGTCATCTACCACAACCCGTCGCTCGATCCGGAGGGGAGATCGCGTTTGAAAGCAGCAGCGGGCGATCAATTTTTTGACCTTTCTGAACTGAAATTACCAGCGGGAGATGCGGAGGCCGTTGAACACCTACTGAATCTGGCTGTATCGCTCCGCATTTCGCCGGAATCCGGAAATCCTCGGAAGGTGGTCTGAAAATGGGAACTACATTTGTAGCCGAAAAAATCGAGAACCTTACGCCTGACGAGGTCCTGCGTGCAGTGCTCGATGCACACCCGGAACAACTCGCATGTCTGACATGTAGTTTCCAGGCCGAAGACATGATCGTCCTCAATCTGGTTCGGCAACGCATTCCAGCCATCCCCGTTTTGTTCCTGGAGACTGGTTATCACTTCGTCGAAACGTACGAATACCGGGACCGGATGGCCAAGCAATGGTCCTTGAACCTGGTGAACGTAATTCCACAGAGAACAGTGGCGCAACAAGAATCAGAATTCGGGATTTTACATCGCACGAATCCGACCAAGTGCTGCCAACTGCGGAAGGTCGAGCCGTTGTTCGACGCGCTCGAGCCCTATCAGCTATGGTTCACGGGATTGCGGCGCGAGCAATCGCCCACTCGAAAAAATCTCAAGAAGGTCGAAGAACACCAATTGCCGAGCGGAAAGACGCTCTTGAAAGTAAGCCTGCTCGCGGATTGGACCTGGGGACAAGTGTGGGAGTACACGGCTAAAGAGCGCATCAGCTATTTGCCGCAATACGATCAAGGCTATTTGAGCATCGGTTGCGAACCTTGCACGGCAATTCCCGAGGACCCGGCGAACCCTCGCTCGGGTCGCTGGGGTGGCAAGAAGCTCGAATGCGGCATCCACACTTTTTCCGAGAACGGGCACTGATGCATTACCTGATTGGATTCCTTATTGCCTTGGCGGTGGGACTGACCGGCGTCGGCGGCGGAAGCTTTACCGTGCCGGCCCTGGTGCTTCTCGCCGGCTTGACAGCAGGAGAGGCCGTTGGGACTGCATTTTTGTTTGCCGGCGTGCTGCGCTTGATCGCAGCTCCTTTCTATCTTCTCGGAAAGCAGATTCACTCGCGATACTTGTGGCTTCTGCTGAAAGGAGCGATTCCAGGCTTGCTGGTCGGTACCTGGGTGCTTCATATATTGAATAAGGATGCGGGGAATCCGGCGGTGATCCTGCTGCTGGGTGTTGTCTTGGCTGCTTCGTCGAGCGTGACTTTTATCAGGCGCGTGCAAAACCCGTCGTTCGCGGCGAAAAACCACCATTGGCTCCCGTGGCTTGCTCTACCGATTGGAGTGGAATCGGGATTCTCGTCCGCGGGTGCTGGAGCGCTCGGAACTGTTCTTCTTTTGAACTATTCCGAGATGACACCGACGCAAGTTGTAGGAACGGATCTGTTATTTGGATTGGTATTGGCAGTCATCGGCAGCGCTTTTCACTGGAGCTTTGGATCGATCAGTTTGCCGGTTCTGGCTCAACTTCTTATGGGCGGTGTTCCTGGAGTCGTGCTCGGATGTCTGCTGGCCCGGAAAGTCCCCGCGAACAAACTGAAGACGGTTGTTGCAATGGTGGCAATTTTCGCCGGATTGCAGCTGGTGTGGAGCGGAGGGCGGAGCCTGGCCCAAAAACATGCGACAAACGTAGCGCAAACCACTGCGCAAGCAGGTGTTGGCCATGCGCGCTAGCCAGCCTGGTTTCGCGCAAGATTTTCCTTGCAAGACATCGCGAATGAATCCGGTAATACCGTTCACAGCTTCGCTCAGCATTACACGCCACGATTGCTGTTGTTAACCTTCCTCTCTAGTTGTTCGCCTCGCCTTAGCGGATCTACTCCGCAACCGTATGCCAGAAATTTCAAGCCCGGCGCATGGAGCGGGCCTCAGCAAGATAAATAGATTGGAGAACAAATGAGACCTCGAAGACTTGGTGAATTCCTTTCAAACTGCACGTTCGTTCTTGCATCTATGTTGTTGTTTGCCTTGTGGCTCAGCCTCGCGACCATTTGCTACGCGCAGGGAGAAGCTTCGATCCAAGGTACGGTCAGCGACTCGTCCGGCGGTGCGGTTCCAGGTGCGAGCGTCAAGGTGAAGAGTCTCGAGACGGGGGCAGAACGAAATCTGCTCACGGACGATGCAGGGCGCTACGATGCCACCTCGCTTGCTGTGGGCCGCTACGAAGTACGCGCGGAAAAGATTGGCTTTCGCGGCCAGGAGAAGGCCGGAATTTCCCTGGTACTTGGCCAGCGGGAAACAGTGGACCTGGCGCTGCAAGTCGGAGACGTAAGGCAGACCGTCCAGGTGGAATCCTCCCCGACCGTTGTCGTGATTACTACCGACGACGATTCTGGTCTGGTTGACGAGCGCCAGGTCAAAGAGCTTCCTCTAAACGGCCGCAGTTACGATCAGCTTATGACCCTCAACCCGGGAATCGTGAACTACACTTCACAACGAGCGGCAGGGATTGGAACCTCTAACTCTGTTGTCGGCAATATGTTTGCGGCTTCGGGCCGCAGGCCGCAGGAAAATCTGTATCTGCTGAACGGAGTCGAATTCACGAGCGCATCTGAAATCAACAACACCCCTGGTGGAGTTAGCGGACAGCTTCTGGGAGTGGACGCGGTGCGCGAGTTTTCGGTGATAAAGGACACCTACGGCGCGGAGTACGGCAAGCGCCCAGGCGCCCAGGTCAGCATCGTGACTGCCTCGGGAACGAACCAGTTGCACGGCGCCGCGTACGAATTCTTGCGAAATAACGCATTGGATGCCCGCAATTTCTTTGACCACGGCGCGATTCCCGGCTTCAGACGCAACGTGTTTGGCGCTTCGCTGGGTGGTCCGATCAAGAAGGACAAAACGTTTTTTTTCGTAAACTACGAAGGCTTCCGGCAGAATCTGGGCCTCAGCGACTTATCGCTCGTGCCGGATGATGCGTCGCGAGCCAAGGCCGTCGCAAGCATCCAGCCCTTGCTCTCGTTGTGGCCCGTAGGCAACGGGCCGGAACTCTTGACTTCGACTGGAGCGCCTAGTGGAATTGCTGAAGCGTTCAGTAATCCCAACCAGAGGATTCGTGAAGATTTTGGAACTGCGAGACTCGATCAGATCTTCTCGAACCGCGATTCGCTTGCAGTCTTTTACACCGCCGACGACAGCGAGGCTCATTCGCCCACTAATAATCCTTTCACCCTGGTGGATATTTTCCTGCGGGAACAGGTGGCCAGTCTCAGTGAAACTCACATTTTTTCTCCCGGCCTGCTGAACAAAGCGACCTTTGGATACTCCCGAGGCGCATTTTATTTCAACAGCGGCACAACGGTTGATTTGCCTGGATGGATCCACGACGGTCAGCCTGCTGGGGCAGTCGTAGTCGGCGGTGGCACAACCCTCAACGGCGCATCGCAGATCACAAACGGCGGCACCAACGCTGGCAGCAATCTCAGCGCCGCGCGCAATTTGTATAGCGTCGCGGATGAAGTTACCTATTCTCACGGCAGCCACTTAATCCACTTCGGCGGATCGCTGCAGTGGATCCAGGCTAACGATGTTCTGGTCCAAGACCAGTACGGCCAAGCTTCGTTCACCAACCTACAGACGTTCTTGCAGGGCACCGTGAGCACCTACACCTACGCTCCGAGCTATACGCCACTGTCCTGGCGTACGCTCGAAGGCGCTTTCTACGCCGAAGACGTGATCAAACTCAAATCTTCCTGGGAGTTGCGCATCGGGTTTCGGGGCGAGTCCACAAATGGTTGGAACGAAGCATACGGCCGCGCGTCAAATTATTCCTTCAATTCACAGGGTGCAATCGAATCCCAGCCCGTTGTCGGCAGCTCGGCCTTTACTGTGAACAATGCGAAGTTTCTCCCGTCGCCACGCATCGGGACCGCTTGGTCTCCGTTTGCTTCCAAGAAGACTGTTATTCGAGCGGGCTTTGGTTTGTATTACGCTCTGCTCGACAACTTGAGTTACCGCCTGGATCAAAACGGTCCTTTCAACACGGTCTTTGCAGCCAAGAACATTGCGTTCTCGAGCGTCGCGCCAGACGCCAGGTATTCGGGCGCGAAGGTGATCCCGAGTGGCGTCCAGCCGAACCTTCAAACACCGACGGTCGAATCGTGGAGCTTGAAAATCGAGCAACAACTCTCCGCAAACACTTCGCTGGGCGTTAGCTACATCGGTTCGCATGGCTACCACGAATTACTTTCCGTGGATGCCAACCTGCCAGCGCCAACAATCTGCCCGGCATCTCCTTGCCCTGTCGGTTATCCAGACGGAGCCTATTACTATCCAACCGGAGCGGCGCTCGCCAACGGTGGGGTATGGAATACGACCCACTGGTTTTCGCAAGGCATCAGTTCGTATCACGGTCTGGAAGTCGATGTGCATCACCGCTTCGTACGTGGATTGCAATTTCGTGGAGCCTACACATTTGCTAAGTCGCTTGACGATGGCGACAACATGAATACCAGCGTGGCAACAAACGCTCCGGCCTTCGTCGCGAATCCGCTACAACCGACGAGCGACTACGGTAGAGCTTCGTTTGACGTACGGCACGCCGCGGTCCTGCAGGCGACCTATGACCTTCCGTTTGGGCGCAACAACGCATCTCATGTCCACCCATGGGTCGAGCGGTTGCTCGGAAATTGGCAAATCAGCGGAATCGAAACCCTGCAGTCCGGGCTCCCGTTTACTCCGCAGCTGTCTTACAACCCGTCTAATGACGGCGATACGCGCAATCCAGTCCGCCCGTCTTGGAATCCCACCTTCACGGGACCGGTGATCTTGGGCGGGTCCAGCCAATATTTCAACCCCAACGCATTCGTCCAGCCTTTGCCTGGAACTTACGGCAATGTTGGCCGCAACGTCCTCACGGGCCCGAGACTTGTGGAAACGGACGCTTCTCTGACAAAGCTGTTCTCTCTTTCAGAACGACTGAACCTGCAATT
>WNFP01004688.1_pt1 | contig 10992 bp, 7 predicted proteins | sample 5400201 | NCBI WGS metagenome assembly WNFP01 (sample SAMN13153355, study PRJNA577476) | soil metagenome | isolation source: 115 cm saprolite under Madrone tree | place: USA:California | collected 2016-06-14
CGAACCATAACGGGATTTCTGAGCCCGAGGAACTACATACGCTGGAAGAACTGGAAGTACAGCAGATTTCTCTGGACTACCAAACCTCCCGACGCATCGACGAGTTCGGGAACGAGTTCCGGTTCCGCTCTAAAGTTGATGACAGCGCGCACAGGCATGGTGCTCGATGGGTATGGGACGTCTTCTTTATCTGGCAGAACCGGTGAGAGCAGGCGGGGGCCGTGCTAATAGGGGCGGCCCTTTTTTGCGTATACATCGCTCAGGGCAAGAGAACTACAAACTAAATGGGACGCATGCCTCATACGTCCCACGTCATTATTTCTTGATCTGCATTTATCCGCGCGGAAACCTGCGGCTACCCCTGTCAATTATTCCGGTGGCGCGATTCTGTTCTTGCGTTCATCGCTGGCGACCACGCCGTCTTTGATGTGGACCACGCGGTAGGCATGTTCGGCAATATCAGCTTCATGCGTTACCAGAACAATGGTATTGCCCTTCTTGTGCAGATCTTCCATCAGTTTCATGATTTCATTGCCGGTCTGGGAGTCCAGGTTGCCGGTGGGCTCATCCGCAAGAATGATGGAGGGATTGTTGACCAGGGCGCGGGCAATGGCTACGCGCTGGCGCTGTCCGCCAGAAAGTTCATTGGGCTTGTGGTTCATGCGCTCACCCAGGTCCACAGCTTGCAAAGCGGCTTTGGCGCGGGCAATACGTTCATCGGAGGGCGTGCCGCTGTAAATCAACGGTAGCTCCACATTGTGAAGGGCCGTGGCGCGGGCAAGCAGGTTGAACGTCTGGAAAACGAACCCGATTTCCTTGTTGCGGATGCGGGCCAGTTCGTCATCATCCAGTTCACTGACCAGATTGCTGTTAAGCCAGTAGCGGCCCTGGCTGGGAGTGTCCAGGCAGCCGATCAGGTTCATGAGCGTGGACTTTCCGGAGCCTGATGGTCCCATAATGGCCACATATTCGCCGCGATCAATGCGCAGGTTCACGCCCCGCAGTGCGTGCACCTGTTCCGCTCCCATCTGGTAGGTCTTCCAGAGCTCTTCCGTGCAGATGATGCAATTCTGTGGAGGCGCGGTGATAATGCGGGCGGAAATGTCGGCTACTGGAGTTGCCATGCTGTTCTCCTGGTCATTGCCCAAGCACGAAACCTGTTTTCTTGCTATCTTACTTAGACTTACATTAGACGGATGAAAGACGCTGGAGTTTAAGATTCTGTTTTATTTACTAAAGAATTATCTACCTTCACGCCAGTTCCATTGCGGATAGTTTTCAATATTTTGTAACTACCGGTGATGATCTCCTCGCCTGGCTGCAAGCCGCTCTTGATCTGGATTTCAGTTGTTCCAGTGAGTCCCGTATCCACCGGGCGGAATTCCGCTTTCTTGTTTTTGATGACAAAGACGCCCTGAACGTCGGTGTTTTCCTTCTTGCCTGTGGGGACTACGGGCGCTGCCCTATCCACGGGCTTGCCTTTCGCGGCCTGGGCCTCAAGGTCTTTCTTGTCGCGCATGGTGAGCGCCTGAATCGGTATGGCCACCGCGTCATGCTCCACGCCGGTGGTGATCCTGGCCGTGGTGGAAAGTCCGGGACGCAGGTTGGCGGGAGGGTCGATCAACGTAATAACCACCTTGAAATCTTTTGCCTCCTGGCTGCCGCTGGTGCTCTGTGATGTAGAGACGCCGGTGGAGCGGATAATAGCGTTATCGCCAATCTCAGTCACTTTGCCTTTGAAGGTCTGGTTGGGAATGGCGTCAATGGTGACTTCGGCGGACTGATTGATCTTGACGTTGACAATGTCCGTTTCATCCACTTGTACTTCGGCCGTGATCACGGACATATTGGCGACCGTCAGGAGCGTGCTGCCGGGCGAATTCTGGATTCCCATCACCACCGTTTCTCCTTCGTGCACAGGCAGGTTGGTGACGGTGCCGTCAAAAGGCGCGCTATATGTGGTCTTGCTCAGGATGTCATTCACGCGAGTGAGCTGGGCGCGCGCCTGCCCTACGCGTCCCAGGGCGGAGTCAACCTGGGCCTTGTTCTGCGCCACGCGCGCCACGTCTTGTGCGTGGACGGCGTCAGCAACTTCATAAGCGGCCTTTTTCGTATCAAAGTCGGCCTTGGAGATGAGCTGGTCTTTGAACAGACCCTGGGCGCGTTCATATTCCAGCCGGGCCCGCGCGAGATCGGCAGTGCTGCTCTTAAACTGCGCCTGTGCGGTGTTTAACGCAGCTTCCGAGGCCACCGCGTCCGTCTGCGCGCTGGCAACGGTGGCGCGGGTCATGTCCACGTCCGCCGCGGATTGCACATTTTCCAGTTGGGCCAGAACCTGGCCCTTCTTTACCTGGTCGCCTTCTTTCACAAAGAGATGAACGATCCGGCCCATGGCATTTGCGCCCACATTAACAATTGTTTTTGGCTTGATTTGGCCGGAGGCGGTGACCTGAGAGGAAATATCCTGCTTGATGACCTTGCCGCTCTGGACGGTAACCACATTCTTCTGGCTTTGATTGACGGTGAACCCGACAATTGCGCCCAGGAGCACAATAATTCCAATGATGAGTGCGATCTTTTTTGCATTCATGGATTAACTAACCTTCCGGAGCCAGCGCAGGTGGTTTTATGCACACTCTATATACGCCTCCACATGGAGGAAAGTTCCAGGCTGGGGCAGGTATACAACATGTGCTGTCTTTCGAGTAATGTCTTAAGTTGTGACGGATCAACATCATCAATTATATCGGCAAGCGGTTTCCAGCTGCCACTGTATTTGTGCCTTGCAATACCAGGAAGCAGACGTGAAAAGTACCGCAAAAGAAGCTCTTAGCAGGAGAATAAAAGGCCTTAGGGCTGGCTAATCTTCTTGCTTCCGGATCCATAAACGGCATAAAATTCAGATACCTGTACTCCTGAAGGAGGTACTCTGGTGGTGTACCGTTATTCTCGTTTTCATTACTCTTTTCTTCTTCTGGCTGTTTTCATTGGTTTAGGGTGTTTTGCAGTTCAAGCGCAGGATCCCAAGGATCCGGGACAGGAGCAGAAGACGCCGGCGGCAACCCCGCCTGCGCAGTCCCAGCCGGATGGGCAAACCGATCCATTGAAGCGTGCGCGGCGCAAAGACGATAAAGCTGCGCAAATCGAAAAATTGGGCGGTGTCTACAAAAAGTGGCTGGATGAAGATGTCCGCTGGATCATCACCGATGAAGAGCTTTCCGCATTCAAGAAGCTGACGACCAACGCGGAAAGGGACGTTTTCATTGAAGGATTCTGGCAGCGGCGCGATCCCACGCCCGACACGGCGGAAAACGAATACAAGGAAGAGCACTACCGCCGTATCGCATATGCCAACGAGCATTTTGCCGCGGGCATGCCGGGCTGGAGAACCGACCGCGGAAGAATCTACATTATGTATGGCCCGGCGACCTCGATTGATTCCCACCCCATGGGTGGACCTTACCAGCGCTCGGCGGAAGAGGGTGGAGGCCAGACCTCAACTTTTCCGTTTGAAGTATGGCGCTACCGCTACCTGGAAGGCATCGGGCAGGAAATTGAAATCGAGTTTGTTGACGATTGCGGCTGCGGCGCCTATGAAATGACCCTGGATCGTTCCAAGAAAGATGCGCTTCTGCACGTACCCAATGCCGGCCTTACCACCTTGGAAGAAATGGGCATGGCCAACAAAGCTGACCGTTTCCGGGGTGGACTGGAAAGTATCGGCACGGGGCCTTTTAATGGGAATAACCAGACCAAGCAGTTTGACCGCATGGAGACTTTCGCCAAGCTGAACCGCGCTCCTGACGTCAAATTTAAAGACCTGCAAAACGAGCTGGTTACGCACAAGTTTCGCACGAACCTGCTGCCGTTTGACGTGCAAGTCGATTTCGTCAAGCTGACCTCCGACACGGTGCTGGTCCCTATTACGCTCCAGGTGCCCCTGCGCGGCCTTACGTTCTCCAATAAAGACGGCGTGCAGCGCGCGGTGGTCAACGTCTATGGCCAGTTGACCAAGCTTTCCGGACAGATCGTGCAGACATTTGAAGAGACGTTGCGCAAAGACGTTCCAGCGGAGTTGCTGGAAAAAGAACTCGACAACGTCTCGTTGTATTGGAAGGCGTTGCCGATGCGTCCAGGTCTCTACCGCCTGGATGTAGTGATGAAGGACGTGAATGGCGACAAGACGGGCATCTTCAGCCGCAGCTACACCGTGCCTGACTACGGTGATGAAAAGCTCTCTTCTTCCACGCTGATTCTTGCCGATCAGATGGAGCCGGTCCCGGCGCGCGAGATCGGCACGGGCAACTTTGTGATCGGCACCAACAAGGTCCGTCCCAAGGTGCAGCCGTCGAACGGCCAGCCGCGCAGCTTTACCCGCAAGGAGAAGGTCAATTTCTGGCTGCAGGTCTATAATCTGGTTCTCGACCAGAAAACCAATAAACCCTCGGCCACGGTGCAGTACCAGGTGGTAAACACCGTGACGAACAAGTCTGTGTTAGACTTCACGGAAACAACGGCACAGATGGGCAATATTGGCGAGCAGGTGACCCTGGGAAGGAGTCTGCCGCTGAACCAGTTAGATCCGGGCACGTATCAGGTAACGATCAAGGTGAACGATCAGATTTCCAAGCAGGTGATTGCTCCCACGGCCAAGTTTGTCGTTCAGTAGGCCAGTGAGACGGGCTCCACTTTGATTGACAGGGTGGTAGATATGACCCATAAACTCGGATGTTTATTGGTGGTCCTGCTTGCGTGGACTCCTCTCCACGCCGCCAATGTCGGGGCGATTGCAGGATACGTCAACGACGCTTCGGGTGCGCCCCAGATGGGCGCCGTGGTTGAGGTCTTTATCTCTGCCGCCAAAATTGGCACCACCGTCTTCACTGATTCGCACGGCTACTATCTGGCCCGCAATCTTCCTCCTGGCGTCTATCAGGTGAAGGTAACGGCTTCCTCATTCTTGCCGGCCCTGCGGGAAAACATCGACTTACAATCCGGCGCACAGCTCATGATTAACCTGACTGTGAATACTCTGGCCAACGCATTGGAACTGGTGCCCGCGCGCCGCACAGACCGTGATGGGCCCGATGACTGGCATTGGGCTTTGCGCTCCGCCGCCAATCGCCCCATACTGCGTGCCTTGGACAATGGCAGGAGCAAAACGGACAGCAGCTCTTTGGATGCAGCCTCCCACAACAACCCGGAACGGCGTGATGACCGCAGCGTGAAGGGCAGTATTGCTTTCATCGCAGGCTCTGAAGCCGGCGGTTTTGGCAGTCCCGCCGATGTAACCACCGCCTTTGCGCTGGAAAAGTCGCTCTTCAGTTCCGGCATGCTCTCTTTCAACGGCAACATAGGGGCCTCTTCAGGCGATCCCACAGGTGTCCTGCGCGCCTCATATGCGCAGGATTTCGGCAACTCCTCCCGGCCCAGGTTCACCGTGACCTACCGGCATTTTGCAACTCCGGGAGTGGCGGTCCAGAACTCGCCTTACGCCACCATCGAGATGAGCAGCTCTGACAGCATGACCGTTGCTGGCTTCGTTGACCTGAGCTACGGCGCAGACTTGCAATCCGTGGAATTTGCCAATCGCGTGACGGCGCTTCGTCCCCATGGCTCCGTTGGCATTCATGTCTCACCGGACATGGTGGTTGAATACCGTTACGCCACCTCTGAACCAGATACCCGGGCGGCCAAAGGTTTTGATACCGCGCCGGCAGACCTGAGTGAGTCCGGTCCGCGCATGGGATTGACCGGCGGCCAACCGGAGGTCGAACGCGCGTCCCACCATGAGCTGTCAGCTTCGCGGCGCATGGGCAATACCAGCGTGCAAGTTGCGGCGTTCATGGACCATGTCCGTAATACCGTACTCACTGGGGCAGGCGACCCTTCCAGTTTTTCTGATGACGTTCTGCCCGACGTCTATTCCGGCACTTTCTCGTATGCGTTTGCTCCGGGTGTGAGCAGTTCCGGCGGGCGCATTGTGGTGCAGCACAAAATCTCTGAAGATCTCACGGCTACCGTGGACTATTCTTCCGGCCAGGTGATCTCGGCGGAAGCGCCCACCACCTTGCAGGCCCTGGCGCGGGAACTCACTACTACCAGGCAGCAGTCTATTGGCGCCAGGCTGGATGGTCATATCCCGATGTCCGGGACGCGCTGGATTACCTCTTATAAATGGACCAGTGGAAATGCTCTGTCTCCGGTGGATGCCTTTAATGCTTCGCCCGGTCAGATGGACCCCTATCTCTGCATCTTTATCCGCCAGCCTCTGCCCGGCACTTCCTTCATTCCGGGAAAAATGGATGCGTTACTCGATCTTCGTAACCTGATGGCCCAGGGCTATATGCCGCTCACGGGCCAGGATGGCCGGACAATGTACATGGTCCAGTCGGCGCGCTCCCTGCGGGGCGGGCTGGCGTTCACATTCTGATCGTAAGCAAACCCACAAAAGACAACTTAAGGACTGAGCGAGGGCTGGAACGCTGCCCATTTATTCTTTGGCCATAGCGGCAGGGTGTATCCAGAAGGTGGTTTCTTACTCTACGTTGCGGGACTTTAAGAAAACCCTACTCGTCCCAGAGTTTCTGCCACCAGCTCTTTTTTTGTTCAGGTTCTTCTGCAAACGCCGGTTCGTCGCCCAGGCCGAGGAACCCAGTGGCACGTGTGGGGCCCGAGGCAATGCTCTGCGGGGCTACAGGGGAAACGGCCTTCCGCGCGCCGCGGCGGCGAAAAATGGCGATGCCGATATCGCCGTCGGCTTCCGGCAGCAATGTGACGACTGACCCGGGCTTGGCCAGAGCATAGTCCACAGGGCCGCGTCGCAGGGTGGCAATCTTTGTGCCTTGTGCCAGCCGTGTATGCAGAAATGAGGAAGTTTCCTGGTCAAAAGCAATCCACATTGCCATGAATGTACCTTCCGCCAACTATAAAGAAGCGGCGTTATCTTAGATGCCGCAATCCCACTCTGCGTTGACGCGATTATGCCGCTTAATGTACTCTCGCCGCATATATTTCTCGACAAGCCTGGAGAGATGGATGACCAAATTCATTTTTGGACGGCGGCAATTCACGTTCAGTGCAGCCGCCGCTGCCACTGCTGCTCTCATAGCACCCGGTAATACTCTGGCCCAGACAGCCACACCTTCCACCGACAACTCTTCCGACGCCAAGCTCCGGGCAGCCATGGCCAAACTGACGCCGCAAGCCCAGGCGGAAGTAGAAATGAAGATCGCTTCCATCTTTCGCAAGTATGGAGACCGGCTCAGCGAAGAGCAGAGGGCCGATATCCGCCGCATCATGGCAGAGAGCCAGGAAGGGCTGGAAAAGATGCGGGCCTTCCCGCTTGATAATGGCGACCAGCCGGCGGACGCTTTCCGCGCCTATCGGGAAGAGAAAGCCGGGGTCGAGAAGAAATAATGCTGAGCGAAGACATTCTTTTTCTCTCTGTTACAGAACTGGGCAAGCGCATCCGTGCGCGCCAGCTTTCCCCCGTGCAGCTGGCCGAAAGTTATCTGGAGCGCAGCCGCACCATTGGCCCGCGGCTAAACGCCTTTGCCACTCTCACACCTGACCTGGCATTGCAGCAGGCACGCGCGGCGGAAAAAGAAATCGCGGCGGGCAAATACCGTGGACCACTGCACGGAATTCCGTACGCCGCCAAGGACCTGCTAGCCGTAAAGGGGTATCCCACCGGATGGGGCGCACGCCCTTACGCCGGGCAGCGTTTTGATTATGACGCGCTCGTCATTAAGAAGCTGGAAGCCGCAGGCGCTGTCCTCATCGGCAAAGCGGCCATGATCGAACTGGCCGGCGGCATGGGATACCGCTACGCCGCGGCCTCAGCCACCGGCGCGGCGCACAATCCGTGGAACGCCGATTGCTGGACTTGCGGATCGTCAAGCGGATCCGCCGCGGTTGCCGGTGCAGGGCTGGCGGCCTTCGCAATCGGAACCGAGACCTGGGGCTCCATCATTTGTCCTTCAGGGTTCTCCGGTCTGAGCGGATTGCGGCCAACGTATGGCCGCGTGGGCCGCTCCGGCGCCATGGCGCTGTCTTACACCATGGATAAGATTGGTCCCATCACCCGCAGCGCGGAAGATTGCGACCTGATTTTGAAAGTCATCTCCGGCCATGATCCGGGCGATATGGGATCGCTGCCGGAGGCCCAGGCAAAATACACCGGCGCAGAAGAGCCCAAAGGGCGCTTGCGCGTTGGCTGGATACTCAATCAGTGGAAGGAACTCTCCCCTGATGTGAATCAGGCCGTGATGGCTGCGCGCCAGGTATTGGAAAAGAACCCCGGAATTGTCCTTAGCAACATAGCATTGCCGGAAGGACCATGGGAGACCGCTGCCGGCATTGTGGTTTCCGTGGAGGGGGCCACCGCTTTTCGCACATTGATTCACTCGGGCCGCGTGGCTGAGTTGAATGATCCGGTGGGAAAGATCGGTGGCTACATGAATGAGGAGATCAGCGCCTCGGACTTCATTCTGGCGCAGCGTATACGCGCCATTCTGCAAAAGAAGATGGAGCATATCTTCAGCCATGTCGACGTTCTGGCCACCGCGTCACTGCCTGTAACTGCCAGCAAGATCGATGCGAACCTTGATCTCGCTCTCAGCTTTGCCGATCCCATCGGAGGAATCGGCAACATCTGCGGATTGCCTGCCATCAGCGTGCCCTGCGGTTTTGGACAGAATAATCTGCCCGTTGGGTTGCAGTTCATCGGCGGCGCTCTTGCCGATGCCAAGGTGGTACAGGCGGGCCGGATCTTTCAGCGGGAGACAGATTGGCACCAGAAGCACCCTAAAGCAGTCTAAGGGGGTAGAGAAGCGGCAGGCTAACTAAACCAGGCTGTTTTACGGTGTTTCCCCTGAGTGCGCGGGTGGCAATGCCTGTGCCATACTAGTTACCGCGCATTGATTCGCCGCTGTTTATGTGCGGATATTGCGGCCAAAGACCAGAATGTCCGCTGATCCATTGACCGGAACACCGTTTGCTCCAGAACCGCTGCGTCAGTCCATTCTGCGGCATATCCATTACTCGCTTGCCCGGCCGGAAGGCAGTCTGCTGCCGCGTGAGCTGTTCAAGCCGGTCTCTCTTGCCATTCGCGAGTTCCTGATTGACGGCCTGTTGCGGACCGAGCAGCGCTATCGCGACCAGAAGGTCAAACGTCTTTGTTATCTCTCCATGGAATTTCTCATGGGGCGCTGGCTCAGTGACAATCTCTGCAACCTGGGGCTGATTGAACCGTGCCGGACCGTCCTGGCCGAATTCGGCATCAGGCTGGAAGACGTGCTTGAAGTGGAGCCCGACGCAGGCCTGGGCAACGGCGGCCTGGGCCGCCTGGCTGCGTGTTTTCTGGAATCACTGGCCACCATGGGCATGCCGGGCTTCGGCTATGGCATTGACTATGAGTATGGGATGTTCAAACAGGAGATTGCCGGCGGCTTCCAGCGTGAGAAGCCGGATTTGTGGAAATCTGAAGGCACCCCGTTTTACATTGAGCGCCCGCAAGATGTTTGTCCCGTCCCTCTTTATGGACGTATCCAATCCTCGCGCGACTCGCATGGTAACCGCCGCCAGAACTGGCTCGATTACAAGATTGTTCTCGGTGTGCCCAATGACATGCCGGTTGCCGGTTATCTTGGCACGACAGTAAATTTTCTGCGGCTGTTCAGCGCCCGCGCGTCAGAAGATTTTGATATTGAGATTTTCAATCGCGGCGACTATATCCGCGCCGTCGAACAGAAGATTGCTTCGGAAAGTATCTCACGCGTTCTTTATCCCTCGGATTCCGTGCTTTCCGGCAAGGAACTCCGTCTCACGCAGGAGTATTTTCTGGTGGCCTGTTCGTTGCGTGATATTCTGCGCACGCACGCGGCCCATCATGCGAGCTTTGATGAACTGCCAAACCAGGTTGCAGTGCAGATGAATGACACGCATCCCAGCTTGTGCGTGGTCGAACTAATGCGGCTGCTGGTGGATGAGCACAGGGTGGATTGGGACAAGGCCTGGGAGATTACGGTGGCCACGCTGGGATACACCAACCACACCCTTCTGCCGGAAGCGCTGGAGAAGTGGCCGGTGTCTCTTCTGGAACGCGTGCTGCCGCGCCACATGGAAATTATCTTCGGCATCAACCATCAGTTTTTGCGCACCGTGGGGCGCAGTTTTTCCGCCGACATGGACCGGCAGCGGCGCATGTCCATCATTGAAGAAGGTCCGGAGAAGCAGGTGCGCATGGCCCACCTTGCCATTGTCGGCAGCCATGCCGTGAACGGGGTTTCACGACTGCACACGGAATTGATTAAAAGCTCGCTGGTCCCGGATTTCGCCCAACTCTGGCCGGAGCGCTTCAGCAATAAGACCAATGGCGTGGCCCCGCGTCGGTGGATACTGAAGGCGAATCCCGGCCTGGCCGCGTTGTTGACGCGCAGCGTGGGCGAGGGCTGGATCACGAATCTGGAGCGTGTGCGCGACATGGAAAAGGCCGCCGGCGACGCGGCTTTCCGCCAGGAGTTCATGGAGATCAAGCGGCGCAATAAAGAACGGCTGGCGCGCGAAGTCTTTGACACTACCGCCGTCGCCATTGATCCGCATTCGATGTTTGATGTGCAGGTCAAGCGAATTCACGAATATAAGCGCCAGCTGTTAAATGTGATGCGGATCATCTACGAGTACCTGAGCATTGTGGAAGATGCAGCCGATCCGCGGATGTGCCGCACCTACGTGTTTGCCGGCAAGGCTGCTCCCGGCTACTGGGCCGCCAAGCAAATCATCAAGCTTATTAATAACGTCGCCCGCGTGGTGAACGCGGACCCGCGCGTGAAAGACCGCATCAAGGTCGTATTCGTGCCCAATTACCGCGTTTCACTGGCTGAAATCATCATGCCCGCCGCCGATCTGAGCGAGCAGATCTCCACCGCCGGCATGGAAGCCTCCGGCACCGGGAACATGAAACTTTCCATGAATGGCGCACTGACGCTG
>WNFP01005244.1_pt1 | contig 10989 bp, 8 predicted proteins | sample 5400201 | NCBI WGS metagenome assembly WNFP01 (sample SAMN13153355, study PRJNA577476) | soil metagenome | isolation source: 115 cm saprolite under Madrone tree | place: USA:California | collected 2016-06-14
GTTTTCTTTCCGCTGTGAAAAAGGAGCATCCACGCACGCCTACCTGCACCTATCGACTGCAATTTAATCGATGGTTCACGTTTGCACAGGCGCGCGAGATCGTGGCGTATCTGTACGCGCTGGGAGTAAGCGATGTTTATTCGTCGCCGTACTTTCAGGTGAGCCTGGAAAGCCTGCACGGCTACGATATCACCGATCACAACAAGCTAAACCCCTCGATCGGTTCGCGCGCGGATTATGATGCCTGGATCGCGGAACTGCACGCCCACGGGATGGGCCAGGTACTCGACTTCGTTCCGAACCACGTCGGCATAGCCGACGAGCGCAACGCCTGGTGGATGGACGTTTTGGAAAACGGACCCAGCTCGAGATATGCGCCGTACTTCGACATCGACTGGGAGCCGCTCAAAACCGACCTGCGCAACAAAGTTCTGCTACCAATTCTCGGCGACCAATATGGGCGCGTGCTGGAGCGTGGCGAATTGCAGGTCCACTTCGAGGAAGGAACATTTTACTTGCTCTGTAGCGGGCGGAGACTGCCCATCGCACCCGGCACTTATCGCCATATTCTGGAGATTGCGTTGCAGAATCTCGCCGAACAGAAGGACGAAGATTTTTATGCCGAACTACAAAGCATTCTAACTGCGCTCGAATATTTGCCGAAACGCACTGAGACCGATCCGAAGCGGATCGCAGAGCGCACTCGGGAGAAGGAAATCATTAAGCGGCGGTTGGACCGCCGTTCTGCCGAGGCGCCGCAAGTGCAACAGGCAATCGAAAAAGCACTGACCCAAATCAACGGCAATCCGGGCGATCCTTGCAGCTTCGACAAGTTGGACAAACTGCTGAACGCCCAGTCGTATCGACTGGCGTTTTGGCGCGTCGCAGCGGAGGAAATCAACTACCGGCGTTTTTTTGATGTAAATGAATTGGCCGCGATCCGCGTTGAATTGCCAAAGGTCTTCGACGCCGTTCACCGCCTGGTTTTAGAATTGGTGAGCATAGGCGCAGTCAGCGGCATCCGGATCGATCATCCCGACGGCTTGTATCTACCGCGCGAATATTTTTCAAAACTTCAGCAGCGTTGCGCGAAAGCGCTCGGGATCGGGTTGCCTCGCGACGGTCGGGCGATCTATATGATCGCGGAAAAAATTCTCACCGGCTCGGAAAAATTGCGCAAAGACTGGCCAGTGCATGGAGCCACCGGCTACGATTTCGCCAATGACGTCGTGCAGTTGCTGGTCGATTCTTCGCCTGAAGCTGCGGTCACAAAAACGTTTCATCGTTTCATCGGCCATTCCGTTCCTTTCGGGCATTTGCTCTATGCAAAAAAACTTCTGGTGATGAAGTTTGCCCTGGCCAATGACGTGGATGTTCTGGGCAACATGCTCGATCGATTGTCCGAACGAAATCGCTGGTATCGCGATTTCACGCTCGAAGCGCTCTCGCGCACCGTGCGCGAGACGATTGCGTGCTTCCCCGTTTACCGAACCTATGTCGAGCCTGGCCAGCCGGTAAACGAAGAGGACCGACAAATTGTCGAACGCGCCATCGCCGCAGCCAAACGCCGCAACCCGGCAATGGAGGAGTCGATTTTCAATTTTTTGCGTGACGTGCTGTTGTTGCGTTCGCCTCAAGATATCGATGCCGCCGGTCGTGCGGCGCATGCGCAATTCGTCTTGAAATTTCAACAGACCACCGGACCCGTTATGGCAAAGGGACTCGAGGACACTGTCTTTTACATTTACAACCGGCTGGCGGCGCTAAATGAAGTTGGGGGGGCGCCGCAGCAGTTTGGACAGAGCGTCGAGACGTTTCACCAGCGGAACCTTGCTCGGCAGCGCGACTGGCCAGCGACCTTGCTCGCCACTTCAACGCACGACGCAAAACGCAGCGAAGATGTCCGTGCGCGAATGGTCGCGATCTCGGAAATCCCGGAGCTTTGGCGGCGTTCGTTGCAACGCTGGGGAACTGCGAACCGCCGCTGGAAACGGATGGTGAACGATTTGGAAGCGCCGGATGCGAATGAAGAATATTTGCTTTACCAAACTCTTCTCGGCACCTGGCCGATTCAAGCGAATGGCGAGGCGGAGCCTGTGCCTGCGCCTGAGTACATCGAACGAATACAAGCTTACATGGCGAAGGCTCTCAAGGAAGCGAAGATCAACACAAGCTGGATCCAGCCTAACGAACAATGGGACACCGCGATGCACGATTTCGTCGCGAGAATTTTGGACTCGTCCCCGCGAAACAAGTTCCTGCCGCTTTTTCTTCCTGCGGCGAAAGAGATTGCTCGGCTCGGGGCGATCAATTCGCTTACACAAACATTGCTCAAGCTGACTTCGCCAGGCGTACCCGACATTTACCAGGGAACTGAGGTTTGGGACTATAGCCTGGTCGATCCCGATAACCGGCGCCCAGTCGATTACAAGATGCGTCGGCAAATGCTGGAAAGGCTGTCCGGCGTGACGCCCGATGAACTGATGAAAATGTGGCCGGATGGCAGGATCAAAATGTTTCTGATACAGCGGGCTCTGCGATTTCGTCGGGAGCATCCGGACCTGTTTCGGAGCGGCGAATATTCGCCGGTTCAAGCCACCGGCACATTCGCGGAATGTTGCGTTAGCTTCACTCGGCAACTCGCGGACAAATGGATCGTCGTTATTGTGCCGCGATCCTCCTCGCGCATCGGTTTTCCACCGATCGGCGAATTGTGGAAAGACACAGCAATCGAATTGCCAGAAACGCTCTGCCTCGAGAAAGCGCATGATCTTTTCACCTGTCGACATCTGCGCGATAGGCACCTGGTACTGGCCAGAGCATTTTCGGTGCTTCCTTTCGCCGTTATCACCAACCTGTAGCCGCTTCGCTGTGCGAGCGTGGCGCTGGCGCCCCAGCAATCCGGTGAAGCTTCGTCCCACAGGGCGACGACTCCAAGTTATCGCATGAATCTTTGGAAGAGATTCAGTAGCCAGTCGGAGAAGTTGCCCAGGTTCGTCAGTAAGTCCGCGCAGAAATCTTGGAACGTAATTTGTGGCGAGGCGAGAATCAGCATCACGCTGAGCAGCAGCAAATTCATGAGATAGATAATCACCAGGGAAAAGAATGTCCCTTGATCTGTGAGATCGGTCTGATTTTTCGGAATCATCCAGCAGCTGAACGTGAAATGAAATGCCCACGTGACGCCAATCACGGCGTAAAGAAGCCGTCCGTACGGCTGCATGTTTATAAAAAGGCTGAGCGCACCGTAAATGGCGATTGTCAGAATGCTGTAGATCGGGAAGAAATACGGCGCCAGCGCGATCCAGAAGTTAGCCTTGGTGGTCACCACGTGTCCGCCGTCGGGACCAACGCGGAACCGGCTCACGCGCCCGCCCATCAACCAGACCCACAGCGCGTGAGTAAGCTCGTGCCCGAACACGTAAATCAAGATCGGCCGCGGCAGACCGAAGAAGGCGATTAACCAGAGTACCGCGCCTAACGAGAAGAACCAGAATTCCTCGCCCGTCCACAATCGCTGCGTCACAGTCGCGCGCGCAAAGGCAGTAAAAAATGTCTGGGTCAGAACACCGCAGACTGGCAGCAGAAAAATCGCGAAAACAAATTTCACCCACTTCGTGGGCACTGTGAGCGGCTCGGATACCGCAACCGGGTTTCTCAGTGTCGCACGCGCAACACTCCGGACAATCTTGCGGCCGCGCTTGGAATTGCGCGTATCGCGACGGTTTTTCGATCTGCGCTTCGTTGCAGCCAAAGTTGCCGCAGATTTACGCAGATTTACGCAGACAAAAGCAAGGCGGAATGACGGATACTCACGTAGAGTAGCGCGAGCCTCCGGCTTGCGAATAGACCGACTTGCAAGCGAGACGCTCGCACTACTCTGCATTACGCGCGGCCCATGTAGGCACCGGTGCGCGTGTCGATCTTGATGGTTTCGCCTTCCTTGATGAACAGGGGAACGTTGATCGTCTTGCCGGTCTCAAGCTTTGCCGGTTTGGTAACGTTACTGGCGGTGTCGCCACGAAGCCCTTCTGGTGATTCAACCACCTTCAGACTTACAGATGCGGGCAGTTCCACCTCCACGGCCTTGCCTTCTGCATAAAGGACCTGCACAGAAAGATTCTCTACGAGGTAATCTTTGACGTCGCCGATGAGATTTTCCGACAACGTGATGGTGTCGTACGTTTCCGGATCCATGAAATGGTACCCGTTGCGGTCTTTGTAGGAGAACTCGAGCTGTTTTCGCTCGATATCGACCAGCTCGACCTTATCGGTGGAGCCAAAACGGACATCCGCGCTCTTGCCCGTGTTGATGTAACGAATTATGGCCTGTACGAACGCGCGCAAATTCCCCGGCGTGCGATGATGCACTTCGAGCACCATGGCCGCATTACCATTGTATTTAATGGCCATTCCTCTGCGTAGGTCGTTGGCTGCAGGCATGACTTGAGACGTGATTCGTTAAAACGTTAAAGCGTCGAAGCATTCAACGCAGGGACGCGGAGTTTACACGCATCTGGCGATTTTGCAATTGTAGGGTAGGCGCATCCTGCCGTCGCGTCGGCAACCGACGCGGTTGCCCTACAGCAATTTCAACCGCGTGAGATCCTGCGAATCGACGATGCCCACCGGGACGTTATTGTCATCGATTACAACCAGATCGTCGATGCGATGGCGTTCAAGCAAGTTTAGAACTTCCACCGATAGTTTGTCTTTATGCACCGTAACTGGGTTCAGCGTCATTAAGTCCGCCACAAGTCGTTCGCCAATTCTGGAATCAGATTGAAAATGCCGCACGAAATCGCCGTGTGTGAAGATACCCAGCAGTTGGTTATCGTCGCCGGTCACAACGGCAGCACCCGCTCGGACGCCCGTCATGGCCTTGAGCACGTCGCGGATGGGCGTATCGGTCGAGACAATCGCCATAGCTTCGCGCGGCCGCATGACTTGATGAACGCGCATTAGCATGCTGCGACCGATCATTCCGCCGGGATGAAATTTAGCGAAATCTTCCTTGTTAAAGCCGCGCGCTTCCAAAAGTACCATGGCCAGTGCGTCGCCCAGCGCCAGCATCACCGTTGTGCTTGAGGTGGGCGCCATGTTCAACGGACAGGCTTCCTGCTCGACGTTCACGTCGAGACAAAGATGCGCGTTTTGGGCCAGCGTCGACTTTGGAGCGCCGCACATCGCGATGATCCTGACTTGGAACCGCGCGACGGCCGGCAGAATTCGGAGCAATTCTTCCGTCTCGCCGCTCGCACTCAAAGCGAGCACCACATCGCCGTCGGCGATCATGCCCAGATCGCCATGCAGCGCGTTTGAGGAATCCAGCACCACGGCCGGCGAACCGGTGCTGGTGAGCGTGGCGGCGATCTTTGCGCCGATGTGTCCGGATTTGCCCACGCCCACAACCACAACTTTTCCCCGCGCGTCTACCGCTTCCTTGATCAATTCGACCGCGCGCGAGAAATTTTCGTCCAGTCGCGCACGGAGCCGCTGGAGCTCAAAAATTTCTATGTCCAGGACACGTGCGGCCTTTTCAAGAGAGTCCATCGAATGTAATAATGTCGGCATGTGTGGTGACGGGCAAGGATTTGCACGCCTCCAATGAAAGGAAAAAACATGAAAATATTCATCATCGCAATCCTGGCCGCGCTGGTTACGACCGTTTCGGCGCAGGAATTCAGAGCTCCGATCGGTCGACAAAAACCGGTGCGTGCGATGGAGACTCCGCCGCCTGTTTCGCCGAAGGTTGAGGGCGTACTTCCAAAAGCATTTGGCCCCGGTCGTAACCCGCTTCAGATGCTTAATCCGTGGGCGCCTCCTCGCTACGGGAATTGGGTGGAGAACACATCATTCGATCCCAATCACCCCGGCAAATGGCAGGGCATTAAACTCTTCGAAATCGTTTTTTAGCAGTTGCGGAATAGTGCATCCCCGCGTGCTGGCGATCGCGCCGTCGCGATTCGCCAGCTTTTGAGGAAGAGGGTGTTCACCGCCTACGACATCTTTGTTGTCTGGATTTCCGTAAAGAATTTTGCCAATTGCGCACGAACCGCCTGAAACGAAAGCTGCTCTAAGGCGCGCGCTTGCGATTCAGAGACAACCGCCTCGCGCAGAGCGGGATCTTTTAACAAATCGAGCGCCATCGAAGCTATCTCATTAATGCTCCGAGCTTCGCCGCAAGTTTTCGGAAACGTGATTCTTTCGATAGCGCCGTCTCCTCCGAGGCATGGAATCCGGCAGAGAAGCGCATCGCCCGCGACCTGGCCCGGGACGTGACTGCGGTCGAGTTGTAATACGATTTTGTGCTGCGCGATAGCGCGCAAGTGATCCAGGTAAGACTTCCATTTCTCAATTAGCCGGAGTTTTCCTTCGGGAAATTTAAGTTCGCTCAATAATCGGCGTCCTCTGTAACCATCCAAGTTAGTGACAGTGACTGGTTCGTCTGTCGCCTCGCAGAGCTGTCGAGCGACTATGAGCGCTGCCAAATGATTCCGCGACGGCACGTCCCATTCGCGTGTTCCGACGAAAATTCCAGATTGTTCCGGTATGGGCACAGAAAAGTTCCAGCGTTGGTCCTCAATCGGATAGGGAGTTGGGACAAACGCTACAGTCGAAGGATTGCGCGTAGTGCGGACGCGCTGGTAGATTTCCGCGGCCTCAGGCGACGTGGCGATGCATCCATCGGCTTCGCTGACGATTTTCATGAAACGCGCTAGTTTTCGCGGGTCGCGCAACTGCTGTGCAATTTGGTGAGACCCAGTTTCCTTCAACGAGACTGTGACGGCGCGACCTTGCTTTTTTAGATCAGCGAATGCGCGCTCGGAAGCGCGAAAATCGCTACGCAAGAGAAGAAACACCGGGGTGTCTTCTGCGATCGCGGACCGCGCATTGCAATGAAACGCGCCCAATGTGCACGCAGCGAAAGCGTGAAAATTGGTCGGAGCATGCCCGCCTTCGCCCGGAGCGGGCACACGATGAAATTGCTGTTGGGGATCGCGTCCGCCGGGATTGAGAACCGTCAGGCGAAAATTTTCTGCGGTTTTTGCCGGTATTGACAACTCTGTCACGCTTCAACGCTTCAACCATTTTAACGTGGCGAACTCACTCATTCGTGGGTATCACCCGGCGACTCCGCTGCCGATCTCAAGAGCGTGCGTTGCTCGTCTTCTCGGTCCAGCGGTTTCACCGGGATGGCACGACGGATCTCGGCGGGTTGGTCCTCCTGTGGTTGCACTGGAATCGCTTTCCGAATCGGTGCGACCGGAATCGCCTTTCGAATCTCTGGAGCGGATTCCGAACCTGGCGGATTTGCGTTTGTCACGTTACTCGTCGACTTCACCTCGGTCCCGCTGGTGGCGCTGTCAGTCTTCTGAATTTGAGCTGTTTCTGTTGGTTGCTGGGGCAATGGCTCCGGTTTCAGTGTTGGTTTGACGGAATTGTAGGGGTCCATTTCAGCTATCAGCGTGGGACTTTTTATAGCAACCGGTGTGACTTCGGTCAGGTTCACAGCAAGCTCAGCCCGGGGCAGATCGCTGGAACCAAATTCACGAGCGAGACGGGCGCGCGGCTCACCGTGAATATTGCATGGTTCGGTGGGCACTTGCGCCGCCGTTGCAATCTCCATGTAAGTCGTCCGCTTTTGGACTGTATCCCCAGTCGGCATTTTGACCGCGTCGTAACATTTGTCCGTAGCTAGCAGCCCTGATCTCGAACAAATCTCGATCTGCTGTAGGCTCGACGGTTCTTTAACCTCGCGCGGCGGATAGCTTTCGGCGGCGGCATTCATGATATCGACCCAGATTGGTAACGCCAGTTCCCGCCCGAACGCGCCGCGATAGATTTTCTGCGGCTTATCGAACCCGACCCACACTGCGCAAGTGAAATTGGAATCGTATCCCGCAAAGAGCGCATCGGTGAAGTCGTAGGCGGTCCCCGTCTTTCCAGCAGCCGGAAATTTCTTCAGCCCGAACTGCGTGTAAGCGGCCTTTCCCGTTCCCGCTAGAAGCGCATCGACGAGACAGGAATGCACTTCGTATGCGGTCTCTGGTTTGATTACGATTTTGCGGATGCTCTGCTGCTTGCCGTCCCATACGAGTGTTCCGTCTTTTTCCTCGATCCGCTCCAGAATGTGCGGTGTGCTCGATCGCCAGCCGCCGTTCGGGAAGATCGTGTATCCCAGGCCGAGTTCAGCCAGCGTTACCTCGCTGCTGCCGAGAAATGTCGCTGGATAGGGGCGAAGCGGAGAACGAATACCCGCCGAGGAGCTAAGCTGCAACACCGCATCGATACCCGCATCCATCCCGACGCGGACCGCTGCGCCATTCTTCGATTTCACCAGCGCCTGCCTGGCGGTCATTGGACCTTCGTAACGGTTATCGGCATTCTCGGGTCCCCATTCGCCGAGAATTCCCGTTGTACCCCCGATCATCACTGCGCGATTATCCAGCGGCGAATCTTCGACCACCGAACCCGGATACATTCCTCGTTCAAAAGCCGCCGCATAAACAAACGGCAACATTGCCGTGCCGACGGGGCGCCGCGCTTGTAGCGCTCGATCGTATTGGTTGTGCTCGAAATCGCGTCCACCTACCAACGCGAGTATGTCGCCGGTGGCGTTATCCAGACCGATGACCGCTCCTTGCAAATACTCGGGCGCAGGTTGTTCCGACATTGTGCCGTTCGCCTTTGCCTTTCGAAACCTCGCTGCGTAATCGGCGTAGGTTTGATGATTGTAATCGGGATGGTGCTCCACTTCTTGCAAATGCGTCTTTAGAGAATCTTCGGCCATCCTTTGGACATTCACGTCGATGGTAGTGTGAATACGATAGCCTTCATTGATTGCGCGGTCCCATCCCACTGCAGCGATCACCTGCTGACGAATGTAATCAACTGCGTAGGTCTGCCCTTGAGCATTTTGCCGGCTCCCGACCACGATCTGCTGTGCGCGGGCTGCGGCGCATTGTTCGCGGCTGATAAATCCGAGATCGCGCATGCGGTCGAGCGCGTAATCGCGTGTCTCCCGTGAATTGCCGCGATCATTCCACGGCGACAAGCGGTTTGGACTTTTAATCAGACCCGCGAGCGTGGCGCACTCCGCCAGCGTCATGTCACGCGCAGACTTGCCGAAGTATCCGCGCGCAGCCGCTTCGGCGCCGTACATTCCGCCACCGAAATAAATCCGGTTCAGATACAGCTCCATGATTTTCTGCTTGCTGAAATTATCTTCAATGCGTTTGGCCAGGAAAATCTCCAGCAGCTTCCGGCGATATGTTCTTTCTTTGAGAGAGAAACTGTTGCGCGCCAGTTGTTGTGTGATGGTGCTGCCGCCTTGGCGCACATGACCTGCGGTCAGATTTTTCAACGCGGCGCGAATGATCCCGAGTGAATCGTAGCCGTGGTGTTCGTAAAATTTCGCGTCCTCGACGGCAACGACGGCGTTGACGAGGTCTGGAGGTAACTTCTCGTAAGGCACTGTTTCGCGATTCTCGACGTAGATTTGGCCAAAGATCTTTCCGTTGCGATCCAGGATTACACTGGCCGATTCCATTTGCTCGAGCTGGTTCAAGTCGAGCGCGTCCGCCTGCGATTTGAGATCGAAGAGGATGCTGGAAACAAAAACTGTCAGGAACAACGCCAGCACGCCGAGAATGGCGACCGGAACATAAAACCACGGTCTGAAATACCATGGTGGTCTAAACCGGTATCCTGGCGGCGGTCGAAGATATGTGGTGCTCGGCGGTCTCAATGGCTAAACGGGCCCGGCAGCAACTTAGGAGGAAAACACCCCACGCTCAACGTCGAATGGCCAACGTCGAATGAAGCGCGCGCGATGCGTATCTCTGTGTTTCGTGATTGGACGTTGAGCGCTGGGCGTTGGACGTTCTGCAATTGAATACGCCGCTCGTTAAATCGATCCGCGACACGATTCGTGCACAAGGCCCGCAGTCATTTGCCTGGTTTATGCAACAGGCGCTCTATCATCCGCAACACGGATATTACTCCTCGGGCCGCTGCACGATTGGCCGAGCAGGCGATTACTTCACTAACGTAAGTATCGGTCCTGTGTTCGGTCACCTGTTGGCCGCGCAGTTCCTCCAAATTTGGGAACAACTTAACAAAGTCGACCATTTCACGATCGTCGAACAGGGCGCACATGACGGGCAGTTTGCGCGCGACGTTCTGGAATTCGTGCAAAAACGCGCGCCAGCGTTCTTCGCAGCTTTGCGTTATCAAATTGTGGAACCCTTTCCGTATTTGCAAGAGCGGCAGCGTCAGACGCTCGAGGCATTTCACCACAAGGTTGAGTGGGAGGAGGCGCTGCAAACGTTTATGGGCGTCCATTTTTCCAATGAACTGTTGGACGCCATGCCGGTGCGATTAATCACTCACTGGGGAGAAAGACTGTTAGGTCTCGACGGCGCAGAAAGCGATTTTCAACCAAGCCGCAATCGGTTGGATCGACCAAATCGCGGCAAACTTGCAGCGTGGCTATATGATTACTATCGATTACGGCTATTCGGACGAGGGATCCGGGAACCACGTTCAGATCCGCTCCCGTCACCGCAATCTCGATTCTCCTTTTGAACAAATCGGAGAAGCCGACATCACCATGCGCGTCGATTGGAAGAGCATTGCCCAGCGCGCGGAAGCAAACGGATTAGGTGTCGCCGGCTTTACCGACCAACATCATTTCCTTAGCGGAATCGTATCCGGACTTGACTGTGGCGATTGGGACCACTTCCTCATGCCTCTTTCGCCACAGGCCAAGCGCGAATTACAAACCCTGCTCCATCCCGAGATGCTCGGCCGCGCGTTTCAGGTGCTCGCGCTTATGAAAAACGTTGGTCCCGAGGCGCGGCAGTTGGCAGGCTTCAAATTCGCACGAGAGCCACGCTCCGCGCTAAACCTCGACGATTCCGTCCAGTAATAGATCGCTACGCATCTCGCCAACAGCACGTTGCAGGCGTCCCGGCCCGCCTGCCT